>Ga0153983_1000282_pt1 | contig 13366 bp, 8 predicted proteins | sample TSGA067MetaG_FD_104693 | JGI IMG/M metagenome (GOLD analysis project Ga0153983, IMG submission 104693) | Attine ant fungus gardens microbial communities from Georgia, USA - TSGA067 MetaG | ecosystem: Host-associated > Fungi > Mycelium > Unclassified | place: USA: Georgia, Alexander Wildlife... | reverse complement strand
TATTGAATGTGATGATGAAGGCGAGCTATACAGGCTATTTCATGAAGTGAATTCCTTAGTTTCTATTTTAAATTCCCATGCTGAAACTGAGGGGAAAGCAAAAAAATTTTTGAAAGATACCATTTCTGATATTTCCCACCAGTTAAAAACTCCACTTGCCACTCTTAATATCTATAATGGCATTATGCGAGAAGAAGCAGAGAGTTTACCGACAGTCAAAGAGTTTACTGTTCTTTCAGAGCAGGAGCTTGACAGAATAGAAATACTGGTGCAAAACCTCTTGAAAATTACAAAATTCGATGCCGGGACAATCGTGATTGAGAAAGCTGAAGAAAATGTATCTGAAATGATGGGCAGTATAGAAAGGCGCTTTTCATTTCGTGCCAGGCAGGAGAAAAAAGAAATATATCTGTCCGGCGATGATGACATTACTTTATTATGTGACCGCAATTGGCTGATTGAAGCAATCAGTAATATTGTTAAAAACGCTTTTGACCATACGCAAAAAGGAAATGCGATTCATATTGACTGGAAACAATTTGCGTCTGTTATTCAAGTCATCATAAAAGACAACGGAAGCGGTATTCACCCAGAGGATTTACACCATATTTTCAAAAGATTTTATCGCAGTCGTTTTTCTAAAGACACGCAAGGTATCGGGCTTGGGTTACCGCTTGCGAAAGCTATTGTTGAGGCACACAGCGGAACAATCGAGGTTGACAGCGAATTAGGTATTGGCACTGCTTTTACAATCAATTTTTTGATTCCTACAAAATTGTAGAGTAAGTGTCATATGGCAGTAGGATTGACATGATAATCTTTCAATATCAAGACAGAAAGAGGTAGATAACCTATGAATTTATTGGAAGTTAAATCAATTTCTAAAACCTATGGCAGCGGTGAAGCGGCCGTACATGCATTAAAGGATATCAGTTTTTCCGTTCCGAAAGGCGAATTTGTCGCCATAGTCGGAGAATCCGGCTCCGGCAAGAGTACCCTTCTGAATATGGCAGGTGCGCTTGATACACCCACTTCCGGCAAGGTATTTATTGACGGTAAAGATATTTTTTCCATGAAAGATAGCAGCTTGACGATTTTTCGGCGCAGAAATATTGGTTTTATTTTTCAGAGTTTCAATCTAATTCCAGAATTGAATGTTGAGCAAAACATCATATTTCCCGTACTGCTTGATTATCAAAAGCCCGATAAAAAGTATCTTGAAGAACTACTCACGGTGCTTAATTTGAAAGAACGCCGCCACCATTTACCCAGTCAATTATCAGGTGGACAGCAACAACGTGCAGCAATAGGACGTGCGCTGATTACTCGGCCGTCGCTTATCCTTGCCGACGAGCCAACGGGTAATCTGGATACGCAAAACAGCAGTGAAGTGATTACTTTGCTAAAAGAAGCTGCAAGAAAGTATCAGCAGACCATTGTTATGATTACCCATAACCGAAGCATCTCACAGACCGCAGACCGGATACTGCAAGTGTCCGATGGCATACTGACCGATTTAGGGAGGTGCCGCGAATGAAAAGCTATCTTAGCCTGATTCCGATTTCTGCAAAAGTACACAGACGGCAAAACCGCATGACGCTTCTGTGTATCATATTTGCCGTATTTTTGGTAACTGCTGTTTTTAGTATGGCAGAAATGGGCGTTAGAATGGAGGAAACAAGATTACTGAATAAGCATGGCAGTCTGGCGCTTCAAGGATTAAGCAACAACGCAACGGTGCAGACATTATTTTCCGTGGCGGTAGTATTGTTTATTCTGACACTGCTTGCCGGAGTATTGATGATTTCAAGCAGCATAAACAGCAATGTCGCCCAGCGGACAAGGTTTTTTGGAATGATGCGCTGTATAGGAATGAGCAAACAACAGATTATCCGTTTTGTAAGACTGGAAGCTCTTAACTGGTGCAAAACTGCAATCCCTTTAGGGGTCATACTTGGAATTGTTATTACATGGGGGTTGTGCGCTGCTTTACATTTTCTTGTCGATGAAGAGTTTTCAAATATGCCTCTTTTTGGAGTAAGCTTAATCGGCGTTATCAGCGGAATTATTATCGGTGTTGTAACGGTACTCATTGCCGCAAGGACTCCTGCGAAACGGGCTGCCGGAGTATCACCTGTAACAGCAGTATCGGGTAATGCAGAAAGCACAGCCACTATTCGCCATACAGTAAATAGCCGGTTTTCAAAAATTGAAACTGCGCTTGGCATTCATCATGCAGTATCGGTAAAGAAAAATCTACTGCTTATGACAGGCTCGTTTGCACTGAGTATCATTCTTTTTTTGAGCTTTTCGGTTTTGATTGACCTTGTTGGTTACATAATGCCCCAGTCATCGAACACTTCTGATATTAGCATTTCCAGTAATGACAATTCAAATTCGGTTGACAGTGCATTGCTTGATGCAATCAGTGGAATGAAAGGTGTAGAACGTGTTTTTGGTCGCAGGAGCTATTTTGATATTCCGGCAGAAATAAAGAAAGATAATCTTATGTCGAGTACAATTGATATTATTTCCTATGATGAATTTGATTTAGACTGCCTTATAAAAGATAAACAGCTTATAAAAGGTAGTGATATTATAAAAGTTTATGGAGATAGCAATTATGTACTTACAATTTGGGACAAGGATTGCCCTTTAGAGATAGGCGATAAAATACAAGTGGGCAATGAGGAACTTGAAATCTCAGGTATGTTGAAATATAACCCATTCAGCGAAGATGGCAGTACAAACGGAACATTAACGCTTATTGCTTCCGGAGAAACCTTTACACGCATAACAGGTGTATCCGATTATTCACTTATCATGATACAGACAACCAAAGACGCGACGGATGAAAATGTTGAAGCCATCCATCATACGTTAGGTAATGAGTACACATTTAGTGATAAACGTGACCAGCGAACTACCGGCACATATATGGCATTCCTATTGTTTGTATATGGATTTTTGGCAATTATCACATTGGTTACGGTACTGAATATTATGAACAGTATTTCCATGAGCGTGTCCGCAAGAATAAAGCAATACGGAGCAATGCGTGCAGTTGGTATGGATGAACGTCAGATAACAAAAATGATAGCTGCCGAATCGTTTACCTATGCTTTGTCTGGCTGTGCTGTCGGCTGTGCAGTTGGTTTGTTGATTAGTAAACTGTTATATGAGAATCTTATTACCTCTCATTATAGCTACGCTACGTGGCATTTGCCGGTTATTCCAATAATGATTATACTTCTGTTTGTTTTTTCTGCGGCTATTGCTGCGGTTTATGTTCCATCAAAACGGATTCGTAAGATGGCGATAACTGATACGATAAATGAACTGTAAGGGTGTTATTTATGAAATGGGCAAAGAAGATTAAACAAAACCAACCGAAGAATTTTCCTCTTAAATATGCCGTACTGGAACAGGTGGTGATAAAATGGCGAAAATTTTAATAATAGATGATGAACCGGCTATTTTAGATATTATGAAAATCGGGTTGGAAAAGGACGGGCATACCGTGTCGACCTCTGAAACTGCTGGAAATGTAAATAAGGATAAGCTGAATTACTATGATTTACTGATATTGGACGTGATGATGCCCGGAACTGACGGCTTTACCTTTTGCAGGCAGGTGCGGAAATTAGTAAACTGTCCGATCTTATTCCTTACCGCAAAGACGCAGGAACAAGACATAGTATATGGCCTTGCTCTTGGTGCCGATGATTATATTACAAAACCTTTCCGTATGGCAGAGCTTAGAGCGCGTGTAAACGCACATCTGCGTCGGGAAAGCAGGGAAAAACACAGCATATTCAGTACGGGTAATGCCCGGTTTGATGTATCTGCCAAAACGCTCAACATCAATGAAACTCATATACCGCTTACAAAAGGTGAATATGCCATTTGTGAGTATATGGCGCGTCATAAAGGGCAAGTGTTTTCAAAGGAGCAGATATATGAAGCGGTGTTTGGTTTTGACGCTGAGGGCGACAGTACAACCGTTGCCGTCCATATCAAGAATATTCGGGCAAAGTTGGCTGAAACAGAATACCAGCCAATAGAAACCGTATGGGGGATTGGGTATAAATGGGTATGAATAACACAGTCACATTAAAGGCATTGTTCACGCAATTTCTTGTTACACTTATTTTATTTCTGCTACTCGCAGTTGCCGTCCCCATCCTGCTTCTTTTAGGCGGGGTCAATTCCGGCCTTTTTACACCGGCAAATACAAGTGAAGCAGCATTACAGAAAGCACAGACAGAGATTGCCGCCGTACAGGTATTTTCCGCAGACTTGGTGCCGCCGGGAATGGAGTATGCGCTTCTTGATAAATCACTTGCTTTAGTAGATACCGATATGAACAATAACAACTCTGAAAAGGCGGTACTCTTTGCGAAGGGGCAGTATAACAACACTAGCTTTGGCGACCGTTTTTCTCTTATTACAAGGGATAACGAATATGTTGTAATAAAATATTCCATTCATTCAAGGTACGCATACGAAAGCCTAAACGGTGTTTTACCGCCGCCTGAAATACTGTTATATATCCTCATTGGCATGAATGCGGTTATTGTGTGCGTTATCGCTACCATAATTTTCTCCAGAAAGGTAAAAAGGCAGATACTGCCTTTACATGAGGCTGCACAGCAGATAGGCAATCAAAATCTTGATTTTGATATAGGACATTCGCATATACGCGAACTGAACGACGTTCTTCTTTCTTTTGGAGAAATGAAAGAAGAATTAAAAGGCTCACTTGAAAAACAATGGAAAGAAGAACAAGAGCAGCGGGAGCAAATAGCCGCGCTTGCCCATGATTTGAAAACGCCGCTGACTGTTATGTACGGCAATTTAGATTTGTTGCAGGAAACAGAATTGAACGCAGAACAGACAAAATATGTTAAGAGCCTATTGGAAAATTCCGGTTACATGGAAACGTCCATTGCAACGCTCATTGAACTGTCTAAAGCCACGTCTGGTTACTCATTGCAGATTTCCGCGATAAAGACTACCGTATTCTTGGAAGCCTTGCAGCAGAAAATAACGTCGCTGACTATTCTCAAAGACATTCGTATTGAGTTTTTAGTCCACGATTTACCCGACACACTGCAATGCGACCCGGCATTGCTGGGACGCGCTATTTTAAACGTTGTGTCTAATGCTGTGGATTTCACACCGAAGTGCGGTATTATCCGCCTGGAAGTAAAACAAGAGCATAATTCCTTTGTATTCACAGTAACCGACAGCGGCAAAGGTTTTTCACAAGATGATTTAGCGCAAGGTAAACAACGTTTCTATATGGGAGACTTAAGCCGTTCGTCACGTCAACATTATGGAATGGGATTAACGATTGCAGATAATATCATCAGACAACATAACGGAAAACTTATACTCGGCAATGGAGCAGGTGATTTGTGTGGAGCGAGGGTCATTCTTTCAATTCCTGTTTAGTGCAAAATATGATTAGCAGCCGCCGGTTGAAAACTCACTGGCGGCTATTTTATTTTCCGGCTAAATCTTTATGGTTTCTTTAAAATTGTTCCTTATATTAAGCTTATAACAGAAAGGAGCAATTGTATGACAAACTATTTAATTCAGACCAAAAATTTATGTAAATCCTTTAAAAAGCATGCCGCCGTAAGTAATATTTCACTTCATGTACAGGAAAATTCCGTATATGGACTACTTGGCCCCAATGGTGCGGGAAAATCCACAACACATGAGCCTGTACTGGTGGTATGCTTTTATACTGTACGGTTTTATTGCTATTCTATGCGGTCTTTCGATTCAAAGGGAACAACGTGCCGGGAAGTTTTATTCCGTATATTCCCAGCCAATCAATTTGTCAGGATTTTGGGTATCAAAAATAACCGCTATTGCTCTTTTTGTCTTAGGCGCAAGTATGTTGCTTGGACTGTTGGTAGGGCTAACGACATTCTTAAATTCGGTTCCTCAAGCAATTTCATTGGCAAGAATTTTATTTGGGTCTATCGCAATAGCTGTTAGCTCCATATGGCAAATCCCGTTGTGCCTGTGGCTGGCAAACAAAGCGGGTACATTTTTACCGCTCTTGATAAACATTGTAATGGGATTGGCTTCGACCTTTATTGGCTCCACGCCCTATTGGTGGGTGGTTCCGTATACATGGGCTTCAAAAATTTCCGAACCGATTACCGGAATTAAGAGCAGCGGTGAAATGGGGGCAATTGCGAATCACAGCATGATGCTAATACCTATTATTCTCTGCATGGCTACCCTGCTTTTCCTCATTTTAACTTTTGCAACCTCTAAATGGTTTGCCCGTCAGGAGGTGAAATAATGCCTATATTGCGTGGTATCCGCTCCGAATTTATTAAGCTGCGCCATGCGGCTGTCCTATGGATTCATATTCTTATCCCTGTGCTTGGCGCGGCTGTTTTCCTACTTTATTTTGCCCTCTATCCGCAGGTAGAGGATAGTTCAAAAATGGCTTTTGTGTTGGAATTAACCGCCATAGTATTTCCTGTTGTTATTAGCGTGATCTGCGGAATGATGGCTGCACTGGAAGAAAAGGCGGCATTTCCACAGCTTTACTTGTTGGCATAACATTTTTTGGTATATCATTCTTTTCTTCTGCACAAGTTTCATACGGGAAATTTGCCCTTGCCGCGCTTGGTATGTTTGCAGGCTCTGTTCCGCTTTATATGATACAAATGTGCTTAAGCATTAAGTGGGGCTTGGGCGGTTCGGTTTTTGTCGGTGTTATCGGGAGCCTGCTATCTATCATGTTTAGCAATGTGGATGCTGCAATATGGCCTTTTATTCCCTTTACTTGGGGTATCAGGATTTTGCAAAACATCATTCATACCACAACGATATCAACGGGGATAGAATTGTCCATTGTTATTGGGGTTTCAGCTATCATATTATTTTTATCTTTAGTTTGGTTTCAAAGGTGGGAGGGGAGAAAGTCATCTGAATAAGTCCTGCATAGTCAATGCGCAAACTACTGCCGGACGGCATATAAAAAAAGCCGTTGGTTGGCAGTTAGATTTTTGCGGTCAAATAACAAACAATAGCCAAACGACGGTTTAATCAAAGCTGTCGTTTTCCATTTTCTTGGAGGGCTTAATAAGTACGCTCATTTTGCGGAACACGGCGGCACTGGAGTACTTCGGTGATCAAACATTATAATAAGAAATATGGTTTTTGCAAGAAAGCACTATTTTGTAATATAGTACCCAAAATGCCCCATACTGAAAGCCATGTTCGACTGGGGAACGGTATAGCTGAAAGAGAAAGGAATTGAATCTGATTGTTCAATGGTTTCAGAAACAAATTGCCATAATTGCAGCTCAATGTCCCGGAATGGTGGTCTGAAAAAGGAGTAACAAACACGAGGAAATCCCACCGGTCAATTCATAATACCTGGGATTCCCTCTTAATCATTAAATTACTGTTCCTTTTTTCTTTTAAAATAAAGGATAGCCTGAATGAAGACCAGAATACAGCTGAATGCAAATATAAGTACAAGTACAGCTTCATTACTGTCACCGGTATTTGGCACTGTCCTGCCGCTTCCTGCCGCAGTACTTTCTGCTGACGAGGTATTGCTGTTTTTCGATGCAGCTGTGTTTCCTTTGCCGATTCCTCCTGAGCTGCTTCCGTCTCCCGAGCCGTCTCCTTCTGATTCACTAATCCGATCATTAAGGGCAGCCACCTCTGCATAAGCAGTTCCGCTATTTGTTGTCTCATCATTAAGGACAAAGGAAACCTTACCCGTATTCAACCGATATCCTGAAGGTGCGGTCTTTTCTTTAAAATAATAGTTTCCATAAACCAGACCATCTACCTTGATTACTCCAATGCTGTCTGTGATGTAAGTACCGACTAGAATTCCAGCCTCGGTATAAAGCTCAAAAACCGCATTGGGAAGTTTGATTGTCTTTAGCATATCATACTTGGTCAAACGAACTCCGCCGACACAATGATTGGTAAATTCCACATCACCGTCGACATAAACCGGTGTTGCGGTCATGGTGCCATCGCCATTATCCACCACCTCTACTTTTACTCTGTATTCAGCAGTATCATAAACAATTCCGGCAAGGGTGCCTTCTGCTTCCGATATGACATATTCATAACTTCCCGGTATGCTATAGGTAATTGGACTAAAGGTAATGTTACCATCCGCTTTATTGGTTCCGACAGCAACCGGATTGCCCACTAAATCCTTTACTTCAAAGCTGAACATATTATCGGTTAAGGCTCTGCCCGCCAAGGTCTTCTTTCCGGTAAGTGTAACCTCTGTACTGCTGACCGTATAGGCATTCTCAAATAGTATCGGTCCATCCACATAATCCAGTTTGGCAGTCAGCGTACCGGCGTTATCATCTGTTACTGTTACTTTTACCCGGTATTCCTTAGTATCATAGGTGATTCCGGAAAGATTTCCGGACTCTTCCAATACCTTATACTCATAAATTCCTGCCACATCATAGGTGATGGAATCGAAAGTAATTTTGCCATCTGCCGCATTTGATGCACTGGCGACGACAACGTCTGTATTCGCATCCTTCACCACAAAGTGAAACATATTATTTTCCAGGTTTTTACCGTCTAAATGCTTCCAGCCCTCAATAGCAGCCGCTGCACCAACGGGGATATAGGTATAGATAACATAAACCACATTGTTTGCCGTATTGTCGGAAATTACAAAGGGCATCCCCGAAACGGAGTCCACACTGTATCCTGCCTTAATTTTCTCATACACCCAGCCGCTTCCAAAGTCCGCTGCCAATACCGTCGCCGTAACGGTTTTTCCATATTTCCCTGAAGCATATCTTATTCCCTGCAGATTTGCTGCACTTATACTTTCATTGTAATATTCCACCCGGTAAGGATAGCTGTCTCTGTCATAATAGAACCTCAACACCGTGGAATTGGCAACTTCGCCTACGATTCCAGTAGAAACACTGATTCCCGCATTATAAGTAAAGTGATCGATGGATATCGGAGATGCTGTCACGCTGCTGCCGACTGGCATTGCCGGAAACGAGCCATCACTGCTACTGCTGCTGCTATACAGTGTATAGCCTTCGGAAATGTTCTGGATGTAATGTTCTACTTTATAGTCCACAAGCAAATTTTTCTCATAATAGAACGTGATTACATTTAATGATACATCGCTGGAAAGCTGTAAGGTTTGCTGCAGAACCTTCGGCGTATATCCCGGTATATACTTAAATCCCTCTGTCACATAAGTGTTTGAGGTGTCTTTTTGTTCGCTTGCCGCCAAAACATTACCGGTTCCGGATTCCAGATACTGCACGGTGTAGTCTATTGAGGTAAACGGCACATAGTAAAAATTAATATCATTTCCGCTGGAGTTCAGTGTAATGCTCTGGCTGATTCGCCCGGGAAGATATCCGGATATTGAAATCGCCTCTGCAGTAATCGTATCTCCAAAATGTCCATCATTATAGATCTGGGTACTGTGAACCGTTTCCGTATTATCGGCATTTTTTATGATATAATGTACGGTATATGGAATGTCCGATTTCAAAATCCAGCGGGCTGTCAGGGTGATGTTCTCAGTAACCGGACTTTCAAATATATAGCGCAGAAAATCACTTCCTTTATACCATCCGGCAAATGTATATCCATCGTTTATCGGATCTGCCGGCTGTAACGCAGCGTCACCCTTAGCTACGGATTCGTCCCAGGAGGGCGTTCCGTTAGCCGGCTCAAAGGTAACCGTGTATTCCGGCTTAACCCACTTCGCATAAAGGACAAGATTATGGGACGGCATGGTTTCAATGTCCGAATCAAACTCTGTGCCATCAATACAATCCTGTGTTGTATACCATCCGGCAAAACTATAGTCAGCATCTACATTTGAGGGATGAGAAGGTGCAGTCGGAACGTACCCTGCAAGGCTGGCCTCGAAAAAAATTCCATCACCGTCACTACATAGATAATCCGTTCGGTTATTACCGTTAATAAGAGCTAAATCATACTTGTTGCGGGTGTAGTACATTTTCAAATCATTTGCCATGAAGGTTGCCGTATCAGGATGGCCGCTATACCATGTATAGCCTTCAATAGGGTCACCGCTCCATGTACCGCTTCCCATCGAAGCCATCTTATAACTATAGGTATCTGATTCAACATAATTACCGTTAAAATCCTCCAGATAGCTATACAACCAAATATCAATACCTTTTGTAGTATACATAGCGGTAAGATATCCCCGGGTATTCATGGTATCTATATGTTTCTTAGTAACTGTTAGATATTTCCCATAGTCGATGAATTTCGTAGGAGAAGAATTATCCTGCCATCCGAAAAACTTTGAACTGGTTAAATTAATAAAATCATCTTCAATAGGAAAGCGTATTAACTCATCAAATTTCGCCAGAACAGAATACTCCTTACCGGTATATACAGAACCAGAAATGCCAATATTGTATTCATCCTCGCCATCATGCATATTGTTGAATATAATCTCATATACATTCCTGGTAAAATATACCTCCACAATTGTCGTCCCGTCACCTTTAATCGTCTGCGTATCCGCACCACCAACAGTTTCCGTCAGGTAACTGTCATATGTAAAGTAATCTTCTAAAATCGGGAAGGTTACTCCGTCCACAGAGCTAATTCCTCCTGTGGTGAAGGGTGCATAATCATAGCTAACCAAACCGCCCGCGGTTCCTGTTTTACTTACACTTCCTATATAAGAATAATCATGAGCATTCGCACTTTCCAGCCAATATACCACCGTATAATTCACACCTGAATTCGCTGTCCACAGGGCAGTCAGAGTGATATCACCGGCAGGCATAGCTGCAGGCATAGTATCATCCCATCCAGCAAATGTATACCCCGCTTTGGTCGGAGGAGCAGCCGGATCCGGAGCAGCAAGCGCCTGACCATATAAAGCCAAATAAGGAGCTATATAACTGCCTCCATCCGTATCAAAATAAACCCCATAGCTGTCGCGGGTATAATAGACCTCCAACCTGGTACTGCCGTCTGCAGCTACCACAGCTGAAGGAAGGCTGGAAGGAGCCGTAAATCCGGTATAGGTTTTAGCCGCCGCAGTAACCGATTCTCCGGTATAGCCTGTCAAATTTTCTGTAGCCTTTATTGTATATCCTGTCTGATCCAAATCCTGGAGATAATGCAGTACCGTATACGGCGTGTCCATCTCCGGCTGATAGGTTACGGTATACATCTCATCCTGTGCGGCAGCAGGAATGTCAATCGCCACATCCGCATGATTCGGAAGGAAGCCGGTAATAACCGGTGAGATAACTGTCTCTGTCAACTGATAACCCTCCATGACGGTTGCTATATAGGGCTGGGCCGCCAGACTTCCGTCTGCAAACACATAATTTATGACAACCGTGAAGATTTTCAGTACACTGTACTGGGCATAAATATCCAGATTTTGGTTTACATTTAAATAGGCAGCACTCCAACCGGTGAAGGCAAAACCTTCTCGTTGAGGATTTTGTGGTGCAGTGGCATTATTACCTGCTGCAACCTGCTGGGTAGTTATCAAAATTCCGTCCCAGTCATAGAAATTAACAGTAAAAGCCGTTGCCCTGAGCTGTGGCTGGAAAGCATCCGTACTTTCACCTGGCTGGGCATCTGCCGCATCAGATTCGGTCGCTTCCTCTGTTTCCGGCAATTCGCTCTGGCTTTCTAAATCGCTCTGACTTTCTATGTCTTCAGCAAATACGAAACGAGCATTGGATGCCCATCCGATCGTCGTAAAAAGAACAGACACCAAAGTAATTAACGCTATATACCTTTTAAACCTTTTCATAGACTTCTACCTCCTGGCATTTTAGTATAATTTCGGGATCTCAAAGCCTTATTTTATGCGGCTTTTAAGACTCTTACGATTTGACTAACTAACTATATTTATTGTAGCACCATTTAAAAACCGCCACATTGTACTAAAGTATACTAAAATCTGTATTAATTCTTTTATTTTCTTCTTTTTCTCCTCCTTTTTTTAAGTCTGTAAACCGCAATAGTGTACAAAAGTATACTCAAAATTTACTTTCCAATTTATATCAGAAGTCCTCCAGAATGAGGAAGTTCCTGTTAAAAAAAGAAAATCCACCTCAGTACGGTGGATTTTCCAATATTTTCATGCATTTTATACTACTTTTGTACAATGTATTTCTTCTTGTAATAGAATAGTATAGTAAGAATAAGAAACAAAATCAGACATATAAACAACGAACTAAGCAGGAGTGTAACTATAATGAAAAAAGACAAGCGTAAAAAAAATCTGGATGTACTGTTGGAGAGGCTGATGCAAGATGCAGCAGAATGGGAAGCCGAAAGGAATAATCCGAATGAGAATCATCCTGTAGACAAAGAATTCCATGACCAACAGGAGGTCAGCGTGGATGAGGATAAAGACCGCTAATCTTTCAAAATCCCCCGCTTGATGGCCATGGCAACAGCTTCGGCTTTATTCCTTACACCCAGTTTTCCGTAAATGGATTGGATATGCTTTTTCACGGTCGTCAATTTAATACCGTGTTCCAACGATATTTCTTCATAAGATAAATTTCTCTGAAGCAATTTAAGGATATTTAATTCAGTTTTTGTCAGATCAATATAAAAATTTCTTTTTGAAATGGGCGCGTTTCCATATACATTCTTTTTGGCGCTTATCATAATCGTTTTCAGATAGTCCTCATTGTTTTCTATATAAAGCAAATTCAAAATCGGTATAAGATCACCTGCTTCATCCGAAAATACCCGAATATAACCATATGGTTTGGCAGTATTATAAGCTTTTTTCAAGCAGATTACGGCATGTGTGTCATCTTTTAAATAATACAACGCTATGGCTTTTAAAACACAAACCTCAGTTAAATCAACGATTCTCAGATACCCTTCGCACAAGCGTTCCAGACTCTCAAGGATAATAAGTGCTTTTTGATATTTATCCAGAGAGATAAGTGCCCGGACATAAGCAATCTTTCTATATAAAAGATAAAAATGGTTGTTCTCGATAAGCGAATTGTTCTCGTTATAAAATTCTTTTAAAAACCCTGCGTTGCCGTCAGCCAAATGATTTCGCTGCAAAAATGCATGGTAATTGGGTAGTAGGAAATTACTTTTCTTCTCCTTAATCTTCTTTCCCAAAAGGGCGGTCATATCGCCAATCTCATCGGTATTATCCATAGCACGCATGATTTTAACCAGCAGTGCAATACAGCAAAAATACAACTTGGCATACGGCAGTTCAGCTGCTGCGGGTATAAGCATCCTGACCTGTTTCACCGCTTTTGTAAATCTCTCTGTCTCATAATAATATTCAGCTAAAATAAGGCGTGTCTCCATCAAT
>Ga0153983_1000280_pt1 | contig 13494 bp, 8 predicted proteins | sample TSGA067MetaG_FD_104693 | JGI IMG/M metagenome (GOLD analysis project Ga0153983, IMG submission 104693) | Attine ant fungus gardens microbial communities from Georgia, USA - TSGA067 MetaG | ecosystem: Host-associated > Fungi > Mycelium > Unclassified | place: USA: Georgia, Alexander Wildlife... | reverse complement strand
TGGGCAAGCATCTATGAGGCATATGTAGCGGTGGTCACAGCCACTACCCTGCTACTTGAGCTAGATGCTCAAGTCCACGACTAGGTGTCTAGAGGAGCGTTTCTGGGGGGCCGAGCTCGTCTCTCGAGCTGGTTATTCCTGTTATTAAGGTGCAGAATGTCACTTAATTTGCCTAAAGTTTTGTACGGCATAACAGTGCCATAAAGATGCTTGGGAACTCCTCATGAGGTCTCCTCCCTATCCAAAAATGACTCCTATACAGGACTTGTGTCCTGCCCATCGCCCTGTATGGATTCCAACTGTAGTTCTTCAAAGACGCTCCTACTATCAGAAACATAACTGAATTAAAGAAAATGCAGTGAAGAGCAGCCCTCTAGATTACAGATGCTTTCTGAACTTTACCATCTAAAAGTATTGAGGTTATTGCAGGCCTCATTTCCATCATGCTACACTTATGCAAGCTCAATGGCAGATATCATCTATAATATGCCTCCATTCTTCCCTTGCACACTATCAATTTGCTTCTTGACTCACTGCATGCTAAAAACCAACCACCCTATAAAGTTGCTATCTCCAAGCCTACCACAAAACAACAAGTGAAGCTAAAAAGCCCTATCAAAGATATCAATGAATGTCTCAATAGTGTCAGGATCTGTTTCAACTCTCTCCACTCCCTCTTTTCTCCTGGTTCAAGGGTAGTCAATCATTTCTCTAGTAGAATTAGTTTCTATTCACCTTTTTCTTCATCTAATGAGGACCTTTACCAGTACCTTCAAAGTCTCAATCATGCCTTCAGGACTTCCCAAGTATTGCCCAACAGTGCTGCAGTCATCGCTGATGGAGGAGTCAAAAAATCACATGTCACCATAGCAGTTGCTCATATCTGGTCTGATAATGTGGTCATAAAAGAATTACAAGTTAACTCCATAAATGTCACAGCCCTCAAGGCCAAACTCATAGCTATTTGCACTAGACTTATCCCTGCTATGCAAATAGATAATATCCATGACATTATCATCATTACTAACTCTATTGTGGCAGGAAGAAAAATCCTAGAGTCTAAAGTTGATTCTCTCCAGAACATGGTTATCCCATTAGCCTCTGCAATCAAGTCCTTCTTCAGCAAAGATGGCAAGAATAAAATACACTTCTGGTATTGTCCCAGTAAAACCAAATGGCCTAAATACAAACTTGTTAATGAGCAAGTCAAAGCAAACACATGTATCCCTAACAAAAAACAGATTGTCATCAAACCTACATATGCCAAAGGTAGCTTGTGGCTTCCTGTCATAGAGTTTACCAACTTATTATATGCCTGCTTCACTTGCATGACTACTAGATACACTCCCCATTAAAGAATATAGACAGAGATTCTTCCCTCACCTCCTTACCAGTTGCCCTTGCAGTAAAGCTAAGGTCCAAACTTGTGAACACATTGTCATGGAATGCAACAGACATAACCCCTCTACTTGACCATGCAACATCATCATCAACAGCTTTGTCCACTTCCTTGCAGATAACTCTGGTGCATTCAGCTTTGATAATGGCTAAGGTCCTATTGCAGTACAATGAAGAGGCTGTTGTTTGCTAGAAGTTTTCCTGTTTTCTTTTTAAATAGAAGTTTTCCCAACTACTGTCTAAGTAGTAGTGAAGATAAAAGTTTAAATAAAGATATAATATGTGATCTCCTAAGGAAAGCACCCTAGTTGACACTGTGTATCAGCACAGTGTTCCTCATGCAAATTCATGGGAAAATGAATTCAGAAGTTGAAGGTAAAAAGAAGTTGTGAAATTAAAGTTCTGTTGATGTACCATGGTAGCAGTGATATTTGAAACTTGAAACTTAATTCTAAACTATTGTCTTGGCCCTGTGCCTAAGTTCTACCTGCCTGGTATCACCTTAATGCCCTGTTTCAAAGTTATCCTCACAGTAGCACTCTCTGGCTATGTGGTCAGACTATCCTCACAGTAGTACTCTTGACTATGTGATCAGATATGTGACTTTGAATCCTCCCTGTATAACTTGACTTCCTAGCAATACTAAACTCTGTTTTAGAGCTCCTATGACATTGCTCCTATGGCTAAGTCACTTGTTCTATAGTCTCTTTGGTTTGACTCAGTCTTGAGTTGAAGCAACTTAATCACTGATCTGATCACTCTAAAAATAGATTTCCACTTTTGAAAACCCAAATAGAGAAAAGAGGTGACTAAGATTGCTTGCCCTCTTTCTACTAAGTGGGGTTTTTTATATGTTTAGAGAAATACAAAAGAAATATACAGAAAAATAGAGAAAATAATAAACCCAGTCATAATCTATTATTACAATGATTGTTCCAGTAGTGATAGGGAATCCCACATCTCCTTGTTTTTTCTTGATTATTTCCTATTAGTTTTGCTAGGTTCATTCTGCCCTTACCGAGTTACTAGGTTTCCTACCACTGATCCCATGGCAATTGTCCCCTCTCTTTGGCTTATCTCAGCAACTCAGGACCTGACTCTTTTCTTTCTTGCCTAGGGAGTTTTGGGAGTTGTTTCCACTGCTTCCTAAGGCTCTTTGTTACTCCTTTATTTCTGATCATAGTGGATTAGTTTTGATGTGCTCCTATCCTTAGCTATCACTGATTGAGTGATGTTGTAGCTATTCTCATCTCCTGCCAGGCCACCGGTCCTTATCACAAATGGTCACTTACTATTTGTGATGGGTGCTTTGATACTTTAAAGAGTTCAAAAATGTGAAGTTAGACAAGTAACAAAAGATGTTGTTAAGTCTGAGGTCTAATTCTCAGATAGGAAGTCCTTATATACAGGATTGTGATGGTCTGTGTACTAGGACAGATCATCACATGCTATTACCTATTGTTCTACATATGGTAGTGCCTTTGTGCTTAATATAGTGATAACTTAACCATATGGAGGCTATCCTTTGTTCTAAGAAAAGGACAGATGACTATTTATGGGTAATTAATAAAGTCTATATGCAAACATTGAGGCCTTCATTTCTCCACTAATATTAATTGACTTGAGGTTATTCTAGGCTTATTCTGAGCATAATGAAGAAGGCTTCTGTTGAGCCTAGAACTGAAGTATTGATTGTGGCAGTTTCTGAGATATTAGCAATTTAATAAATAGTAACATAGTGGTTACTAGTTGATCTACTTAATGTCTTGGCTAATATTGATTACCTTGAGATATGACTGGCATCAATCAAAAGGTCTTTTTGAGGGCTTTCCATAGCCATTGAGACCATGAGAATCATTGAAGAATTGATAGAGATATAACTAAATAAAATTTATAATAGTCCTATTCCTTTGATGGGTGTCTCTTTGGACTTTTCTACATGAGGCTTCCTTTCCCTGACTAAGCTGCTTTTCTTGGCTATGATGTCGTGGGGCCATGGGCTCGACTCCACTGGTTCTCAAGTGATTGGCCTGTTGGTGGCGACCTTATGTCCCTGGGTATACTACTATGTAGTTAGGTAGTTAGCTTTTGGTGGTGAAGTTCTCTGTGTCTTCCCTGCTGCCTAGCAGGTGATTCTATCTTAGTCCTGCCTTTTGGGGTGTGAATTTGTGAAATTTGGTTAATTTTAGGCCTAAATATATTTCAGGCTTTATAGTAACTCTTCAGGATAAAAGTGCAGCCTTTACTATCTCATTTTCTCTTTTTTGCATTTCTCTTTTCTATATTTGTCTTTCTGTTTCTCTTTTCTTATTTAAGTAGGTACTCTGTACTTGCCACAGCCTGCCTATGCACCCTGTGTAATAAATTGTTGATTTAAAAATAAAAATAAAAAAAGAAAAAGATATCATGTGATAGTCACAGAGTCACAAAATGTCACATCACATGGAGTTATAGTTACAGTCATAGCATGTAACAAAGAAGTTAGCTGATCAGTAACATGAGGGCTATGGGAGACAAGGTATATAGCCATGATAGTAATTGTATATATAGTGTAGCAAATCTAACAGGAACTCTATCGAGTTCTCCTTGTCAAATGCTGATAAAGAGCAGTTAGCTTTATTCCAGCTCAGGAGTTGGCTTACTAACACCAGAATTGTCTGCAAGGAAGTGAACAAAACTATTGATGATATTGTTATAAGGGCATGTAAATGGATCATGGAGGTCATACTCCATGACAATATGTTCTCGAGTCTGAACATTGGCTTTGCCACATGGGTAGCTAGTGGAAAGGTTGGAGAAGAATCTTTGTCTATATTCTCCAATAGGGGCATGGTCTGTGGTTGCACATGTGAAGCAGGCACATAGAGAGTTGGTAAACCCTATGATAGGGAGCTATGAGCCACCTTTGGCATATGTTGGTTTGACAACTCATTGGTCTTTATCCTTGAACATTAGAAAATATGGCCCTTCTTGAGGCTATTTGCAAAGGTTGATTGCCATTTGTGTAGAATATCATTGCATTCTTTTTTTCTACTGAAGAGATATGAGTTTTTGCAGGGGAATCCTAGAGCATTTGTGTTAGCTTTGACTTGGTCATCGACAAGTTGGTGTCTGGGCCATTTGACTTTACTTGGGCAATACCAGAAATGTATTCTGTTTCTGTTGTCTCTAGATAGATATGATTTGATAGCAGAGGCCAAAGGTATGTATTAGTATTCAAACTCCGATGACTGAAATTAAGCCAACTGTCTCTTTGTTCAGCGTTTGACAAAGAGAACTTGATAGAGTCCCCGTTAGATTTGCTACACTATATATACAATTACTATTGTGGCTATGCACCTTGTCTCCCACAGTCCTCATATCCATTAGCTGACTTTTTTGTCATATGCTGGGACTGTGACTTGTGGCTATGTGTGACATGACCATTCTGTGACCAATGTCACATATTTGTGATTCTGTGACCAATGTCACATATTTGTGATTCTGTGACTGTCATGTGATATTTCCCACACTTCACCTTAGTAATAATCTAAAGAAAAAGAAAAAGAAAAAGAAAAGAAATATGAATATTGACTTAGCTGTTTTGCCAAGTCATGACAGTATGACCAAATTCTGGAGAGAATCAACTTTAGATTTGAGAACTTTGCTAGCAGCAGCAATGGAGTTAGTGATGACAGTGATATTGTGAATATTGTCAATTTCCATGGCAGGAATAAAACCAATGTGGATAGCCATTAGTTTAGCTTCAATTGATGTAACATTGATGGCTTGGATCTGTAGTTGTTTGATGACAGAGTTGTTGGACCAGATATGAGCAACTGCTGTGGCAATGTGAGATTTTTTAATGCCTCTATTAACGCTTCTTAAACTAACAGAAATATAATAACAAATTAATAAAGTGAAACATTGACACGGCAGATTTAGAAGTCAAGTTGCCACTTGAATTGGGATGTCAAGTCACCTGACAGTTCAGTGTCATCTCACCTGTCAAGTCGTCTAGACCTGTCACATAGTCACGCTTTGCCTCAATGCTGCTAGACATAGAAAAAGACTATTCATTGACCATTCCTTCTATGTTAGAATTAGCTACTATTGTAATAATGTTGAATATACATGAATTTCCTTGAAGGTAGTTGAGTTCAGGTCTCTGTACTACATTCTATATCATAGCCTTTGCAACATCAAATGGAATTTCCTTATTGTTACAGTCACTATCTCATCTGTGATGATAGCTATGCTGTTATGGGAAGTTTGAGAAGAAAAGAAAGAATTGTTAAGGTTTTGAAGGTGAGAAAATAAATCATCCTCAGAAGAAGAAAGAGGAGAGTGAAAACTAATTCTACCAGGGAAATGATTGACTAATCTTGAACTAGGAGAGAAGAGAGGGTTTAGAGGATTGAAGCATTTATAAACACTATTAAGGTATTTGTTGACGTCTTTGATAGGGCTTTTGAGATTTGCTTGCTGTTTGACAGTGAGTTTGGAAGTGGCTACTTTGTGCAGAGATTGATTCTTAGCATGTTGAGAATTGAGTAATGAGTTGATAGCATAAGAGGAGGGAATGGATGTGTATCGTAAGTGGTGTCTACCATTTAGTTTCCAAAGGTGTGAGGTGATGGGAATAAGACCAGCAATGGCTTTGATACCTTCAGAGGGTGATGTGTGAAATGTGCCAGTAATCTAGAGGGCTGCCCATCTTTGCATTTTCTTTAGTTTGTTGATGTTTTTGAAGATAGGAGCACCTTTGAAGAACCAAAGCTGGAATCCATATAGGGCCATTGGCAAGATGCACATTCTGTATAGCAGGCACTTCTGAATAGGAAGGAGACCTCTTGAGAAGTTTCCTGGCATTTTTATGGCATTGAGGGTAGACATACACTTTATAGCATAAAAGTGTGTGTGGTAGTTGAAGTTGAGCTTTCAATCAAAGTAAAAGCCCAGGTAATGCCATATTGACTTAGAAGAAATGATGGGACCTCCTACAGAAGACGAGTCAATGGAAGGGTTAGGAGAATGTCGAGCTTGTGTAAAATGAAACAATTTGGTTTTGTTATGCTTCATAACAAGACCTGTGTCAAGGAGGATTTTTGACATAATGTTATAACTACAAAGCAAAAAAGAGAAAGAAAGCAAATAACTCTTCTCTTGAGAAATTAAAAGACCATTGTCCACAAAAGACAAAATATCAGTTGGGATTTATATTTCCAAGGTTTTTATTCTTTTTTTGAATGTTTTAATGATTGGAGCCAAATAAATAGTGGAGTGAGAGAGCTAAGCCTTAGCCCACTCCTATGTTGGTATTGAAAGACAGTGAGGAGAAATTATTCCATGAGTACATAGTAGAGCAGTTGGAATGATAACTGTTGAAGAATCCTATAATGTTAGTATTAAGACCAGCTTTTGTAAGGCATAGAGAGAGAAAATCATGATTCAAAGATGGAAAGAATTGTGTAGTGTCAAATGCTATGATGCTAGTATGGTACTGTTTAAGCCACCTTGCTTGAATAATGTAGGTAAGATATAACCCTGCATCAATAGTGGAGCATTGTTGTATTTCTCCAAATTAATGAGAGTCCAGGAATCTATTGGCTGATATTTGGAATTATAGTTGAGTGCTAATAACTTTCTTGATAAGTTTTCCAGCAGTGTTTAGCAGGACAATAGGGCAAAAGGACTTTGGGAAGTTGTATGAGTCCTTATTTGGTTTGGGGATAATTATAGTGTTGGCAGACTTAAAGTATGACAGCCAATATTCTAGGTTTATACATGCATTAGCAATGTGTATGAATTTTTCTAAATATCTTTCATTAGCTATCAAAGACTTAAGGTGCCTCCAAGATATGTGATCGAGCCAATAAAGATGAGTACTTAGCTATAGCATCTCTGAATTCTTGCTTGGAGAAAGGAGGCTATTCTATCAAGTCTGCTTGAGGGATTTCACTGAGAAAACTGGAAGGGTATTGGAAGGTCAATTTTCATATGAAATAGACTCGATGGTAGGTATAGACTTTTTCCTGACCCAGTTCATTAGATCCCAAGGTCTTTTGTTTGAAGAGACAATTTTGTATATCTTTTTGTTCAAGAAGTTCCTCTTAGCTATACAAATATTTGTCTTGAATTCTTTCCAATGTTGGATGTCGCATGAGACTCGATACTTGTTTAGACTGGTCATGCAATCTGGAGACCACCATTCTTTGGAATATTTTGTAATTTGTTTCATTTTGGAGTAAGTGCTCTATGTGTTACCAAAGACAATGGCCATTTGTTGAACTATATTTTCTAGGGTTTCTTTCAAATTGATGTTTGCAGTGTTGAGGGTCATTATACCATTGGTTATCAAACTAATGAAGTTTTTCTTCTTCTTACTATCTTTGCTAATGGTTCATATGTTGATGTTAATGTTAATTTCCTTAATACCTATTTCTATGGTTAGAGGGACATAATCAGATAGCTTATGTATGTCAGGGTGAAGTATGTGGTAGCCAAAACCTATGTTATTGGGGGAGAGGAATACTAAATCTATAACAGAGTTAGAGTCATAGGGGTTGTCAGCAAATCTAGTTGGTCTAGGATTAGAAGGAGAGGATAGTTCTAATCCCAAGCTATCAGCTAAAGTAAGAAGATCATCAGTATGACTAGAATGGTGATGAAAGTTTGGATCCCAGTCACTATTCCTTATGTTGAAGTTACCTATCATGATAATAGTATTGTTTAAGTTCACAATGTTTTGATTAAGGAACTAAAGAGCAGTTTGGTTACTGTCTGAGTATATATTGATAATGAAATTGACATCTTGATCATTGTGGAAGGCTAAGATGTTAATGTTACAGTGGTTAATGATGTCTAGTCATTATTCTTGAGAGGTGTTTGTTGACATAAGTGGCAACTCTTATGTAATTATCTTGTGACATATCTTGACAGATGAATAATGTCTATTTAGAGTGATTGGAAGTACCATAGAAGAGGTCTCCTGAGGGGTTGGAATGGCTAGGAATGTGTTGAATGAGTGATCTAGGAGGTTCCTGGATAAAGATAATATCAGTGGTGTTTTTGTTGTTTTCTAGAATAATATCAGTTAGGGTTTTGTTTTTCCTAATATTCTGCAAAAAAAATTTTAGGTTTTCCTTAATCATAGTTTCTTACCACCTATGGCTAAGTGAATTGAATTGGTCCTAGTTTCCTGGGCCTCTTGAGCTTTCTTGGAATGCCACTCTCTATTGAAGTAATTTCTCCAGAAAGGACATTTGTAGTTGTTAGCCATGTGATTGCCTTTACAGTTAATGCATTTGAAAGAGTGGGGGCATAGCAAATCCTATGCAGTTTCAAGACAAGAAGGGTCAAGTTTAGGATTGGCTTTGCAGCACCATGCTAAGTCTCTGTGGTGTTCAAGTTTATGAGGACCACTGCATTTCTGACACTTGGATCTATGAGCTCTGCAAGAGAAGGTTGAATGGTCCCATTTCCAGCAGTTGTGGCACTGGGGAATACCTGGGTTCATGTTTGTTGCTCTTATGTAGCAATATATCTACCAAAATTAAAGGGGTGGTTTATTAGTAGTTTAGCCTTGGATCCACTTTAAGCATCCTAGATGTCGAACTAGATAATGGCCATGTTGGACTTGGGAAATGCTTTGATAATCCTAGATTTGGCTACCAAAGAAATGTTTTCAAATAATTTAGTATGACTCATGAAATCAGAAATTTCTTTGCTGGACAATTTGTTACTATTGGGTGAGATATATGGGATACCAGTTATTTTTAGATAGAATTTGGATTGGAAAAGATGAGAGGCAAGAATTTTGCTATTGTTAGCACCTTCAATAGATTTGAAGTGCTTTTCTATCATTATGAGGTCACTGGGGTTAGAAATGGAGTTAGTTATGATAGACACTCCTTCTGTCATGACTTGGCAAAATGGCTAAGTCATTTTCTATTTTCATTTTCAATTTCCTTTTTCTTTTATTTAGTTGAATCACTACTATAAAGATGAAACATGGGAAAGAGTCATATCACTATCACAAAGTCACAAAAGATGTGACAGGGTAATCACATGACAGGTAACATGAGGGACTGTGGAAGGTGAAGTGCATAGCCACAATAGTAGTTGTATATATAGTATAGAAAATCAAATGGGAACTCTATTGAGTTCTCCTTGTCAACTCAGACTTGGAGTGGATTTAAGTCATCTTGGCTAAAGTCTTACACCTCCAGGGCAGGGGCAAATGAATTTAGCACATAGTGTTGATTTGATGTTTTTAAGGAGGACATTAATCTAGAAAACATGGCTGTTAGCATCTCCCATGATTGTTTCAGTGAGTTTGGAGCTAGTAAGAACTCTTGCACATCTGTCAATAAAAAAAAGAAAAAAAAAGAAAAGAAATATAAATAATGACTTAGCTGTTTTGTCAAGTTATGACAGGAGAGAAGAATGAGTATTAAAACAGAGTAGAGTCTATCCAAGGGAGAATGAAGCTAAGATAATTACAATGAATTAAAATACTTAAATAATTTGGAGGGTTCCAGAGTGACTAATAGTAAGCTGACTAATCCATGTGCACACATCATGATATTACAATTGTGACATTACCCATAAACAGTTATCTACCTGTTCTTAGAACAAAGAACAGCCTCTATATGGTTAAGTTATGGCATTTTCAAGTACAAAGGCACTACCATATGTAGAACAATAGGTAGTAGCATGTGATAGTCTGTCCTAGTACACAGACCATCACAATCTTGTATATAAGGACTCATAGTTTGAGGATTAGACCTTAGACTTAACAACATCTTTTTTTTCATTGTCTAACTTTACTTTTTGAGCCTTTTTGAAGAACTACTTCTCAATCACAAATCAAGTAAGTGACCATTTGTGATAAAGTTCCTTGAGAATTGCAAAGAAAACTTGATGGGGTCCATTGATTGCTCAACTACTTATATACCTTTACCATTTGTCTACATTTATATTAACCTAATCTACAACTATCTAAGAGATTGGTGGTTCAACTCCCTTCCATGTCATCTTTGCTTGTTATGGTCAAGGTGACTCATAACAACCCAAAAGCCCTTAAGAAGACCTTTTAATTGATACCAAATATGTCTTGAGACAATCAATATTGGTTGAGCTATCTGTCATAATGTAAGAAAGCTAAACTCTAAGCTAGAATTAAACCAACTGCTCTTTGTTCAGTGATTGACAAAGAGAACTCGATAGAGTTCCCATTAGATTTGCTATACTATATATACAATTACTATTGTGACTATGTGTCTTATCTCCCACAGTCCTTATGTCCATCAGCTGACTTCTTTGTCACATGTGGTGACTGTGATGTGTGACTATTCTGTGACTATCATGTGATGTTTCCCACACTCTACCTTAGTAATAACCTAAAAGAAAAGAAAAGAAATATAAATATTATATTATTTTTCTACTATTCTTATTCTTTTTTTCTTTTCTTTTCTTTTAGTTAGTTTTTAGTTAGTTAGTTAGTTTAGTTTAGTTTATGAGAATGGGTAAGATACTAGCTAGGGTTACGGTGTGTATAAGTAGCTTCACTAATCTAACAAGAGTTTTCCTTGTCAACTCAGATAAGGAATAGATCTAAGTTGTCACAGCTAAGGTCTTATAGATAAAGTGTTTATCTTTAGAGTATATAATTTTTTAAAAAAAATCATCAATTATAAAGCTGACTACTCTAAATACAAATGAGCAGAAAGCAATTGGGGGCACAGTGGCAAATCTTGCAGCATATGTTGTAAGCATGCCTCCCAAGTACTAACATATAGTTAGTAGCCTAGGCAGTGAAGAATGAGAAAACTATATTAAATGATAAACTCTTTACTATCAAATATCTGCCTTCCAAAAACATTTATTTACCTAAAGACTTCCCCATCTCTTTTATTTGTGATATCTACTGCCCTACCCTAGCCTTTAGCCCCTGCCATAGAACTTGATTGTCATAGAACAATTCCATTGGGATCAGGTGACAGATACCAAGATAAGTACTCTGGTCAAACCCCTTTTCAAGGGTACTAATAACTCCCTCAGGGATATTCCACCCTGAAAGAGAGCTCAAATCAGTTCATCTTTGTATCTACCATGTCCTAATATACTTCCCAAAGGTGATATCTAGATTTTGTAGAGAAACATGTGTACTTGTGATAAGCTATAAGGAGCTCTTCCATATGGGTATTGTTCAGTGACAGAGTGTTTATAGGATTCTTTTTGAAAGTGGATTCCCTCCAGCCATTAGTTCAGTCCCTAGATGGTATTCTCTTCCAGCCTCAGTAAAGAGTAGGTATAAAGGAAACATGCAGTGGTAGTTATGCCCCCAATGTATAAATGCACAAATGTGCTGCCCCAAAGGGCAATGAGAAATAAAGTGGATAGGTGATATTATAACAATATTAGTGAGAAGTGTTGGGTAGAGTATGACTCCTAGGGGTCATCTTGCCCTAGGGAATGGCAATGGTAAAAGGAATGTTTAGAGTATATGAATAAGCCAATTATTGATGACTTATCCATTAACCTATCTATTACTAACCTATTACTTATTAGTCACTTATCCATTACTTATTGTAGATACTATTTCAATAAATCAATAAAATTAAATAGGCAATGAGATGAAAGGTAAACTTATTATATGTTATGAAAGCCCCAAAAAGAAAGTAACTTCCTATGCTTTTGAACAGTTGATTCATAACCTCAAAGCATATGATGGGATCAAACTATAAATAGCATGGGAAACTCAAGTAAACTATATCATATGATTAGGTCAGGTGATTGTAGAACATTCTAGAAAAATATGTGATCATGGGACTTTAGGGTACAGACCATATAGAAATAGTATAAGTAGTGTACATAATACAACAGGGAACTCTATTGAGTTCTTTCTGAACATCTATCTTGGGTGAACTCTAAGTCCTTTATGGTCTTATGTTAACATCAAACTTATTGACCTGATTAGAACTAATTTTCAACTTATTGGTATTAATAAAATAAAAAAAGTTAGGATCAGTTTCTCCTGATGTTGTAGCTTTTGCTCTTTTTTGCCAGCTGGCTAAGAGTCTGGGGTCTCAGATCTATAAGTTATCAGAGCAAATATTCAATAAAGAACTAGCTAAGGTATAATTTTATAGGGATAGCTGATGGGCTATATAGAGATTGATGAAGTGTCTCATTTTCCTTATGTTTTTCTTTTTTTCTTCTCTCTGTTCTTTTCCTTTTTCCTCCCTTATGCTTTTTCTTTTTTTAAAAAATCAATACTTTTATAACACAGAGCACATAGGCAGACTATAGTAGCTAAAAACAGGTCAAGAGACTATAACTCTGTGATGTATATTGTAAATGCATCTCTTACACTATCTAAGCACAAGGCCAAGAAGAGCAGGTACTGAAAGAAAGGAATGACTAATTATAGAAAAAAGAAGATGACCTGGCTTCTAACACATGTACTTGTCATGTTGACTCTACTTCTACTCTATATTTCATGCCCTAATCAAATCAGTCCTCCCATATCATATGCAAAATCATAGACACCATCTCCTAGTACTCTGGTCAGACCTCCTTTCAGGAAGGTACTGGTAACTTCCACAACAAGCCAAAGCTCTATGTGAAAGGGCTGAGGACAGTTCATGCTATACTAGTCTCTTCTAGTTGGCTTACCTAGGATTGCCTCCCTAACAAGGTATAGGTGGGGAGCAAGACATCTCACCTATGAGTGAGTACTAAAACTCTTCCTTGTAGGTCACAGAGAGCTGGGTACCCTTAAGTGGCTATTAACCATCAGTTGTCTTAATATGTGACTTTAGAATGACCTATAGGGAAAAGGGCCAGAGGCCAAGGGCTTTATAGAATACCTAGAGCTTAGTATTCTCCTCCCAGTCTGCCCTATTTGTGTCATGACTTGGCAAAACAGCTAAGTCATTATTTAATATTTCTTTTCCATTCTTTTCTTTATTACTAAGGTAGAGCATGGGAAACATCACATGACAGTCACAGAATGGTCACAGTCACAGTCACAGCATATGACAAAGAAGTCAGCTGATGGACATGAGGACTGTGGGAGACAAGGTGCATAGCCACAATAGTAATTGTATA
>Ga0153983_1000279_pt1 | contig 13497 bp, 17 predicted proteins | sample TSGA067MetaG_FD_104693 | JGI IMG/M metagenome (GOLD analysis project Ga0153983, IMG submission 104693) | Attine ant fungus gardens microbial communities from Georgia, USA - TSGA067 MetaG | ecosystem: Host-associated > Fungi > Mycelium > Unclassified | place: USA: Georgia, Alexander Wildlife... | reverse complement strand
CTCTGTTCTATAAGATTGTTTTACCGACCGCTAAATCAGTAAATCTTATTTTACACTGAGGTATTTTTTCTATCAACCTTCTTTCTTGGAATTCCCTATATTTGAATTATACAGGAAGCTCCTGTTTAGTCTATCTTATCTAAATGTACCCAACCACCTTGTTCACCACAAGGATAACGGTTTTCCATAAATCAACTGTTTTTGATGAAAATGTGGGAAGTATGCCTGTATTTATATCCCGGCCGTAATTATTTCCAAATGGGAATTTCATTTCCTTTGAGAGTTGATAATTTTTGTTCAGAAATCCCTCGAATTGCAAAAGATTATTATAGCTTTGTGAGCCAATATAATCCTCAAGAAATTCAATCATCGGCTTTTTGTTTTTATCTAATAATCTTTCATGCATTAGCTTTCACCACCGGTACCCATAATTCGTACTCATCGTATGCGCTGTAAGGATAGTATTCAAAGTAAAGATTGATTTTTTTCGTTAGGCTTAAACCCTGCCTTTGGAATATCGGTATTAAAAAATTCCGTTCACGCCCTTGTGTATACCAACTTAGCCCACAATATCCTTTTTTACTGCCGTTTAAATTTAGTAAAATTGTTTCTTTATTACTTCCAAAAAAGCCATTATACAGTGCCGAAACATCTTTGCTATTTTGCTCAGCCGTTGTTTCTATGGCATATCCACAAATGTAAAAAGTTTCTCTTTCTGCAAAATTAAATTCCACATTATCACTTCTTCTCTCTGATGGCAAAAATAATGTCCACCGTTGGATGTTTACTTTTGCTCACTTCCGTATGATATTCATACTCCAAATTTAATGCCTGATAAGAACTCGCAGGCAGCCATTTTGTATAGAAGTATCTTTTTGCTTCACCAATAGCTGCTCCCCAGATAAATCCCCTCTTAGGCTTTATCGTGATTTTAGCATACTTGCCCGCAGATAAAATGAAATTCTTTAAGTCATTGTTTTCTATAATACTGCCTATAAACATTTCAAAATTCCTTGTTTTTTCATCGTAATTTCTTGATAAAACAAAGTATGGTAAAACTGTTCCCTTTGAACAGGAAACTACATTATAATATTTCATCGAAAGAGTATTTATATCTTTGGAAATCGTCTTATCATTTGATTGCAGCCATAATCCATAAATATTCTTTTCCTCAATTTCAAGAATTTCTACTTTAAGATCTGCCATACATAATCCGCCTTTCAAATTTACTAATTATTGCTCTCGGCACAATATCACCATCAGCTAATAATTTATGGTCTTTACCGTTTGATATTTGCACTACTGTTCCCAAACATTTATACTGCACCCCGTCCGGGCAAAACTCCGCAATCAGGCAGTCAAGATTCGTCATCGCTACTGCCACTATTGTTTAATGCTTTCCAACTCCTGCTGTATCAATGAAATTGCCTTTTTGGCCGCTTCCAATTTTTTTGTATACTCAACCATAAGCATTCCTCATAAACACTATCTGTCAATAGGCATGTATTCGATCTTCGCTTCATCGCAAAAATGATCCGGTTTCGCGTGATCCGCATAATAGGTTTGCCCTGCTCTGTGCATCGGGCCATCTACGCCATATTACTTTGCATTTAGCGCTATCGCTGAATATTCTCACGATCCTTTTGTAATAGCCACAATGCGGCTATACACAATTACTTATTTTATTACATACACGCATTATAGCAAAAATAATAGCACCATCCATCATAAACATAATAGGCAACTCAAAGCTATAAGCAGCCTATGCGCTTTTCTTCAATAAATGCTATAAAATCATCGCGTTTTTGTTCATCGGAAAATACGGTAAAGGGCAGCAGTATGGCTTGCACTGCATTAGTGTAGATGTATATTGCTTTTTCGGCTATGATAATACGTTCAATGGCGGAATACTTTACTCTTGCCTCTCCGTTTTCCGTTGTCTCAACGAAGAAATCATCCTCAAAGGAAATCGTTACATCGCTCTGATACGGCAGTTTACCGCTTTTCTTTATTCTTCCGATATTTTTCTTTATCTGTTTTTCCATAAGCCATTTGAAAAATATCAACCAGAGTATTGCGGCAATTCCAAAAGCAATATAAAAATAATAAGTTACAACAGGTTCGTCCACTATTGTGCCAGCAATTAAACCACAAATGACAAATATAAATGGAACAACAAAACGGTAAATTAATATATTTTTTTTGTTTGCCGGAGAATTAAAAGCGTGGTATTTGTTAAACTCAAAATAGTCGTTTTCACTTAATGTATAGCAAAATGAAGCTTATTTTGTACCATCGCAAAAAATTCTTTTGTTGTCACTGCATCTTTAGAATAATCGACAGCTGTTGCATATATATCCGTAATCTTCTGATAAAATTTTCGTTCACTGGCACGTATCTCACGAATCTCATCTAATAAATGTTCAAAGTATTCTTCATCAAAAATTTGTCCATTTTCCAAACGCTGTTTATCTAGTACATAGCCTTGAATCGTATATGTTCTCAATACATTTGTTGCCCATTGTCGAAATTGAGTTGCCCGTAAAGAATTAATACGATATCCTACAGATATAATTGCGTCCAAACTATAAAATCTGGTTTTGTAGTTTTTCCATCAGAAGCAGTTGCCGAGGATTCCTCGGTAACTGCTTCTTCCTTTAATTCTCCTGCTTTAAAAATATTTTTTAAATGTAATGAAATATATTTCTTATTGTCAAACTACTTTAAACTCTTCTGCCGGAATACGTGCTAGAAAAATAGTCTCTATACGGCAGTTCTGGAAGTACCTTAAAACTAAAGCACATCTCATTGGAAACAATATTTCTCAACTGTGCATTAAAAATTTCTGAGCTTGCCAGCCCAGATGTTAACCAAGTATCTACTGATATTATAACAGTCACGGATAAAGAAAACAAGGAATGAAAAAACATTTTTAACACCTGCCGCAAAAAACGCTCTCTGCATGGCTACAGGTACGAAAGACTCTTGAAGTACCAACTCATGACTTTTCATATCACATAACAAAAAGCGGATAAGTGCAAGAGCTTTACAAGATATTATCAAAAAATATGTGACTCCTGCGAGACTGGATGCCAATACTATATCTGCCTATAAGCTCCGAAATTTGAACCCACTTGCAATTAATCATCAACAATATTTGCTTGAGCATTGCATATTTCCACAATTATCTCATATCTGATCTTTTCATTATCTATGTAATAAACATAATGGGCAATTCAAAGTGTTAAGCAAACTCAAGAAAAAGGACGGCTATGGGGGCAATCTGCTATCCATCATAAGCAACGAATAATATACTCCTCAAACTATTCTTGATAGTAATTCGGAAAGGTCATTAGCGGGTTTTTTAAATGTCCTAGGATGATCGCCGCAAGCGACACTAATCTCTTGTAATATGGATAGAGCCCAATTTAGCATTTCCTCAATTTTATCCCACAAATCAGAATCAAGAATGCTTTCAGTATCCGTATTTAAAAGTCCTTTCCTATCTTGATGAGCGAACAGCTTATCTCTATAATCAAACAATTCCTCTATCTCTGATTCAAAACCATTGTATTCAATTCGTGCTTTTTTAATGATATCACGAAGATTGTCTCTATGAATATGATTCTGTTCACCGCAATTTAACAGTTTGAGGATATTGGCAGAATCTTTATTTTTTTCAAAAAGTTTTGAAGTTCCCAGAATGAGGCGATATCGCATAGCTTTGAGTGTTTCAGCAAAAAAGCCAGTAGCTAAATTGATTTTATCCAAATCGCTATAAAAGCTAACCAGTAAGTATTGAAAGTGGTAATAGCAGGTAAGCGTCTGGTATGCTTCCCAACAAATTAAGGTGACTTCTTTCATATAATTATCTTTATTATCCCAGTCCATAAAAGCAACGCGCCTTTCAAAGTGTAATTTATAATAAGAGTGCCCTTGCAATCACAGAAAAACCAAATATTCTTTCGCTTTTTTTCAATTTTCCAAATAAACATTAGGCGAAGTTCTAAGACATTTTTTAAGTTGCTCATTTTTGCTATAATCAGAAAATACAGTATCAAATATCAACTTGCCACTATAGCCATAATATTACACAACCAAATTCTATTTTACATAATTATACTAAAATTCACCATAAAAATATAGCAATGTTTTTTAATTCCTCAATATACATTCCTATAAAATATAACTCTTACTTTGGATACAGTCTAAACAATGAGTATTCTGACTTATTCTCTCTGCCGCACTTCAATGATCTGAATTTACCGCTCTAATTTTCAAAAAGATTCTTTATCTTCCAAACAATCTTTATATCACTTTGACCATAGATAATAAGCCTTTTAATACACTTATTTACCACCTCATCCGATAACTCCGTAATACCTTCATACCGAAACTGCTTTCTTCTCTCTTCCTGTTCAATCACCTTGCTTCCCTGCTCATGCAAAACAGCCAATTCTTCCTCCACTTCCAGCCTGCGGCTATTCACAGAGTCCCTTCTTTCAACAAACTCCTCCTTACTCAATTCATCGGATTTATAACGCTCATACAAAGAAAGAAACCGCTCTTCCAATTCCCTGCTTTCTTTCTCCAACCTGGTTTTCTCCAATTCTGCCCTTCTCCTGTCTTTCCGGTTATATTCTTTTACTTTACCTTCCTCTGCCACATCTATCATTGTAAGATAATCCTGTATCACTTTCAAAACACATTCCTTCAAATCCCGTTCTGGAAAATGTTCATCCGGGCATCCTTGCGATATATCAAACTTAGTATTCTTACAATAATAATACCTATCTTTTTTTGCTCTGCTTAAAGCCAGAGCATGGTTACAATACCCGCATTTGATAACCCCTTTAAACACATTATCGGAAACCTTGAATTCACTTACCCGCTCCCGATTCACCATGACCTTTTGTGCCTTATTAAACGTTTCATAACTGATAATCGCCGGATACTTTTCCGGAATCTTGATGCACTCCTGCTTTTCTTCGCCCTCTACATATTCAATGTATGTACCTGTATATCGTTCATCTCTTAAAATCTTCGCCACACCGGATTGTGTCCAGTTATTTCTTTCCTGCTTTGCCGTATTCCATTTGCATTTTTGATTATATTCATAACTATACATAGCCGGTGTCATAATCCCTTCTTCATTTAACAGAACTGCAATCTCCTTCGTCTTTATTCCGTTTTCTGCCATTGAAAAGATATATCTTACAATCTCTGCCGCCTTTTCATCTATCTCTAACTCTATCTTACTTCCCGCCATTTTCACAAATCCAAAACGAACCGGGCCACAGGTAAAACGTCCTTCCTTTTTTCTTTGCTCAACAGATTCCCGGGCTTTCTTAGATAAATCCTTGCTGTAATAGGTATAGATCAAATTTTTAAAACCTACATCAATCGGATTAGGATCTGTCCGGAACTTTGTATCGTAGCGGTCATTTACAGATATAAAGCGGATACCATATACAGGAAATATCTGTTCTAAATAATCCCCTAATTCAATATAATCTCTTCCAAACCGGGAAAAATCCTTAACAATTATACAGTCAACCTTTTTCTTTAAAATCATGTCACGCAATTTTAAAAATTCCGGTCTCCTAAAATCTCTGCCGGTATACCCATCATCCGCAAAAATTAAAACTTCCATGTTTTCATATTCCGGCATTTCAGCAATATATTTCAGCAGTTGCTTTATCTGATTTTTAATACTCTCACTCTCATTTACGACTTGTCCAAACTCCATATCAGCCCTTGAAATTCTGCAATAAAGGGCTGTCATATACTGCTTTAACATATAACTTCTCTCCTTCCCTGTTCTGCGATTTTATATGCTTCATTTAGAATGTTTGTAAATGAGAATGTGATATATACCGTATCCATCTTCCCGATCTCAATCCTTTCAACAAATAATTGCAGAACTTCTTTTGTAAGGCATGGGCTTAACAAAAATCCTTCCATATCCTGTATCAGCTTCTTAGCCCGCTTTTCGATATCCCGATAGACTTCTAATGCATCCTCTTTACACTGCAGTTCAAAACCTAGCTTCTGCTCTTCTTTTATAAATTGCTCCTTAATATAAAGATATTCGTCTTTTTCAAGAATCCCGGACACATAATCTTCATATAGATTATTTTGCTTCTGAACATTTCTGGTTTTTTCCCTGTTTAGATTCTTTATTTTCCCTTGATATTCACAAATGATACGGTTATATTCCGGGGTTTTTTCTATGCTGCTGAATCGTTCTTTTTCTGATACTGTGCAAGATATTTGCTTAGTCAGCAGTTTCCCCACAACCTCACCCAACGTTTTCATGCCGAAAGTAATTCCCCGGCAATCATCTGCATCCTCTAATACTTGCCTTCTGCAGGCATAACTGATTCGTTCTCCCCTATACTTTGAGATCATCCGTTTCTTGCAGCTATGACAATATAATAACCCGGTAAAAACATTCTCCCTGTTCTCTTTATTTGACCTCTTTTTCTTCGGTCTGTTGGGAAAAGAACTTTGCACAATCTCATAATCATTCACAGTAATAATTGCTTCATGTGCATTTTCTTTAATCTTCCATTGACTTTCATCTATCTGTTTTACATTTTTCCCTCTGCCCTCTACCGTACCTTGAATTACATATCCACAATAAACCTTATTCGAAAGCATCTTTCGGATTGTAACCGCAGACCATTTCATATCACGGTGATCCACCTTTGTCTTTTTTAGTCCCTTTATATGCTGATACTGTTTCGGTGGCATAATCTCCATCTGATTTAATCGTGTCGCTATTGCCACCGTGGATAACTGTTCTCCTTTTCTCCACCGAAAAATAAGCCGAATAACCCACGCCACTTCATCATCGATCTGTAACGTATTACCTTTTTCTTTTGCCCTCAAATAGCCGTATGGCGGAACTGCTCTTGTATATTCTCCATCTTTCATCTTTCGCTCTCTTACTGCCTTTCCTTTCGTTCTGATGTCCTTAATATACATATCATTCATAAGATTTTTAAGTGGTAGTAAAATCCCCTCTTCATCCCGGACAGGTGCATTACTATCATAATCATCCAGTATGGAAATAACCCTTACTCCCATCCTCGGAAATATCTGCTCCAAATACTCTGATGTTTCCAAGAAGTTTCTTCCCAACCGGGAAAGGTCTTTAAAGACAATACAATCAACCTTCTTGTTCCCCACTGCTTCCATAAGTTCTTGCCATTTCGGTCTCCTAAAGTCACTTCCGGTAAATCCATTATCTGAATAATGTTTGATAAACTTCATGTCACTTTGCGTTTCTATATAGGCTTCGATTGACTTTTGCTGATTTTCAATCGAATCTTCATTATCGTTACCACCATTTAGACGAGACAGCCGGGAATACCCTGCCGTAATATATACTTTATCGGCTTTCCTCACCGGGATCACCTTTACTTGTTTTACCTGTATTCTATTACGCTTGCTTATTCTGGGCATAATTGACTTCCTCCTGCTCCTTGTTCACCCTGGCGAAATTATTCAGCTCCTGCAATTCATCCCTGTACTTGAATACGATCTTTACGCTCTTATCCTCATAAACATAGATCCAAGCTACTAAGTACAACAAAACCTTCCTGTCAAGTTCGGTAATGTTTTGATACTCTATAAGATGCTTCAGCCAATCATAGACTGCTTCCATATGGTCAGCATATTCTTTGATTAATTTCTGCATCTTGACGATTTCCGATTGACAGCCTGCAATCTTAGCTTCATAGATACCCCGGATACGGTTATATTCCTGCTTCGTCAATATTTCATCGTCATAATCATCCCACAGACTTTTTTTCCGCTCCTTATAATGCCGGGTTTCATTTTCTAAATGCCGAATTTCTTTCTCAAACTTGCTGATTGAATACTCTGCCTTTGCTTCTTTTTCATATTGTTTTAAAAATATATTTCTTTCTGCAAGTGCAATTACCGTTCTATTAATAACTTCTAGTAATGCACCATGCAACATTACTTCACTGATATTATGCGTACTGCAGACATTTTTATCTGCTTTGTGTGCAGAGCAAACATAGTATGAATATTTCCTTCCGCTTTTTGGTACTATCTTCCGCACCATGCTCTGGCCGCAATCTCCACAACGCAATATACCCGAAAACAAATGCGGTTCTGCCAGACCATTTCCATTTTTTAAATCTATATCTTGAAACCGCTTTGCATCTTTATATTCCTGACTGCTGATAATCGCATCATGTGCCTGTTCAATTCGTGACCGTTCTTCCTTCTCCCGCTCTAACCGCATCTGCAGTTTATAATTAGGTGAATAGGTTTTCCCCTGCTCTAATATCCCCAGATAGACTTCGTTATCTAATACTCGCCTGACCGTTTTCGCCCACCATTTTGGGACATCCGTTACCGAAAAACCACTTTCATAATTAGAACCGCTCCTTTTTTTGTGAGCCATTGGGGACGGAACTGCTCGCTGGTTCAGCAGTGTTGCTATTGCATTATCAGAAAAGCCATATCCCTTCAGCAAAAAGATTACACGTACAATCGCTCTTGCTTCTTCGTCTATTTCCAACTTATGCGCATCTTCTTCCGATTTTACATATCCGTAAGCGGCAAATGCTCCGACAAACTCCCCATTTTCTCTCTTCACTCTTAAACTGCTCTTTACTTTTTTGGAAATATCACCGCTGTATGCATCATTCATCAAATTCTTAAACGGTACAATCAGTTCATTTGCCACATCCGTATTTTTGCTGTCAAAGCTATCATTAACAGCAATGAAGCGTACTCCCATCATCGGAAATATCCGCTCTATGTATCGTCCTGTCTCAATATAGTTTCTGCCAAATCGGGATAAATCTTTTACAACAACACAATTCACCTTTTTATCCTCAATATCTCTTAATAAACGCAAAAAATCCGGACGCTCAAAATTAGTACCTGTATAGCCATCATCCACATAGGTATCAACAATTTCAAACTCCGTTTTATCTTTCAGGTATTCCTGTATTAACTTCTTCTGGTTTGCTATACTATCGCTTTCCTTCTTATCTCCATCATCATCAGATAAGCGGGTATACAATGCCGTATGATAAATTTCATAATTATTACTCAGAACACTGTCACTCCTAATAATCCGCTAGCCGTTACTAAATACCGTTTTATTTTTTCAGCCAGCGACTGCCCTTCATCATTAAATTGCATTTGAATTTTTATATTTTTATATTTCACACAATACGGGTTATTGACCTGCTGCAAATACATTTCAATTTTCTCCTTTTTATCTAACTTGAAATCAATTTTAACATCTCTGATGTCAACTAAAGTATCTATGTCAACTGATTGGATATCCATTTGTCTCATTTGTTCCAATTCAGCCCGGTTCACCATCACACCACCTGCCTTTCTACCTTCAATATATTTTGAATGAATTGTCCATTATTCCAAAAGGTGGTCTCCTTCGATTTTTTTGATATAATAAAAGCCCGTAAGTTATCTGTACCTACGGGCAGTTATCCAATATTAAATTTGATATGATTTCTGTGCTTATGTCAACTAAGGAGACTTGAGAGCACGTTTCATTATTTCCTGAACAACTTCGGTTTTGGGAGATAGGAAAATTCATCAGAAGAATCTGTTACCACCAATAAGATATCAACAATCGGCTTGGCACATAACCCCGGCACGGATGTAGACCCAACATGCTCTATTTGTAATACCTTTTCTCCGAGTGCACTACAAATTTTATCTGCCTCACGCTTAAATAAAATCGGCCAGTTTGAATCATATTCATTGAGAATAATTTCTACATTGTGTGATTCATGCTCGCCTACGGTAACTTTATCAATATATTCATCCCTGCCGATAGCTTTATTCGTTTGGTTGCTGCACATTTGTTTCACCCTTTCAGAAAATATAAAGCCCCTTGTTACCGTTGGATACGGAAAGATTTTAAGCTGTTCACGAGATTGTGCCTATAATGTTCTGAACCCAAAATTAAATACTGATTCTTATTGTCTTGAACAACAGATAAAAGCTTAATCCACCTACAATGCCATAAATAGATATGATGATGTAGACCTGCTGCAAGGTAAATATCCCTGCCAGCAGTGCATAGACTAAACTAAAACAAATCATAGCTGTATTTTGTCCGAAACTATAAAATGACATTACTGTCGCTCGGCCTTCTTCTTTTATCTCGTTTTGCAAAGCATTTACTAACAAAATCTCCGTTATAGCCATAATCATAAATGAAAGACCAAAAATTAGAATGGCGTACTGATTCCATATTACGGCAAAGATTGTCAGAAAAGTACATGCTAGTCCGTTAAGAAGAAATATCTGCCTAATGGAAGAAATCTTCCTTTGTACCATTGGTGCGAGGATGTCACCCAAAGCAATGAAAACAAACCTTACAGTTAGAATTGCACTAACCCATATTTCGCTGAGTTGAAAGTCGTTAATAATGAGGGCATCAAATTCATCCAGATAACTTCCAAAATTTCCAAAAATCACCAAAAACAAAATGGAAACCAGGGCAACCCCGCCCCCTTTGATAAAAATACCTGCTTCTTTAAATGTTTCAAAAAACCCCATGGACTCTTTGTCTAATTGCTCTGAATAAAAGTTTTTCTCTCTTATTTGCAAAACAAGTATTCCATTGGCGAAGCAAATTGCTGCGGATATTAGCGCAATGGCTTCTATACTGATGAAACTGGCAATAATGCCTGCCGATGCAATCCCGACAATAGTACCCACATTTGCATAAAATTGAGCTTTTCCATACACCTTGGTGAAGCTTTCTTCACATCCATCACTCTTCAAGTTATCATAGATTAAGCCCTCTTCCGTTCCCGAAGTAAACGTTCCTCCAATAGCCCAAAAAGCAAACCCAATGGCAAACATAAGAAACGTATGTGAAAAAAACCATATAATGAAACATAAGCCCTGTAATACTGCTGCCATAGCAAGCATATTTCTTCTGTTCCATCTATCTGCTAAAATTCCAGAAGGAATTTCAAATACTATGGTAAATGCACTCCAAATTGCGATTAATACAGCAATATCAGTAACCGACATTCCCCTCTCGATGAACAAAATCGTATAAAAAGCGTAGATGGGCAAGCATTGACTGATGAATTTGTAAATATACAACACCTTGACATTAAATATTATCATTTTCTTCTCCTCCAAATTTTTATCATATATTATGAACAATACAGATTTATTTGGAGGCCCCCGGTTTTGATTCGAGGCTTAACAAGGAGGTCTAACAGTATTCATTTGTATCATCTCCCATTCAAAATATAAATCTACAGTTACAATTGCTAAACTAAATTCCGTTTTACCACCCAATTGGAATTTTCCAAAAAGCTATACTACATTTTCTCCCAATATGATTTTAGGCATAGTTGTTAAGCAACGTGTCCAACGTTTATAAAACTTTTCTATCCCAATTTTAGAAACTCTTGCGTGAGTTTCTTCATCTTCAACAACCCAATAAAGTACATAAGTAACCTTTCCTGTATTCCGAGTTAATCGAACTGGATTTTCTCCCACCTTGACCGCATTGAAATCTTTTTGTCTATGTGTTCTTTTAATATATCTCACATCAATAACACCAGGCTGATTTTTATAACATTCTGCAACTTCTTTCATAAGTTCCTCAATTTCTTCTTGCTTATTAACTTTTGCTTCATAAATACAAATCTCATTAAACATTGTATGCTTCCTTGTCCACAATCAAATTGAATTTAAACTTCGTATATTTATTACCGTCAGTTATATAAAATACGTATGATCAAGAGATAACCATTTTTTATGATAACATCTACTAATGCCCATTTTCTTCTCATAACCGATAGTTCAACATTCTCATACCAGCTATCGAAGCTTATAAATATTTAAATGGCTGATGAATTTTAATGGAATGGTTAGGACAATTATTGGCGCATACTCCGCATCGGTTACAATTTCTGTCTGCGTAAAAAGACTTGCCTATCCACTTTGCGCCAAACCATTCCGCTCTGCCAACAAAGGCAATAAACTGTTGTACTTTAGCACCATCATATTTAATCATAAACTTTGAAGGCATAATGAATTGCCTGTCATAAATTACTTCAAAACCTTTTTTACTTAAAATATCTATTAGCAACTTCGATGAAGCAAAATTTATTGAATTATTCTCTCCTGCCGTACTAATTATAAATGTATTCATAGATTTTACAATTGGCAATTGGATTGCAAAATTGATTACGATTTTAGGTGCATTAAAAGAATGTACCGGATATGCTATGCCTACAGTGTCATAGTTATTGAAGTGGATACTTTGTGCTCGAATATTTTCTATGTTATATATATCAACATATGCTTGTTTTCTTTTAAGCTCAAATTGGATTTTATCAATAACATACTTCGTCATACCAGTACCAGAAAACAGAAAAACGCACACCCTTTTTAAAATATCCCCCCTTAGTGATAAGAATACAAATTATTGATCCTCCTTAATAATCTTGGCATCATAGCTTGGTTTGGCCGTATGTCCGGGATGAACGATCAGGAAGCTGTCATCTTTCCAATTGCCATCGACCAATTGTTTAAGGAGTATATTGCTGCCTTCGAGATTTCTATATTCCCAACACTTTTCGTCCGCCAACCTCTGTGCGGCTGTTTCGTACTCAGGAAATGCAAGGGCTTCCCACCGGATATATGTAATTCCATCATAGTTGGCTGTCAATTCGGCCTCAATCTCCATAACCATACGTGCGTGCTCTTCATCCCCGTCATAGCGGTCAAGGTACATCTGATACTTCCTGTTATAGTTTTCCCGTTCATCCAATCCCCGCAGTTCCTGCATCCCCGGCCAATAAAAAAAGCTGCCCGGATTCTCCTTGTGATATGAATCATAGCTGTTCTTATCTCCCATAATAAGCGTCACGCAATCATGTGCCCTTGGAATCACCAGAGGATACTTCTTGCTCCTCAGGCCGGCGACAGCATTGGCACAGAGCCCATAACCGATAAGAATCGCATCATACTCATGGTCTATTGTATCATTTGAGAAACGGTGATTGTTTTCATCGATCAGGTTAATTTCTTCCTGCAGCGCTTCCTTTAGATTGTCCGGCGAGTTGTGCAGCTTTTGTCTCAGCAATGTGACATCTATCACATTCCGGCAGTTATACACTACACTGGAAATTTCTCTTTCAAGAACCTTGCAGCCAATCAGCTTATAATACATCAATTCTCCTTTCCTCGGTCACTTCTTCCAACAGTGATTTGAGCTCGGACAATTTCCCGCTCAGCTCCTTCTTCTCCATATCAATATATTCGGCTTTATACTTCATCTGTTTATCTTTCCTCATCCACCCTAATAATTGCCTTTACCAGGCATCCGCATAGAAACGCTATCTGCTCAAATTCCAAAAATCGTCCTGCCCCTTCGTCTAGCATCAGCTTAATTTGGCACGAGAACTCATCGTCTGCTTCATAGTAAATAATCTGCATCGG
>Ga0153983_1000278_pt1 | contig 13530 bp, 18 predicted proteins | sample TSGA067MetaG_FD_104693 | JGI IMG/M metagenome (GOLD analysis project Ga0153983, IMG submission 104693) | Attine ant fungus gardens microbial communities from Georgia, USA - TSGA067 MetaG | ecosystem: Host-associated > Fungi > Mycelium > Unclassified | place: USA: Georgia, Alexander Wildlife... | reverse complement strand
TTCCAACTTATCCATTGCCAGTCTGTTGTTTGGTGACGGTAAGACAAAGCAGACCATTAACTTAGAGTCTGCCCTCAATGTTTTACAGATTCAAAACCTGCAACTGCCTGATGAGAACACAAAGAAGGATGACTATTCATTGATGGAAATCTTAAGTGTGGCAATGATGCTGTCTATCTCTGCCTTTGCCCTAAAGTTCATTCAGGGTGACAGGGGTATATTTAAGATTTTTGTCCAGGATGAAAGCTGGGCGGTGCTGTCTAATTCACAAGGGAAAGCCTTGAGTAATAAATTACTCCGGGCAGGACGTGCAATGAATGCGGCGGTTTATATTATCACGCAGGGATGCGGTGATATCAGCGATACGAGTTTTAAAAATAACATCGGTATGAAGTTTGCGTTCCGTTCGACAGATACCGAAGAGATTGACAGAATTTTAGAATATTTCGACTTGCCAAAGACAAGGGTTAACAGTGATGTTTTGAAGAATTTAAAAAATGGCTATTGTCTGTTTAAGGATATTTCCGGGCATGTCGGTGTCCTGCATGTCAATGCTGTCTTTAAAGATTTGGAAAAGGCATTTGATACAAGGGCAAAGAAAAAGAAGGTGAGCTGATGCGTATTAAAGGCAAGGCAATACAAGGGCAGGGCAGAGATGTTTTGAAGGTCGTATGCCTTTTATTGATTACGGTTGCGCTGTTAACCGTGGCACCGGGTATCTTACAGACGGCATCAGCGGCAGGATTATTACCCGAACAGGAGCAGACAGATTACTTGTTTGACAGGTATCCGATAAAGAATTACAGCCTTGATGTCTATGTGGATAAAAGCGGGAACTTCCTGCTTTGGAATTGGGGGGATGCGGTGACTGACGGTGCCCTTTCGATACTCCTTTTTTTATTGAATATCATTTATTCGCTGTTTAATCACATTTATTATGTCATCGGTATTCTGATACAGGAGTTGTTTAATCTTGATCTGGTTGAGGCATTAGCTGATAAAGTCACGGTACTGGTGCAAAAAATGGCGGGTTGGGATGCAAGGGGGCAAAAGCTTTTCGAGAGCAGCGGTCTTTTTCCGAAGCTGCTTGTTTTAACGGTCATATTAATGGGTTGTTGGCTGATGTGGACGGCATTGCTTAAAAGGGATACCAGTCGGGCAGTTAGTGGCTTGAGTCATTATGTCATCACTTTTGTATTGGCGCTGGCACTCTTCATGAATGCCGCAACAATCGTCAAGGGTGCCAATGATTTTTCCACTTACATCCAGAAAATTGTCTCTTTGCCTGTTACATCGGTGCTTAGAATGGATGCGGATGTCGGTGCAAGTATCCGGGAACAGTATTTTAACACGACGGTGTATGAGCCATACTTACTGATGCAGTATGATACAACGGATGTGGCGGAAGAAAAAGTCGCCCTTATCTTATCGGAATCACCGGGTTCGGAGGATAGGGAAGATTTGGTTGAGGATGAGGTTTTAAATAACGGCAATAAGCTCATGAAAAACTACAACGGTTTGTCATGGCGAATGATTTGTTTCTTTTTACTGGGTATCGTGAACTTTATATGTACCGTCGTGGTGGTTGCCTTTGTGGCATTGGGGTTGTTTCATCAGATAGCGTTTTTATTTTATTTTGCGCTGTCACCTTTTATCCTGATTGCGTCGATGCTGCCGGGAAGTTCCCTGATAGCAGTACGCTGGCTTAAAAAGGCATTGTATGAATTATTGATGAAGGTGTTGATTACGGCATTGGTGACCATCATGTTTGGAATTTCAGGCATGGTTATGTCCCTGTTTGGTTTAAGCGGTTATCTGTTGACGGCAATCATACAGGTACTTTGGTTTATCGGTGCGTTCTTGTTTAGAGGAAAGATAATGAAGATGTTGGTCATGCCCGATGCCGAGGTGCCAAAGGATAAGAGCTTTAGGAATATGGCAGCGGCAGCTTATATGCTCGGTCGGGGTTCCAAGCCGAGTCCTGAAAAACCGGCTTCACCGCCGCCAAACGGTGGCAGCAACGATTTTGATTATGATTACTCGTGGAGTGACGTTGATGGTGAGCGTGGGCAGGATACACAGGCGAGTCTGTCGGAAAACAATTACGGTCTGCTGACTGAAAACAGTGGAAATGAATTATCCGGAAAACCGGACGGTGTTGACCGTGGCGGTCCTGGTCGGGGGAAGGAGGAAGATTTGGAAGTGGATGAAGGAAACCATGTCAATGATAATGATGCCGAAATTTCTGAAAATAATGAAGGAGCGGTGGGTGTATGGGATTCAAGAAATCAGACGGTGTCCCGGTCAAGAGATGATTTTGCCCAAAGCCTGTCCGGGCATGGTACGGATAGTCCGAAAGATGGTTCCGGAGGTGCCGCCAACAGGACAAATGACAATGTGACAATAGATAGAGAAGATAGTAGAAGAGCACCAGTGCCAAGTGAAGAAGGTCGGAGTGATGATAGCTCACAAGTGCCGGGAATAAACAGGCAGGATTCGGCTAGGCATGCGCCTGAAAGCAGGGAATCAGTGTCGGGCACGGGAAATAAGAATAGTCACCATGCTGAAGGCAACCAGGAGAAACCCACGATTGAGCGTGAGCTTAAAACATGGAATATGGGAAAAAGGAGGAGTAAAAACCAATTCCACAACTTTAATGAACGTGGTTATGACTATAACGATTTGGAGCAAAGGCTGTTAAATAGACAGCGACAGCGTCAAAATAAGGATAAACAGGAGGGTGATGAGCATTGAAGGATAAGTTATTCCACATAAAGAAACGTTATATTCTTTTAGGGATACTCCTGTTGTTTCTGGCAGTTGCGTTTTTAAGCCACGACAGCGGAAAATCATCTGATGGCGGAGGATTTGAATCGGAAATGCCGGAATCCTCCGGCACGTTGGATAAAGAAACGGATAAGGAGCTAAAGAAAGCAGTGGAGACAGAAGATAGTCAGGCATCAGATTCATATGACCGTACTGCCGACATTGAAGCGATTTTAAATCAGGATTATGATGTCGAGGGCATACGTGCAGAATCAAGGGTGATAGCGGAGCAGTTTATGTCAGCTTATTACAAGCGTGCACCGGATTATGATTATGTTGCTGCCGTAAAGGATTTAACCAAGGATTCCTACTATGAATATCTGACCGGGAATGTCGAGCGTCAGACACTGGACAGGGAAAAACAATCTATAGAGTCAATGGTATTTGAAGAAACGGAGGAAGATGTCACTGTTAATCACGTGTCATGGTATGTCGTGGTTTGGGGTATATTTGAATCTTATGACGGCACCGTGGTTAAGAGTGAAGACCACTATCTGGTGATGTTAAACAAAATCAAAGGGGAATGGAGGGTTGCATGGTGCAGCAAGACGGTACTCTACTAGAAGATGTTGTTAAGGAACGTGTTAAGCGTAAGTTTTACAAAAAACTGTTGATTCCCTTAATCCCTGTTATATTGCTTGTTTTATCCGTACTGCTCGTTCTGATACTTATTTTATTCTCTGTATCCGGTGGAAAGGTTAATAACTGGTCAGGTGATATATCCGATGCCGGTTCAAGTGAGATACCTGCGGAATACTTGCAGATATACCATGATGCCGGGGAAGCCTATGGCGTGCCGTGGAACTTACTTGCCGCAATCCATAAAGTGGAAACAGACTTTGGTCAGGTGTTAGCCGTATCCAGTGCCGGGGCGATAGGACACATGCAGTTCATGCCGAAAACGTGGATTGGCTGGTCATATCCGGGGGTTCCGTCTTCTTTGGAGTTGACGAGTGTCGCACTTATCAACCAATATGGCGGTTATGGTGTTGACGGTGACGGTGATGGCAAGGCTGACCCGAATAATGCCTGTGATGCAATTTATGCGGCGGCGAACTATCTTGCGGCAAATGGTGCGGCTGACGGTGATTATTCCGCTGCGGTTTATGCGTATAACCATGCCGACTGGTATGTGGAAAAAGTGTTAAGTATTGCGGAATCGTATGTTGCGACGACAAAGGTATCAGGAGCCGGCTTTATCTGGCCGGTGCCATCGAATTACACGACAATATCGTCGCCCTTTGGTTATCGAAGCAATCCGGTCACAGGTATTTATCATTTGCATTCGGGTATTGATATCCCGGTGCCAACGGGTACGGACATTTATGCATCAAAGTCAGGAACCGTGACGGCGGCAGCATACCATAGCAGTATGGGAAATTATGTGATGATAGACCATGATGACGGTAAAACTACGATTTATATGCATAATTCCCAGTTACTTGTTAATGTCGGCACGGTAGTTACACAAGGGCAGGTGATAGCAAAGGCGGGAACGACAGGAAACTCGACGGGTCCTCATTGTCATTTTAGTATTAAGGTGAATGGTGAATTTGTCAATCCATTGGATTATGTGAGTCTGCCATAAGGAAGGAGAAAAAAGAGAATGAGATATAAGGAGGTGATTAGGTGATAGAAACAGGTATATCTATGGTGGTGTTTTTATATATGGTATTAACTGTAATATTATTTTGTGGAGATTTTTTTGATATGGTAAGTGCGGGTCAGCATGATGATTTTCTGGCATATAAATATGATGTGACGGTTGTCATGAGCAATGGTCAGCGTTATAGTACTTATGTGTATTGTGCAGATAAAGGTGTGGCTGCAATCATTCTTTTAAAGAGTGCGAAAATGATTGATAAAAAGCGAAAATGCATTAGAATGGAAATTGATGATTCAATAGTTGAGATAAGGCTTAATTCCATTGTCGCTTTTGAAGTTGAATGTATAAAAAATTAGTTATTCATATATGTGTTTACTACGTTAAGTAAGGGTTGAAGGATTTTTGAGTATAACGTAGTGATATTGAAAATAATGAAACAAAATACGGCTAAGGAAATCAAGGAATTTCTTTCTGATTTTGGATATTTTTCCATGAAGTATATTTGCTTTTTGAATTGCTTATTGGAAATAAAGCAGATAATGTCTTTGCATATCAATGCCAAGCCTATTACTCTTACGCAAATATAAAGTAGAGCAAAAAATGCGGTTGGATTATTTCCATTCAGTTGGCTGAGTAGCACCTTGGCGCAATCTGTTATCCAAGAGTACGAGAAACTAAAACCTGTTAATATTTTATCATGGCTCGGAAATTGTTCATACAAATTCATTACAAAGGAAGGCATGGAAAAGCTAGTTAAGGCTATTAGGGAGTACAATGAATTTCTAAATGCAAGAAATTGTGATATCTTGCCAGGCAAGTGATACTTTGATGTACGGTAAAATTTAAGCAAGGTGAATAGAATACTTAATGAAAATAAAACAATAGAGATGTAATTGTAAAAACCAATGTTGATAAGTAGAAAAATAAAAATTAATGCAATTTTAAACCAAAAAAGGCTATTGGTTGAAGCTGTGGATGCGGAGTAGGTGTTTTCGATATTGATGATGAAATTTTTATACTCAACTTTTTGTTCGTTAGAACGATTTTTTGGTTTAAATAGGTCGATTAGGTTTACTATAAGTTCGATTAAATTGGCAATTATTTGTATCATATTTTTAAAAGCTCCTTGTCTTTGGTTTATTTTAGAGATGTTATTAAAAAAATAGTTTATCAGAAATACCAAAATTTGTAAACGGTAGTGTCATGCTCCTGTAAAAGATGAACAAGAGAGTAGGGTTCATTATCTAAAGTGATATTTAAAAAAGCATGTTGATTGATGTGCTTTTTTTATTTGGGAAGGAAAGGCGGTTGATTTTAAAGAAATGAAGATAGACATATTTAATACGGAAAAGAGGTATGACATTATTTATACTGACCCTCCGTGGAAGCAGAAAAAGGGTGGAAGAAAGGCAGTAAGACCAAACTCCAGCGGTGGGAAATTAGATTATCCGACAATGACCATGCAGGAGATTAAGACGTTGCATAAAGATGTTTTAAGTAGACTTGTTAATACAAAACATAACGTATTTATGTGGACGATTGACAAATATTTGATAGATGCACAAAGAATGATGGAGGATTTAGGTTATAGACTTCATGCAAGAATAACATGGAATAAGGTTACGGGTGTCGCTCCGGCTTTTACAGTGAGATTTTCAAGTGAATATTTGCTGTGGTTTTACCAAAAGGGAAATATGCTTAAACCTCATGACAATGCAAGGGGTAAATATGCTACGGTCATGACGGAACAGGTTACAAGCCACAGCAAGAAACCGGAACATGCTTATTTAATGTTGGAGGATATGTTCAGGGGGAAGGAAAAACTAGAATTATTTGCAAGAAATTATAGGGAGTCTTGGGATTGCTGGGGCAATGAAGTATAAAACTCTTACCGTAATTATAGTAAGAGTTTAGAAACAGTTATTTTCATCTGGAATATACTTAATGATGTCATTAGGCTGACAATTTAGTAGAGAGCATATTGTATTGATGCTTTTTGTTGTGATATGGTTATTTGTTCGTAAAGCTTGCAGAACGGATTCGGATAATAATTTTTCTTTACGAAGTCTGTTTGTGTTGTATCCTGCATTTTTTAATTTGTCGATGATGTTTAAATATAAAATCATATGGCTTATCCCTCCTACTTTTAAGGATATCATGTATCAAGTTTTTTTTCAATGATAAATTACATTATATCCAGTGTAAATGTGTACAAAAATTTTACACTATAAACGGTGTATTTTGTGAAACATCACATCTTGTAATTACACCGAATATAGTGTAAAATAGTATTATAAGATAAATGAAAGAGAGGTAATTGAAATGACAAAATTATTAGCCGGACAAATTAGATTAGGTGAAAAGTTAAAAGAGAAATGCCCACAAAATGATTGCATCATCTATAAAAACATTTATGAGCATTATGAGAACCTTGTTAATGATTGTGAAAAGTTTAAAGGTGAATTGTCTGCTTGTTCCGTGAGTGCCATTGAGGAGGCGATGTTAAAAGATAGGAAGGAGCTTCTTGATATGTATTGTGATAATTATGCCATACAGCAGTTTAAGAAAATGAATCGTGCTAAGAATGGAGAAAGTGAGTACGTCACTACTCACTAACTCCTTCTTAAATAAATTGAGGGGGGTGATAATATTAAAGGTTATTACACCGCTACAGGCTACATGGGATATGTAAACGGCAGTTACCTACTGTTCGCTACAGAAGCCGAATACATTGAATATGTGAGCCAGAGTTAAGCACCTCGTAGGGTTTGCTGGATAAATACCAGCCGCCCTACATCAATAGTAAATGTAAAGGTGGATAAAGTCAAATGGAAAATTGGAGGAAACGAAAAATGACAAAACAGAGAATTAAAGTAACCCAGGAAACACTTGATTTCATAGAAAATAAAGAAAAGAAACTATATGACTTAGTACAACATGATAGAGAATTATTTGGTAACTATCATGAGACTACAGCTTCTACAAGATTGGAATGGGCGACAGTTTATGATTTGTTCAAGGAATTAAAACAGGAGGAAATTATTTGATAAGCAAAATAAATTATCTGTCAGTAGTGGGCTTAATCGTTTGTTGCCTGGCATTAACGGCACATAGGACAACAGTGTTCCTGTTTATCACATTGGGACTGTTTATCATCTGGGTATTAACAACAATCATTCAATATAAAGAATATAATTGAAAGCGGGTCATGTAAGCATGGAGGTAGGAAGAATGACAGCAAGAACATTAATAAAAACTATGTAAAAAGAAAGAGGTAGAAAAAATGAAAAGAGTTAAAAAACTGCACATACCGACAGATAAAGAATTTGATTATGGTTGCTACGATGATAACGATATAGCAATTATAACAGTCGGGTATAAATGGAACGGACTATTCTACGAAAGAAAAGGAAGTAATTGGATTTACATAGTAGAAGAAGTTTATTAATAACAGTAAGAACTAAACAAACCATCAGGCTGTCCTATCGGCTATCCGGGGAGAAAGAAGTGTAACAATGAAAAAGAAAGAGGTATTTTTGTTAATAGCTGAATATTTAACCGGTGTGCCAATGAAAGAAATAAAAGTAATAGAATTTACGCAAGATGAGAATGGGTTGTTTGAGGGAACAATCGAAATCGACGGAAATAGAGAGCATATACACGAGTATATTTAACAAAAAAAAACGAGGTGGGGAAATGAATAAGATAGAAATTTATAAGGAATTGGTGCGGTATGGAAGTATTATGCGAGATTCAGAAACAAAGAGTGAAGAAGGCTATCACAGGACGACTGTATATAGTTATCAAGGCATGGAATTTACTATCACAATGTTAAACGGGGAAGTTGCTGCTATTGATAACACAACGATATTTTGAATATGGTAACTAAAGACTAATTAAAGAAATGTTAAAGGTTCAGTACTCGGAAATAAATAAGGAAAGGAATTAATCAATGAGATGGTTTTATAAAGGTCATAGAGTCTTAAAAATTCATAGAAATATTTTTTATAATGCGATAGTGTTCATATGTTTATTACCAACGGTAATAAGTATCATTTGCGGAATTATTTATAAGGGCATCCAGCGATACGAAACATCGTCTCTAACATCAAGTGTGTTGTTTGGAATAAGCATAAGCCTTGTGATACTCCTGCTAATGATACCGATGCTCAAACGGATGTATAACATGCAAAAGCTTTGCCAGATGGTGTTCAGCAGGGAACTCTACGGTATCAAGAGAAAAGAAGGTGAGGTTGTAGACCAATTTGATAACAAGTTATCTTACTTTCCTACCATCTATTATAGAAAAAGGAAGGAAAAACAAGTTCAGGTTACTTTTAAATTAGATGGAAGCAAGAATCATGAAAAGTTCTTAGAAATGGGAGATATTCTAGGGCATATTTTCGCAATGGAGACAGTGGAGCAGGAGAGGAGGCTATGGTATGTTGTTTACACGCTTGAGTATGTGAATCCTAACAGGATATATTTGAGTAAGCAAGAAATAAAGTATGAATCTGGGAAAATCCCCTTAATGCATAATCTGGTATGGGATACAGGTAAGGCATCGCATGCGCTTGTGACAGGAAATACAGGCGGTGGAAAAACGTTCTTTTTAATGTATTTGATTAGGAGTTTTTTGATATTAGGCGCAGATATAAAAATTTTAGACCCAAAAAGAAGTGATTTATCAATATTGACGTCTATTTTAGGTGAAGAAAGTGTTGTGTATGCACCGGGTGGTATCATAAAAACGTTGAGGGAAGCTGTCGAAGAAATGGATGTAAGATATGACATTATGAATGAATCAAAGAAATTTGGAGCAACATACAAGGATTACGGTATGCTGCCGTATGTGGTTTTATTCGATGAATTTATTGCATTTATTGAATCACTACAGGACAGGACAGTAATCAAAAAGGTAAACGGTTATTTAACACAACTTATTTTAAAGGGTAGGCAGGCAGGCTGCTTTTTGATACTTGCAACGCAGCGGGCGGATGCTGAGTATATGAAAGGTCCAATTCGTGACAATCTTGGTTTGCGTGTATCACTTGGCTCGTTGGAAAGTGCGGGATACAAGATGACGTTTGGCGATGTGGATAACAAGTTCGAAAAGTTTAAGGAAGGGCATGGATATGTGTATATAGGCGGAACGACAAGTCGGGTACGGGAATTTTATGCGCCCCATCTGGGGATTGGGTATAACGTCTATGATGATTTTAGGGAAATACTCCGGCAGGAAACCCGGATGAGGCGCGGCAGCGCCTCAAGCGGCAGCATTCCGGGGCTTCCGGCCGGGAGTCCGTCAGGACTCGAAAAGGAGGGAACAGATGACGAGCGGAGCGAGTCAACTCCCCACTACTAATAGGGGAGTTAAAAAACCAAAGGAAAGTGGCTTAGATGCGTTGATTGACTGGGTTCAGGTGACTTTTAAAAATGTTTCACTTGATGATGTTATCAATCATGTTTTGCAGATTCCTAAAAGGTGGTTCACTTATGAGAAACGTGGTCGTTTTCGATATGCCGGAAAGTATGTTTGTGAGGACATAGAAATCTTAGTTGCACCGGATGATTACAAGGAAATGGGTTTGCATTTGTATCTGACAGGAAAAGCGTGCAGGGACATGGAAAAGCATCTAAGCGGTCAAAAAAGGACATGGTTTGATTTTTTTAAAGACTGTGTGAAGCTTGGTGGAAGTTTTACACGTCTTGATATAGCGATTGATGACAAGGGAAGTGATGCAGGGAAATTATATTTTGATATTCATAAGCTGAAAAAAAAGATAGAGAAGGGCGAACTTATATCAAAACTAAAAAAATGGAGTTATTATGATTCTGGGGCGATTGATGGTGAAAGGGCAGGAAGGACAATCAATTTTGGTTCCAGAATATCCAACGTCTACATTGTTTTTTATGAAAAGAATTACGAGCAGGCAGAAAAGTATGAGAAACCCGTTGAAGAAATAGGCTTATGGAATCGTTATGAAATCAGGTTGAGAAAAGATGCAGCTGATATTTGTATTGAGGAACTTGTCAGGAGCCAGGGGTTGGAATATATAGCGAAAAGCGTGTTAAACACTTATTTAAGGTTCGTTGTTAGAAAAGATAGTGAAAAGAAACGTAACCGTTGGCCGGTATGGAAGCCGTGGCTTAAATTCATTGAGGATACGGAAAAATTGAAATTAAGTACGGCACCCGCACCGCTGACACTGGAAAGAAAAATAGTCTGGATAGAGGATTATGTTGCACCGTCGTTAAACATTATCGCCAGAGCTGGGGAATATTCGGGAAGGGATTTCCTTGGTGAAGCGATAAAGGGAGCTAAGGTGCAGCAGAAACATGAAAAGGTATTGGAGGAATATAAAATAAGAAGCAGTGAAACAAGCAGGTATTATGAAAGCATTAAAGATGGTTTAAGTGAAAGAATTGAATTAAAAAAGTCAGGATTTTCTTACACGGAGGAGCTGGGTATAAAAAACGAGTTTGAGGAAGATGCGTCAGGGAGATATTGACATATATTACCTTACGGAGTATGATATATTTAAACTTGTTAGTGGTTTATAAAAAAAAGAGATTATGCAAATGGAATGGGAGGTTTTGGTTTTATGAAAAAGGGGATTATTATTTTATCAATTGTGACGTTGTTGTTTTTAAGTGGTTGCGGAAAAAGTTCTGCAAGTTATGATGAAGTGATAGAGAGTGTCATAAGTTATAATCATGAAATTTGTGAAGAACATTATGAGGATAGCGAAGACGTAAGTAAAGAGAGGTACTGGGTTGAAAGAGAAGATAGTAACTTTACAATTTGGGAAGATGAAAATAATTATTATGTTTTGATTCAGCAAAACTATACTTCGAAAGTTTTAGGTGAAAAATCGTGTGGAGATGGGTATAAGATTGGTAAAAGTAATGATAGAATTTCTACTTCGCGTGAGGATAGAAAAGAAATTGTAAACTTTTATCAGTCAAATACAGAGCCGATATATACAGAGGACAATGTCGAACTTGTTGAAGAAGAACTGGCTATGAGATAAATATATTATTGATTTTTGTAAGAATTAAATATTAAATTAATGAATGGGAATTCATGTCTCAGATTGTAGATAAAGTCGATTATGTGTTATTAGTAGTGTATATTTTTTTGACTTAGTTCTGGTATGATTAAGAAAATCGGAATTTATTCGAGTTAAATTATAAAGGAGAGCGATATATCTTGGCGGAAAATACAAAGTCAAAGGCAATTCTAGAAGCTAGGAATAAGACCAAAGAATATGAGAAAAAGAAAAATAAAACTGTCGGAGAAATGATAAAAAATGCGGCAGTAATATTGTCAGTATCAGCAGTAATATTGTTATTTATCTTGTATGCATATTGCAGAGGATACTATGGTGTTTTTAATATACCTGAAAATTATTTTAATTTAGACTTACAAAATTATTTACCTGTAGTATTTCAAATGTGTGGAGTATTTATGTATTTTTCTTATTATTTTTCATCTATTAAAAAGGATAAAATTCTAAAAAAGCGAAGAATAAATTTTTTGAGAGTTTTTTGGGGAGTTATGATAGTTCTTTGTATTTTAAATGCAAATAATGTGAAAGGGATAATCCTTTATATACTCTTTTGTATACTCTCTTGTATAATATTCATGTGTATTGAATTGTTTTTTTATCTAGGGGGGGAAACGAGAAGTGATAAGGAAATTAGTAATATAGAGTATCAATTTATTTTAGAAAATTATATTGAGGATTTTGTAATGTTGTCTTTATATAAAATATTTGGAATTACAATAGTCGTAGTATTGCTTGCACCATATTGGGGCAAGTTTCAAGCTCATTTAAAAAATAATTATGAAGTTTTAACTATTGATAATCAGCAGTATTCAATAATTGTAAATCATCTGGATAAAGCTGTTGTGCAGAAAGTTAGTATAAATGGAAATGAACTAGTAGTTCATACAGATTCTTATATGCTTGTTAGTAAGGAAAATATTGTTATTCAAAATAAAAGATATGATATTGTAATTATTGAACAATAATAATCTATGCGATTTTCTTATTTTATTTATTATAGTAACTTTCGGTCAGAAAAATATCAATACTAAGGCATGGGAAACCATGTCTTTTTTTATGCTTATTGGGGTATTTTTGGAGTACTTAAGTATTTTGATTGGCTTTTGTAGTAGAGTAACGGAATAGTAAAAATAGCTCAAATCCTTGTGTTCTCTGGATTTGAGCCGATGCGGCTAAGAGGACTTGAACCTCCACCGGGTAACCCCGACTAGAACCTGAATCTAGCGCGTCTGCCTATTCCGCCATAGCCGCATATGACAAGAAATATAATAACATTAAGGGTTTGAGTTGTCAAGAGATAAGCCGGGGAAAATTACGGCATACCCATCTTTTTGTATTTTCTATTTATATATTAAATCATCTGTCTCTTTATCAAGTTCTTTATGATCAAATACACATTCAAAAATAGCCAGATACAGCTTGGCTTGTTTTGCCTTCTCCCGGAAGGAAAACCTTTGGCGTCTTACCTTAGAAACCGACATTTCCAGTTCCTTGGCAATTTCCTCATCTGACTTGTCCAAATGGAATAGAGAAAGTAATTCCTTCTGGTTATCAGTTAGTGTATTATACTTTGTATCCGTACGGAGCAGCTGCTTTAATTGCCCGTTATGGTCAATTTCAATGTGTTTGGCAGTGGCCCGTTCAGGTTCAAAAAATTCACCGTTGATGGGATAAACATGTCCCAACCGAAAAAGATGTTCGCAATAATTACAAACATAGGCTCTTTCTTCCGGGTCAAAATAATACCCTTTCTTAAGTTCTTCTAATGTGAGCTTATTATAATCCATTATCTATACCCTCCGTTGATTAAAATGTGTTCCGATAAACTTATTTTATCTGGGGTTACTATATTTGTCAATTATTCTTAGGCTGATGTTCATTTTTTTGAAAAAAACCATACTTTTGGGTGTTTCCATCTCGGAAGGGAGGTGCTAACATAAGCAAAGAAAAAATATCTGTAGGTAAAATTAAGAAGGGATTGGAAATGAATATGCTGACAGGAGTCATTATTTTGCTTTATGGCAT
>Ga0153983_1000277_pt1 | contig 13586 bp, 12 predicted proteins | sample TSGA067MetaG_FD_104693 | JGI IMG/M metagenome (GOLD analysis project Ga0153983, IMG submission 104693) | Attine ant fungus gardens microbial communities from Georgia, USA - TSGA067 MetaG | ecosystem: Host-associated > Fungi > Mycelium > Unclassified | place: USA: Georgia, Alexander Wildlife... | reverse complement strand
GTATCATGTTCTAACAGCCTTGTCAATAACTTAAAAAGTTTTATTCATATTTTACTTAAAAAGTGTTATTCATATTTTTTCAAGTTTGTAAATAAAGTTTTCTGTGTTATAATTAACAGTAGAATAATTGTTTTTGAGGCTCGCATGCATATAAGCAAAAATAAAATTATTACAATCCTGGCTTTAATAATTTCGTTAGCACTTATTTCTATATTATTGATCGACCTTATGCCATTGCTGAAGCAAGTCATACAGTCTACAAATAATGAATCAAAGATGATCAAATATATAGAATCCTATGGCGCCAAAGGAGTTCCTATTATTATCGGCCTGCAATTTCTTCAAGTTTTGATCCCCTTTTTTCCTGCATCTCCTGTACAGATTTTAGCAGGTTTATGTTATGGTGTATGGATTGGAACCTTGCTTTGCCTTATCGGTTTTCTTTCCGGACATTTATTAATCTTTTATGCGGCAAGAAATCTTGGAAATACAATATTGCCTTATTTAAAGAACAAATCTTCAAGTAAGAACAATCGTTTTCTAAGTAAGTTTTCTTCTAAAAGCTTAGAAAGTCCTGAAAATATGGTGTTTATCTTATATCTCATTCCATTTTTTCCTAATGGGATGCTTCCTTTTATTTTTTCACAAACTACTATTTCTTACAAAAAATATATTATTTATATGACTGCCGCTGCTGTTCCATCGACTTTTATCTGTGCCTTACTGGGTTCAAAATTGGCATCAGGTGATTATCAGATTGCTCTTGTTATTGCTTGCATTTTCATTGTTTTTCTCTTAATTACTCTTATTTTTAAAAATAAACTTGTAAATGCGGTAACATCAAATCGTTCCAAGTCTTAAACTAAATTTCTCTTACTGCAGCATCCTCTATTAATGTTTCCCACACTGTTTCATTCTGCCGCAAAATGTTTTTAAACTGATTTGAGTCAATCGGATTTTTACCTTTTCCCGTTTCTATTGTAAGGCTTGGTATTTTACATTTATCGATTGCCCAATCTTTATAGCCTGCCGGATCTAGGTTTTTGTAGTCTGCATCCAGTGGATAACCGGTTGCTTTACTTATCTTTTGGGCAAATCTTTCACTTTCTCTGAGCAATTCATTTTGCTGCCCAAAATACCAATAGATGACCTCTCCTTGTGTGTGATAGCTGATCGTTCTGACAACCGGGTATTTTTGAGTTACGTGAATTAATATTTGAGCTTCTTTCGTACATCCTGCTGATGTCCCTTTATAGCAATCTGAGGATGGGTGATCGGAACCATCTATATAGGCTTCCCACTGTGCATCAAAATTGCGGTTTATATCAATACCCTCGGCATTCGCCTTCCATTGGCGCAGATATTCTTTCCAATTACCACCTTTATCCATATGATATATGTTTTGAATTGTTTTTTTTGTTCTGTCTGATAAAACCCCATCCATGCCAGATTGGCTGATACTTACTCCATCAGGATTTACCATGGGAATAACATGAATCGCCGTATCTGGTAATGCTGTTTCTTTACGGCTAAGTTTTTTCAGAAAATCCTGCATTTGATGCATAACCAACCGGGTAGTAATATACTCTCTTCCATGTACGGAAGCATTGATTAAAATGTGTCTGGAAGCATTCTTCTCTCCTATCAAAACATGATGCAGACCTCTTCCATCATATGTTTTACCGTAATTATACAGTGACAAAAAAGAGGGATATTCCCTCTTAAATGTCTGTAAATCTTCCTTCATGTCTTCATATGTATACACAAATGGTTTTTCATTCAAAATCAAAATATACTTCTCCTTAAACACCTTTAAAATAGTCCGTATGTTTTAGCATATGCATTTGAATCATATATATTGAATGCTTTCTTTGATATTGGATACCCCAATTAGTTGAATACTAAATTTGTTTATAATAGCCGCTAAATTCGCTTTCGGCAAAATACAGGTTGTAAACCCCATTCTTTCTGCCTCTTTTACTCTTTGTTCTGCCATACTGACTCCCCGCACTTCTCCGGAAAGTCCAACTTCTCCAAAGATCAATGTATTGGGATCCAAAACACGATTTTTATAGCTTGAAGCAATCGCCATTACAATTCCCAGATCAATAGCCGGTTCTCCCAGCTTCATTCCCCCTGCCAGATTTACATATGCATCACAGTCCCCAAGCTGCAGCCCTGCCCGTTTATCCAGTACCGCCATCAATAGATTCACGCGGTTATAATCAATTCCAACAGAAGTCCGCCTGGGCAGTCCAAAATTAGATTTTGTAATTAATGCCTGTATTTCAATCAAAATAGGACGAGTACCTTCCATAGAGCATACTACTACAGATCCGGAAGCATCTGTTGGTCTGCCGCTTAGCATAACCTGGGAAGGATTTTTCACTTCCACCAGACCGCATTCCTGCATCTCAAAAACACCAATTTCATGCGTAGATCCAAAACGGTTTTTTACCCCTCTGACAATCCGATAAGATGCATGACGGTCACCCTCAAAATAAAGCACTGTATCTACCATATGCTCCAGCACACGGGGACCTGCTACATTTCCATCCTTGGTAACATGCCCCACAATAAATATGGAAATCCCTTCTCCTTTTGCTATTTTCATTAAAATTCCTGTGGATTCTCTCACTTGTGAAACACTTCCCGGTGCCGATGAAATATCTTCATCATACATGGTTTGGATAGAATCTATAATCACTGCCTGTGGCTTTGTACGGTCTATGGTATTACTAATAATAGCCAGATTTGTTTCGCATAATAATAGTAAGTTCTCGGAGAAGTTTCCAATTCGCTCCGCTCTAAGTTTAATCTGTTTTAAGGATTCTTCTCCTGAGACATATAAAACTTTAGTTCCTGCGTCGGTAAGCTGTTTGCATACCTGCAGAAGTAGTGTGGATTTACCGATCCCCGGATCTCCGCCGAGTAAAATCATTGAACCCGTTACAATGCCTCCCCCCAGAACCCGATCCAATTCTTCTAAGTGGGTGCTGATTCGTTCTTCCGGAAAAACATTGATCTTTGACAACATGACAGGCTCTTGCGAAGCATTTTGCCTCTTACCGGCAGCGGATGTTTTTACTTGTATCGTCTCTTCCACAAAGGTGTTCCATTCTTTACAACCCGGGCATTGCCCCATCCATTTGCCGGATTCATAGCCACAGTTCTGACAATAAAATATTGCTTTCTTAGTTTTCGTCATTTATACCCCTATCAAAAAAGACTGCCATAGATTTCAAGGCAGCCTTTTCTATTGTTTGCTTTATAATTTTTCAATAGACACCGTGATTTGTCCTGTCTGCTCTAATTCTACACTAAAGGAAAGTTTTCCACCCAGATTTGTTTTCATATGACCTGCCTCTACATTGTTAATAGAAATCATATATTCTGTGTCTTCCTCTAATTCCACAGTAATCTGAGCATCTCTGGATCCTTCTACCTGAAAATTCATTCCTGTTTCTTTAAAAGATAAGTTTAAGACCGTGGTTCCCGGAACTGATTCATATACAAACATTCCATTTTTTTCCAGTTTTGTAATTTCATAAAATGTCTTTACTTTATAGATATCTCCATTATATTCGTAGTCTGATAGTTTTGATTTGGAAGGTAACTCATAGTTTCCAAAACTAATCGCTCCATTTGGTTCTGTTCGTATTAATTCCTTAACTACTGACATCTTCATATCCTCCTGATAATGTCTTTCATTCGTGGTGTACTTTTTACTTTGCTTTATTATATAATAAAATACAGAAATATGCTAGTTGTTTGTCGGGGTTACCAAAAAATTAATATCTTCTTTAAGCATCCCTAAAGCTACTTTATCTCCGGTTTGAATTTTCCCCTCCAGTATTTGTTCTGTCATAGGATCCTCTATCTTTGTCTGGATCGCACGCCGCAAAGGTCTTGCGCCATATTTTTGATCATATCCTACTTTTGCAATATATGTTTTTACACTATCCCGTACATGCAGTTCTACATTCAGCTGATCTTTGCATCGTTTGCTAAGATTACTAAGCAGAATGCTGACAATTTTTTTCACATGGTCTTTGTTTAACGCATGAAAAACAATCGTTTCATCAATTCGATTCAAAAATTCCGGCTTAAACATTCGTTTTACTTCTTCCATCACTCCATCTTTCATTCGCTTATAATCCTGGCTTTCATCCTCTTGTGAGGAAAAGCCCAATTTTTTTGGCTGAATAATCGACTGCGCACCAGCATTGGAGGTCATTATAATAATCGTCTCCTTGAAATCCACCTTTCGTCCCTTTGCGTCTGTAATATGCCCGTCATCCAATACCTGGAGAAGTATGTTGAATACGTCCGGATGGGCTTTTTCCACTTCATCAAGCAAAATCACGCTATAAGGATTCCGTCTTACTTTTTCACTCAATTGTCCGCCTTCATCATACCCTACATATCCGGGTGGAGAACCGATAATCTTAGATACGCTGTGCTTTTCCATATATTCTGACATATCCACACGTATCATAGCCTGTTCCGTACCAAATACTGCTTCCGCAAGAGCCTTTGACAATTCGGTCTTCCCCACACCGGTTGGACCAAGAAACAGAAAAGAACCAATCGGACGATCCGGATCTTTTAATCCGACCCTCCCCCTTTTTACGGCTTTGGCAACTGCCTGCACGGCTTCTTCCTGCCCAATGACTCGTTTGTGCAGGGTACGTTCCAATCTTGCCAGACGTTTGGATTCTCCTTCTGCAAGCTTCTGCACGGGAATTTTCGTCCAGCCGGATACAATATCAGCAATTGCCTCTTCGTTTACAATCATGCTTTTCTGCTTACAACGTTTTTCAAAACGATTTTTGGACGCTTCCAATGCTTTTTCAGTATCCATTTGTTCTTTTTGAATAGTTTTTGCCAATTCAAAATCACCAATTCTAATGGCCTCTTCTTTTTCTTTCAGCAGTCCCTGTAATTTATTTTCTGCTTTTACAATTTCTTCCGGAAGTTTATATCCTGCCAGTTGTACTTTAGAGGATGCTTCATCCAATAAGTCAATCGCTTTATCTGGCAAAAAACGATCATGAATATAACGAATCGACATGGTAACCGCCGCTTCAATCGCAGAGTCTTCAATAGTAACTCCATGATGTTGTTCATAACAGAACCGTAGCCCTGCCAATATCTGAATCGCTTCCTCTTGGGCAGGTTCTTCTACGGTAACCGGCTGAAATCTCCGTTCTAATGCCGCATCTTTCTCAATATATTTTCGATATTCTTCAATCGTTGTTGCACCAATCAGCTGTATTTCTCCTCTTGATAGCGATGGCTTTAAAATATTTGAGGCATCTAACGCCCCTTCTGCTCCACCCGCTCCGATAATCGTATGAAGTTCATCAATAAAGAGCAGTACACTTTTATTTTCACTGACTTCTTTTACTACTTTTTTAATACGCTCTTCAAATTCTCCCCGGTATTTCGTACCGGCTACCATACCGGACAAATCTAAAACCATTACCCGCTTTCCTAACATTGTGTCTGGTACTAATCCCCAGAAAATCCTCTGTGCCAGTCCTTCTACAATGGCGGTTTTGCCTACACCGGGTTCTCCGATCAGACATGGATTGTTTTTCGTACGGCGACTTAATATCTGTACAATACGGTTGATTTCCGGTTCTCTTCCGATTACCGGATCCAGCATTCCCTGACGGGCCTGTTCCGTTAAATCCCGGCTGTATTGATCCAATGTTGGTGTTTTACTGTTCTCACCGATCTTCAGGGATTTTCCGTTTTGCATCTCCTCTTTTGTAATAGAACCTTCTTCTCCTACGGCAATTAAAATATCAACATAAAGTTTTTGGATATTAATTCCCATTGTATGAAGTAAACGCGTTCCTACGGAATCATATTCTTTTAAAAGCGCTATTAAAATGTGTTCTGTCCCAATACAGTTGTTATGCAGAGCATTCGCTTCATTCATGCTGCCTAACAGCACTTTTTCAGCTCTGGGCGTATAACCTTGTGGGGTTTCTAACAGTATCTCTGCCGGTGGTGCAATTAATCTGTCAATCAGGTTTAAAAGCCTTTGTTCGTCTACTCCCGCCTGGCTTAATATCATGCTTGCTGTTCCTTCTGTTGTCTGAAGCAATCCTAAGAGCAGATGCTCTGTTCCGATATAGTTATGTTTATAATATTTCGCTGCTTTTTTCGCATGTTTCAGGGCAATTGCTGCCTGCTTTGTATATTGTTCTCTCATGTAAGCCTCCTAAATTATAAAATCCACCGATAAACCGGCATCAGAATACCAATTACTGATATCCATTATATATTTCATCAATCAGCTGATGTGCTTCCTCTTTTGAAATATTTTTACAGCTTCCCTTCGCAAGGATCACTAATAATTCTTCTCTCATCTCCTGCAATGCCTGTGCTTTATTGTGATCGATAGATACGACAGCTCCCCTTCTGCGGTCAACGGATACAAATCCCCAATGCTTGAGTACTGTATAAGCTTTATTTACTGTATGCATATTAATACCAAGCAGCTCTGCCAGCTGCCGGACAGAGGGAAGTTGATCTCCTTCATGAATTCTGGACGCAGCAATTTCAATAATAATCTGATGGGTTACCTGTATATAAATAGCCTTCTCACTATTAAAATCAATTTCAATCAACATTTGTTCACCTATCCTTTTTCATTTCATCGGATTTGGTTTCTTCCGTTTCTTCAGACCAGAAAATTGGCTGTAATGTAGTTTCATCTACATGATCTATATTCATATATTCACTGATTTCCAAAGGAAGCTCTTTCTTGTCAAGGGATTTTTCTCTCCACACTTTTAATGCTGCATATATAACTGCGCACACCGGCACTCCGATAAACATACCTAAAATACCAAAAATACCGCCAAACAGCAAGATTGACACAATAACCATGAAGCTGGATAAACCTGTGGATTCTCCCAAAATCTTAGGACCTAAAATATTGCCGTCAAACTGCTGCAGTATCACTATAAATATCACAAAGTAAAGGCAGTGAACAGGACTGACTAACAAAATCAAAAAAGCACTTGGTATTGCTCCCAGATAAGGACCAAAAAAAGGAATCACATTGGTAACACCTACCACCACACTCACTAATATGGCATATGGAATATTAAGAATAGATGTTCCTATATAACATAGTCCTCCAATAATAAGAGAATCAATGATTTTTCCACTGATAAACCCCCCGAAGGTTTTATGCACAAACCGAAGGTTGCGGATAATCTGATTCGCCTTTCCCAAAGACAGCGCAGAATACAAAAACATTTTTCCTTGTGCCACAAATCCTTCTTTATCCACCAGTAAATAGATGGAAATAATCGCACCTATGAGTATGTTTTTAAAGAAAATAAGTACATCCACGATACTGGAAGATAACTGCTGCAAAACATTTCTCAGCTGCGGCAGCAAATCCTGTGTCAGCCATAATTCCGCCTGTGCCGAAAACTTATCAAACAGATCAATGGCTGTGACTCCCCATTGTGGATTATTTTCTAATAGGTTCTCAATCCAGTTTCCAATATTCTGGATGTATCTGGGTGAATTATAGATAATGCTTATGACACTTTCCAGAATAGAGGGAACAATCATTGCTATCAAAGCATATATCAAGTAGCCTGCAAGAACTAATGTGATCAAAACACAAATATAACGGATCACTCTTGTTTTTCGCTTAGTAACAGCAATTTTCTGCTTTTTCATGAATGGAAATATCAATTTGTTTTCCAGGAAATTTATCACAGGCACCAGCACGTAGGCAATTGCAAACCCACAGATTACAGGCATCATTATATTTCCCATAACCTTTAATCCATTTAACAATGTGCTCATATGAAAAATGCCGAAGTAAAATAACAAACTTGCACAAATTACAAGAAATGCACTAATACCTCCCTGTAAATATTTACTGTCCCAATGAAACTTTTTCATATGTCGCCTCCAGCCTGGCATCGTCCGAACTCATACCAGCATTTATTTTCTGCCTTTTATATCAATACCCAATTTAATGATTTCCACGCAGCCGTCAATCCCCAACACTCCACTATCCAGGCACAGATCGAATTCACTTGCTTCTCCCCATTTCTTATTCGTATAATAGTTATAATACGTGGATCTTTGCTTATCTATTTTATGAATTTTTTCTTTCGCCTTTGCATTGGTTAGTTCATATAATTTTGCTATTTTGCGCACTCTGTAATCTGAGTCTGCATGGATAAACACACTTAGGCAATTCTTATATTCGGCCAATGCATAATCTGCACACCGCCCTACTATCACACAGGGACCTTCATTTGCAATTTTTCTGATTGTGTCAAACTGTGCCAGAAATACCTTGTGATTGATCGGCATATCCGTAAACGATGCCGATGAATATCCAAATGAATAGGTGTCCATTACTAAAGAGTATAAAAAGCTATTTGTAGGCTTCTCATCATAATTTTGAAACAGCTCTTTACATAAACCACTTTCCTTGGATGCCCGTTCTAATAATTCCTTATCATAATACCCGATTCCTAATTCTTTTGCCAAGGTTTTCCCTATCTGTCTTCCACCGCTGCCATATTGACGTCCTATTGTAATCACTGTACTATTTGTCATAACGATCACTCTCCTTTCATACTATTGGATTGTTCTTCTATACTATATTATAAATTATTCTGCTCAAAAAGTACACGATATTATCTTGATTTTTCGATAAGCTCGATAAAATAATCTGGTAAAGGAGCCTCGAATTCCATATATTCTGAAGAAACAGGGTGCTCAAATCCCAGGATTTTTGCATGTAAAGTTTGCCCCTGCAAAGATGGAAACGGACATTTTGCCGGTCCATAAACAGCATCACCTACCAAAGGATGTCCAATACTGCTCATATGAACACGTATCTGATGGGTGCGTCCGGTTTCCAGTTGACACTCAATATACGCATACGCAGCAAACTGTTCCAGAACCCGATAATGGGTAATCGCTTCTTTCCCATTTTTTACATTGGCGGCCATCTTTTTACGGCAGGCAGAATGTCTTCCGATCGTTCCTTGTATAGTTCCTTTATCTTTCTTAAGCTTTCCATGAACCAATGCCTGATATTTTCTTGTAATCGTATGTGCTTTTAGCTGTTCTGCTAAAGAATGATGAGCCAGATCCGTTTTACAGACTACCAGCGCCCCGGTAGTATCCCTGTCAATCCGGTGTACAATTCCCGGTCGGAGAATACCATTAATACCTGATAGTTGACCCTGGCAATGATACAAAAGAGCATTTACTAATGTGCCGCTATAGTGACCCGCACCCGGATGCACGACCATACCTTTCGGCTTATTGATGACAAGCAATTGCTCATCTTCATAAAGAATCGAAAGTTCTATCTTTTCCGGAAGAATTTCGGGGTCTACCGCATCCGGTATCCGTACGGTCACAGCATCGCCTGCCTGCACTTTATAATTGGATTTTACATGCTTACCGTCAACATATACCTCCTCTTCCTTCGCAATTTTTTGAAGGTAGGATCTGGAACAGCCTTCCATCATCAAAGATAAATACTTATCTATTCGCTGCTTAGCCATATTTTCCTCTACAAGAAATGTTCGTATTTCCATATTTAATGCTCCTGTTTTTTTTGTTTTTCCAAAAAATAAAAATCGTCTTCTTTATAATAAAAAACAACTAATAAAACCAAGATTATAGAGGATACGGTTACATAAATATCGGCTACATTAAAAACCGGAAAATCAATCAGAGAAAAATAAATAAAATCAACTACATAACGCAATCGAATCCGGTCAATCACATTGCCTAGGGCACCTGCTGTAATACATATCACAATACTATGCAAAGGCAGATAACGTTTTATTCTTGGAAGTTTCCAATATACAATGGCTGCAATAAATAAAAACAGTATTGCTGTGCATACAAAAATCCACAAATGATCCTGCATAATGCCAAAAGCCGCTCCACTGTTTTCCAAATAGTGAAGGCTCAAAACACCTGGTATTAGCACAATATCCTCTTGCCCTGCCAGATATTTGACAGCCATCTGCTTGGTCCACTGATCAAAGCTTGCTAAAAGCACAAGACCTACGATTCCGGTAAGAATATACTTTCCCAAATTGTTCTTTGTTTCCATAAAATAACCTTTCTTTTTACTCCGGTTTCTCGATGACTGTAATGGCATCTAAAAGCTCGTTATCTGTCACCGTGTTATCTATAATAGCATAACCTAAGTTTTCCAGTAGAACAAACTTAATTTTTCCATGCGCCATTTTTTTATCTGTCTTCATTGTTTCCATAATATCCTCCGCTTTTAGTCCTTTAACTCGAACCGGTAATCCAAACGCTTTAAAATCCTTTTGCAGCTGTTCAAATTCATCGTTGGTAATATAACCGCGCCAAAAGGATATAGCGAGTGATGAGACCATGCCAAGAGCTACACACTGCCCATGAAGAAGTGTGAAATTCTTCAGTTTTTCAATTGCATGGCCTACCGTATGTCCCATATTTAAAACAGCCCGTTCTCCTTTTTCCAAAGGATCATTTTCCACCACTGTTTTTTTGATCAGACAGCTTTTGTATATCATTTTCATCAGAATTGATATTTCACGTTTAAGAATATTTTGCCTATGAAAATTCACCCATGCATAGTATGGATAATCGCGAATCAAACCATGTTTTAGTACCTCTCCCATGCCGCAGGATAACTCCTCATCACTAAGAGTTTTCAGGGTACACACATTTATATATACTAATTTAGGTTGATGGAATGCACCTACCATATTCTTGTATTGCAAAAAATCGACGCCGGTCTTGCCCCCTATACTGCTGTCAACTTGTGCCAGCAACGTCGTAGGTATCTGGATAAAATCAATTCCTCTCAGGTAAGTAGCTGCCGCATACCCCGTCATGTCTCCGACCACCCCTCCGCCCAGCGCAGCCAGAAAATCCGTACGCTCAAACCGTTGTTCGATTAAATAGGTATAAATGTCCTGTATTTGATCAAGGGTTTTGTTTTTTTCCCCTGCCGGCAGGATATATGAAACTACATTAGGAAAGATTTTCTTTAATACACTCTCTACATTTTCTAGGTAAAGGGTAGCTACATTGCTATCTGTAACTATACAAATCTTATTCGGTTTTTTTCCTAATCTTTGAATTTCCGATTCTAATAAAGAAAAGCTATCCTCAATAATAATAGAGTATGCAAAACCCCCATCTTTTTGTACTCTTAATTCGCTCATAACACAGCCTCCTTAATACCCAGATAGTCTGTACACTCGTATGAATTGGCAGAGCATCAGGAATACCAGCATCTGATGCTCTGCCAATTCATATAACCACCATTACTCTAAAACAATGCATTTTAAAATTCAGTACGGATTGCCGGTATATCAAAGGCTCCGTTTAAAATTTCCTGAAAATCACCGGTAATATCTACATTAGCCGGAGTTAAAATAAAGATGTAGCTTGATATTTTCTGTAAGCTTCCTCCAATGGAATAGCAGGCACCGGACGTAAAATCAATGATTCTTTGTGCCAATTCGACATCCAGTCCTTCCAGATTCAGAACCACCGTAGAACCTCCAATTAAAGTATCTGCAATTTCTCTTGTATCTTCCATATTTGTTGGCTTCAACACACAAACCCCCATTGTATTACCCGATTTTTTAGCATTTCGTATCGGCGTTACCTTCGAAGAAGTAGTTTTCGCCTGTTTCGCAGTTTTTACGGAAGATTTTTCTGCCTTCTTATTTGGAGCAGCAGATGAAAAAGATTCCCCTTCATCCTCTTCTTCCAGTTTCTTAAAAAACCGTTTACGGGATTTTTCCTCCTCATAGTCGTCTGCGTCATCAAAATCATCGTAGTCGTCATATTCATCATAATCGTTTAACTTAAATGTGTCCAAAAACTTATCCAAAAAACCCATTATTTATTCTCCAATCTTATTATTGCGTTGACCGAAGATGCCGGTTCCAACCCGAACCATAGTAGCCCCTTCTTCAATGGCAACTTCATAGTCTCCAGTCATTCCCATACTGAGTACACTCATAGTAACATTATTAATGCTTTTTTGTTTGATGTCAACACTTAAATTTTTTAATTTTCTAAAAATCCATCTATTTTTTTCCGGATTTTCTACATAAGGAGCGATTGTCATCAGTCCCTGTATGGATATCCCAGTAAATTTTGAGACTTCCTCAACAAAATCAGCTGCATCTCCTGGTTTTATTCCAAACTTACTTTCCTCTTCTGCTACGTTGACTTCAATCAGTATCGGCACTGTCAAATCTTTCTTCCTTGCCTCGTTATGAATCGTCTCTGCCAGCCGTAAGGAATCTACAGAATGTATCAGACATACTTTGTCAACAATATATTTCACCTTGTTGCGCTGTAAATGGCCGATCATATGCCAGTTAACAGACTTAGGCAACACCTCATATTTACTTTTTAATTCCTGAGGCTTGTTCTCACCAAAATTAGTGATACCGGCTGGCAGCAACTCCTGTATCATCGTGACAGGTTTTGTTTTGCTCACGGCAATCAATGTAATCTCCTGCCTGCTTCGGTTTGCAAGTTCGCAGGCAGCCTGTATATTCTTCTCTACTTTATTTAAATTCTCTTGAATATTCATGTTTCTTCTTAATTCCTCTATGCTTAATATAGTATATCCTCTTCCTTCACAGTATCACTATCGTACACAATATAATCAAATTGTGCAATTCCGTAAGAAGTGCCGTCTTCTACAATGCAATAACTTTCATCCTGATCAATAATAGCAATCTTTCTAAAGACAGCATATCCTTTATTAATACTGTATACCCCTTCCAGAGAACCGGTATCACCAATGGGATACTGCTTGTTTGAATCCGTCTGAAGAATACTATCATCTTCGTTAAAATCCGTCTTTTCGACATAATAAAAGCCATCTTTGTATTCATATAAAGTTGTAGTAATAAATTCTGTATATTTCTCACCAGCTTCATCTTTTCTTTGTGTCAGAAAGCCTACTTCACTGTCATTGTTTCCCTGAGACTTAAATTCTTCAGGAATGATGTAGAATTCTTTGTTTACGATTGCCGACATGGGTATTTTTAGCCCTGTCACAGTATTTGTTACCAACTCAACTTCCAGAAACCGATCAGAAGCATACCGGATCATACCGTTTTGAAAGACGATTTGACCAAACTTCTGACCATCTGCTTCCACAACAGACAATGCTCCTACCTGCGTTGTATCATCTTTTAGAAATTTGACGCGGACTGAAGTACGCTCAGCCAGATTGGCCGCCTGCGTTTCTGTAAGCGGAATCATCAATGTCCATTCTTCATCCGTTACCAGCTTATAAACAGCATCTCCCGCCTTAACTTTTTCGTCTCGAATGATATCTTCCTTATGATAAGACTTCTGGCTAAAATTTTCCTGCGAAATATCCTGTGCTTCCAAAGATTCATATCCATCCGTATAATACAAAACAATCCCATCGCTTTCAGCACCGTAGACCGTCTGTGTTCCTATAGATTGCGAAACTGTATCTGTCTCCTCTTCCTCACTTTCATTAGAAGGTAAAATAACACTTGCAGACT
>Ga0153983_1000276_pt1 | contig 13612 bp, 15 predicted proteins | sample TSGA067MetaG_FD_104693 | JGI IMG/M metagenome (GOLD analysis project Ga0153983, IMG submission 104693) | Attine ant fungus gardens microbial communities from Georgia, USA - TSGA067 MetaG | ecosystem: Host-associated > Fungi > Mycelium > Unclassified | place: USA: Georgia, Alexander Wildlife... | reverse complement strand
ATATCATCAGTGGCGGTTTTATTGATTACAGGCATCTTTAAGATATTTGAAATTGTCCAGCAGACAACCGGAGGAGGTCCTAATCATGCTTCCGAAACATTGGTGACCTATAGTTATTCTACGACTTTTAGCAGAGGAGAGTATGGATATGGGATGTCGCTGGCGACAGTTACATTTATCATATCACTGATTATCACAGGAATTTATTTGGCGCTGTTCAGAGATAAAGATGAAAAGAAGGAGAGATCTCATGCAAAATAAAAAGAAAAAAGCAGCAATGACGATAGGTATCACAGCCATTACTTTATTAGTTGTGTTCCCTTTCGCATGGATGATACTTTTATCCTTTAAATCAAATGCAGAAATCATGTCATCACCACTGTCATTACCCACTTCTTTGAATCTGGATAATTATTTAAATGCTTTTGAGATTCTTGACTATGGACAGTTATATGGCAATACCTTGTTTATCTGCCTGACGGCAATTGTCATAGAGCTTACAATCACCTTTTTAAGCTCTTTTGTCATTGCCCGAATGCACTTTAGCAATAAAATAAGGTCGATACTATATAGTTTTTTAATCATCGGCTTATCCATATCCCCTTTTATATTGCTGTTTCCGGTATATAAAATCAATGTATTCTTTGGCCTGAGTGGAAAGCTTGGGTTGATATTCCCATATGTGGCAACGTCGATTTCCTTTAATACATTGCTTTTAGTAGGATATTTGAAAGGCTTGCCCAGTGAAATTGATGAAGCAGCGGTCGTAGATGGCTGTACGATATGGCAGCTGATCGGGCGTGTCGTTTTGCCAATGACCAAACCGGTTATCGCCACTGTTGTTATTTTTAATGTACTCTATATTTGGAATGAATATCCGTTTGCCTCTGTTATGCTCAGGGATATTTCCGACTATACACTCTCAATGGGAATATCTTTCTTTAAAGGGAAATATACGGTTGATTATGGTGGGATCATTGCCTCCAGTGTTATGATCATCATTCCCCAGTTGATTTTCTATGGATTGTTCCAGAAAAACATTGTGGAAGGTATGACCGCAGGAGCCGTAAAAGGTTAGATGCGGCAGAGGATAAAAATAATAGTGTAAAGGAGACATCAATGAGTCATATATCGGGATTATTTAAAGATTTAACTAAAATTAAAGAGGCGAGAAACGGCCGGCTGGCCAGTTGGGATCAAAGAGGAAAGAACCAGGATTATTGGGAAATTCCTGCCGGCGAGAGTATTACCTTAGGTGAAATAGAAGGTTCGGGCTGTATTACTCATATCTGGATGACATCATCATGCCGGAAAGTCAAAGCACCGTCTATATTAGATCCGGTACAAAATGCCAATGCGGCACCGGTGATGGAGATCCATCCGGCTCTTGGTGTGATTTGGGATGACTATGATCCATTTTACTATAGAAAAGCCTTAATTAAAATCACATGGGATGACCAGGACACCCCTAGTGTATTAACCCCCTTTGGCGATTTCTTTTGTATCGGCAATTGTTATCCGGGCAATTTTTCATCGTTACCCTTTAATGTATCATTGAAACCGGACGAAGCGGGAAGATATGGAGCCCCGTGTTCTGTTTCTTGTTATTTTCCAATGCCGTTTAATAAAAAGGCAAAAATTGAAATTATCAATGAAAATGAATTGCCATTTATTTTGTACTTTAATATTGATTATGAAATGTATAAAAAACCTTTAGATAATGAAACAGCATATTTCCACGCCAGCTGGAACAGGGAAAATCCATGCAAAGGTTGGGGACCGGATATCCAGGTCAATTCACCGGAGGTGAATAGTGTTTCTAACCTGAAGGGCGAAAACAATTATGTTGTACTGGATGTGGAAGGGACAGGCCATTATGTAGGCTGCAATTTAACAGTCAAGCATTATCAGGGAAGCTGGTGGGGAGAGGGAAATGACATGTTCTTTATAGACGGAGAAGAGTATCCCAGCCTGAATGGTACAGGAACAGAGGATTACTTCAATCATGCCTGGGGTATGCAGAAAAATGCTTTTCCCTTCTTCGGAACCATTGTCCATGAAGGAGATACCGATGGGTTGCAGGTGTCATATCGCTTCCACATTACGGATCCGGTCAGATTTAAGAAAAGATTAAAGGTTACCATTGAGCATGGACATGCCAATCATCTGTCAGATGACTGGAGTTCGACTGCTTACTGGTATCAGCTTTTACCCACATCAAAGCCCTTAACAATAGCTCCGGTAGAAGACAGGATTCCTGATGTTCCGGTTCTTCCTGGGAGAAAGTTAGAGATGCCCCAGATGACGAAAGAGATGCAGGCCGCCAGAGAAAGCTATGAGGGCCGATGGAAAGACTATCAACCGGCAAGGGAAGAGCAGTTTAGAATCAAAGAAAATAAGGCCAGATTAGAATCTAAGTTAAATACGGAATATGCAAAAAAACTAAGGGAAGATTATCAATAAAATCAAAGTGGAGGAGCTATGTCGAAGGAGATCTTACAAAAAAATCTATCAAGAGCACATGAAGAAATAGCTTCTAAAAAGAAATTAGTCCAACAGGGAAAAATGAGACAGAAATATCATTTTATGGCAGAGCAGGGCTGGATCAATGATCCCAATGGTTTGATTTATTTTAGAGGGAAATATCATTTCTTTTACCAGTATAATCCATATGATGCCTATTGGGGAGAGATGCACTGGGGGCATGCAGTCAGTGATGATATGGTTTACTGGGAATATCTGCCCCTGGCACTGGCGCCAAGCGAACATTACGACAGTCATAAAGAGGGCGGGTGTTTTTCAGGAAGTGCCATCGAACACGAGGGCAGGCTCTATCTGGTTTATACGGGAACGACGAACGATGGAGACGGGTTTATCCAAACCCAATGTTTGGCTTATAGCGAAGATGGTATTCATTTTGGAAAATATGAAAATAATCCGGTTATCACTGCTCCACCGGAAGGATACGATAAAGCAAACTTCAGAGACCCCAAGGTATGGAAACATGAGGATAAATTTTATTTAGTATGTGGTGGCAAAAAGGATAACCTGGCAAAAGCATTGCTCTATCGCTCTGATGATTTAAAGAACTGGGAATTTGTCAATGTTCTTGCCGAGAGCCGTGGAGAATGGGGCTATATGTGGGAATGTCCTGATTTCTTTCAAATAGGAGATAAACACGTCCTTATGTTTTCTCCCATGGGAGTCCATGAACGTACCGCAGTCTATTTAGTGGGCGATATGAATTATGCAACCGGCAAGTTTACCTATACAGTATCCGGAGAAATCGACTGGGGGTTTGATTACTATGCACCACAGTCCTTTACGGATAATAAAGGAAGACGTTTGATTGTGGCCTGGGCCAATGCCTGGGACTGGATGCCCTGGTGGAAGGATTGGGGTCCCACTTTTAAAGAAGGCTGGTGCGGTGCTTTTTCACTGCCGCGAGAAGTTGTTCTTGGTGAAGATAATACACTACAATTTAAACCGATTAAAGAACTGGAAAATATCAGGCAAGGTAAATGCTCTATCGACAACTTAATTGTAGGGGGCAGCCAAATGGAAATCCCTGTGGAAAATGGTGTAACATTTGAATTGCAAATGAGTATTGATTTGAGAGAATCTAATGCGGATAGTTTTACCTTGATTTTACGAAGTGATGGTACTCTTAAGACAAGAATAACCTTTGATTTGAAAAAACAAATGATGAGCGTTGACAGAAATGCGTCTGATGGCTGGAGCCGGGGAAAAACAAAGAGTCCGTTATTAATGACTGATAAAAATGTCATGAAGATACATGCGTACATAGACCAAAGCTCCATTGAAATTTTTACAGATGATTATAAAACTAATCATAGCTGTAATATATTTGCTGCAGATGAGCAAAAATATAATTATATGATTGCAAGCGGTGGTGAGATTAAAATCAGTCATATAGACACATGGGCAATGAAAAAAGTGATAGAATAGTGATGTAATAATAAACGCAGAATAATCGAAAAATCGAATATTCTGCGTTTAGGCATATCAATTGAACTGACTATGATAATAATTTCACTATACATGCCATTTTTCTTTAACAGCTCCTTCTGGCTTATACGAAGATGCTGATTCGTAATCCAAAATTTGTAGAAGATATTCAAAATAAGATAGATCAGAAAGTAGATGTTTCAGAGATTGATCTTGAAATCCTGCATCTCAAGAAAAAGATTGTCAGTCTGGAACAGAACAAGGGCAGGCTTGAGCAGGACATTGATAATATATTTGATGATGATATCAATGCAGAACGTAAACGCAGCGATATGAATAAACGCTTGAATAAAATCTATGAAGAAATTTACATCATAGAAGACTAGATTTCTGATTACGAACATCGCAGACGGGCGGTGGAACAACAGCAGTTGATCAAAGAGAGTGTTTACAAAATGTTGTTGGTTTTTGAGCAGTTATTTGATAAAATGAATCAAGAAGAACAGAGAAAGGTTCTGGAAAGTCTGATTGCAGAAATACACCTGTATTCGAAAGAAACGTGGAAGCAGGGGCAGAACCCTATCAGAGAGATAAACTACACATTTTCAGTCAACCCGGAGATCTTAGAAGAATTGAGAGATAATCTGCCAACCGTCGAGACGGTGGTGTTGCTGGAGTGGAAAGAACGCTAAATCAAGGGATTTCGGGGTTTTGAGCGAGATATGCAGGTGTGCTTTTATGGGTGGATGAAGTGAAATATGTTTCCGGTTACCGTGGTGGGGTAAAGAAAATGAACGTTTTGGCAAAAGAAAAATGAATGAGAGGGGCTATTTAAGTGATTACAATTAAGGATTATATTACGAACGTATATGAGGATTTTAAGCAATATCTAGACGCTGGGAACTACTATGCTTATTGAAAAGTTTGAATTATCAAGGCGGTATGAAACCTGATTATGACGATATACATATTCAACAATTATATTTGCTTAGATATGCTTTTTCATATGCATTTGAATATAAAAATATGTTTGACAATTTATTTGCCAGAGAAAAATTTGCTGATCGTATAGAGGTGGCTTCAATCGGGTGTGGTAATATGATTGATTATTGGGCATTGGTTGAAGCATTAAGAGAAGTTAACAATGCTGCTAATATTTTTGAACATACAAGTCAATTAGTCTCAAATATTTATATTTTTCCTAAATCTATCAGCGAATTTTCAGATAAGGATTTTGAAAAGATATGTGAAGGCTTTAGAACAAAAGAAATTGTTAATGATAAGATTTACATATTAATTTCTATTCGGTCAGATGAAGGGAGTATGGATAGAGATATGGGAAGAAGTGAAAAGATTATTTCTGCTATTCGAGAGAACGGCTTTCATACAAAGGATAAATCTACAGAGTTTATTCATCTTGTTGATGAAGAAAGAGGGATCAAAGCATTAGATTCTAAATTTGAGTATCCTGATGGAGCGATTAATACAATTAAAGAATTAAACGAAAAATGTGTTGCATTTTTAGAAGAATCCGAAAATTGTGAAGAAGATTGTTCGAAGTATTTAAATCGTTGGCCAGCTTTGAAAGCAAGAAATATTCGATTTCAAGTATTGGCTTTTCATAGAGAGGCGATAGTATGATATTAAGTGTTAGTAGAAGAACAGATATACCCAACTATTATTCGGAATGGTTTTATAATAGAATAAGAGAAGGTTTTTTATATGTTAGAAATCCAATGAATCCGCATCAGATTAGTAAGATTAGTCTTTCGTCAGATATAGTAGATTGTATAGTCTTTTGGACGAAAAATCCTGCAAATATGATGCCTAGGCTTGATGAGCTTCAGAATTATAAATATTATTTTCAATTTACACTTACTGGCTATGGAAAAGATATTGAGCCAAATATACCCAATAAAAGAAAAAATTTAATTAATACATTCCAGAACTTATCTGAAAGGATAGGAAGTGAAAAGGTAATATGGAGATACGACCCTATTCTCTTAAATGAGAAATACGTTCCAGAATATCATATAAAAGCGTTCAAAGAAATTGCGAGTCAATTAAATGGGTATACCCATAAAGTGGTTATAAGTTTTGTGGATTTATATGCAAAAACTAAGCGGAATACAGAAGGATTAAATATAAAAGAAATCAATAATAATGAAATAATGGAATTGGCAAGAAAAATGGCTGAAATTGCGAAGGAAAATCATTTACACATAGAAACATGTGCAGAGCAGGTTGACTTGAGGGAAACTGGCATAACCCATGGGAGTTGTATTGATAAAGACTTGATAGAACAACTTATTGGTTGTAGATTGAAAGTAAATAAAGATAGAAACCAGCGTGAAGAATGCGGATGTTTTGAGAGTGTTGAAGTTGGCACATACAATACCTGTAAAAATGGATGTAAATATTGTTATGCTAATTTTAATGAAGAACAAGTTAAAGCAAGTGTTAAATTATATGACGTAAATTCACCATTATTATGTGGAAATATTGGAATAGAGGATAAGCTTACAGAAAGAAAAGTAAAATCAATGAAGGAAAAACAGTGTAGTTTGTTTGATTATCAGTAAGAGCAGGAAGATAACAGCCGGATTAAGGAGTATATCTTAGAGAATTATGGGATGAAGGTACACACTGCCAATATTGCGCAGGCGAAGAGGATATCTGGATTAGAACCTAGACAGGCATTTAATAGAAAGACGGATGATTTTGTGACTCGCCCATGCTCTAAGGAAAAAATGGAAGTAATTAAAAAGACATTTTATAATTTTGGCATGATAAGTGAAGTATAGGATTTTATGGTGTGGTGATGGTGAAACTTGAGCAGTGTATGCTTCTTATAAATTGTTACGTTTATCGCTAAGCAAAAAAGCACAGCAAGGGATATTGGAAAAATAGAGACATCTTTTCCTGTCTTAGCAATATTGAATCGGCAAATCCCAGATAGTCAGTTAGAAAATATCAATTGAGTGAAGAAATCTGAATTTTGTTAAACAGTTATAACTGTAGATTTATATTTTATTCGATTGGGAGATAAGACCCTGCCCGGAGGTCGGGAAATTACCTTCGTATGTAAAAAGAAGCAATGATATTAATAAAATAAGAAAGAAAGCAGGGTGATCATACTTGAAAATCGACCGCCTTATCGGAATTACAATGTATCTGTTGAATCGCAATGTCGTTTCGGCAAAGGAACTCGCCGAGCGGTTTGAGGTATCGGTCCGGACGATTGTGCGCGATGTAGATGCTCTCTCCATCGCCGGTATTCCTATATCATCATCGACCGGGGCATCGGACGGATATGAGATACTTGACACTTTCAAGTTAAATAAGCAGATTACCACGATGGAAGATTATCTTTTTATTATCACCGCACTCAAAGGTATGTGTTCGGCTTATGACAACAAAAAAATCAATACAACTCTGGAAAAGCTGTTGACCGCAGGACATTACAAAGATGAGGAACAACGGGTATTCATTGACTCGGATTTTAAAAAAGAAATTGTTGCTTTTGCAAATACAAATGGTGGGATGATCTATATTGGAGTGCGAGATAGCGGAAAAATAAATCTCATGAAAGTTGTATCTGCCTTCCCTGGACAGCTTGAGTAAACCAAAAAACGAGCGGAAGACACCATCCACTTCCTTGAGGATTTGTTGGAGAGTTTCCAGAGTGTATTGATGAATTAAAGAATGGACAAAGATAAAAAGGAGAAACAGGTATTCCTGCAGACTACAGAGGGGAAGATCAGTGTTTTAAATTCCCTTTTTTCATGTTATACTTGAGTCAGATAAATTGAATTTTGCGAGACGGATTATTTAGATCAGAACTGTCAAAATGGAAAGACATTCCTTCTAGTGTTAAGGGATGAAAGATGCACGAAAAAATAAGGAGAAATTGATAATGGTATCACCACAAGAAGTAAAAGCAGCAAGTATTCGGTTAGAAGATAAGAATATTAAGTTTAGAACTTATTTAAAATGTCATGCAGATGAAGAAACATTGGATAAGCAATTTCTGGAACTACATAACGAACTATTCGCAGATTATGATTGCAGTCAATGTTGTAACTGCTGTAAAGAATATAGCGGTTCTTTTGATGATGGAGAGAAAGAGGTAGCAGCAGCGGCAAATTATATGAAACTGTCGGTAAGTGAATTCAAGGCTAAATATATAAAAGAAATTAACGGAAATTATCAGGCAAATGAATGTCCGTGCACTTTTTTAAGTGAAGAGATGGAATGCATATTAGGAGATGCAAAGCCGGACACTTGTAAAAAGTTTCCATATACGAATCAGCCGGAGCGTTTGTGGAGTTTGTTGAATGTGTTGGAATTTGCAAGTGTATGTCCGATAGTATTTGAGATTCTGGAGCAATTAAAGAAAATATACAGGTTTCGATAAAAATAGAAAGAAAAAGAGGTGATTATGGCTGTAAAAGCGCAGGTTGAAAAAGCAATAGAAGACATTACATATTTCACAAAAAAATTTCCTGAAGAAGGATTTAAGGTGCTTTCAGAGAATCGGGAAGAAGCAATCCCCCGCTTAATGAATGCCCTGAAAAAAGCAATTGAGGAAAAGGATGAATTGGAAGAGGAATACCAACTGCATTTTTATGCTCTTTTTCTGTTGGCTCAATTTGGATACAAGCCAGCGTTTCCACTAGTTCTGGAAATGATTTCCCTGCCGGAAGAAGTGCTGGATTTTTTAATTGGCGATACGGTTACCGGAGGCTTAAATGATATACTTTACAGTGTATATGACGGAGATTTTGAACGGTTAAGAGATTACATAATAAATGCAGAATGTTCAAGCTATGCAAAAGCAGCAGGGCTTGAGGTCTGTGTGCGTTTGTATCTGGATGGCATTATGGGAAAAGAAGATATAGTGAATTTGTTCAAGACGTTAATTTATCACCCTGTCATTGCAGATGATTATATGCTGGATACATTGATGATAGGCTGTATATGCGATTGCCATTTAGTCTTGATGCTGCCCGATATAAAATATTTATATGAGCAGGAACGTGTTGATTTGATAGTCTATGGTGAATATGACAGTTGTGTTGATCTCATGTTTGAATACGGGGAAAATGGAAGAGATATATGTCAAAGGATAGAAAATGCTGCAGATTATCTAAGGCATTGGGCAATGTTCGAACAGGATGACAGAAAGAAAACCAGTAAAAAAGATTATGAAAAATTCATGCATGCTTTAAACAGAGGCATAAATCAAAGCGAAAAAGGTAAGAAGGTTTATCCAAATGATTTATGCCCTTGTGGAAGCGGGAAAAAATATAAAAAATGTTGTATGCATAAATCGAAAGAAAAGCTGGAAATACAAAGTTATAAGGAAGACCGAAATAAGTGGCTTTGGCATTATCCAAAGAAGGCTCAGCCAAGGGTTAAGGGGAGAGTTTACCTGGAGGATTATTATGACCAGGAAAGTATAGAGATAGATACATTAGTTTATCTGGCATTGATGCACCGACCGGGTTTGCCAAGTGAAAGAGAGACAGAAGCAGAAATGAATAAACGGCAGCGGATGTATCTGCAGGAGGCGTTTATAAAATATGCGGAGAAATGTGAAAGAGAAGATATCCAATCATTTAAGAATTATGATTCAAACTATATGATACATTATAAAAGCGAAGAATGGATGGAGTATTTGGCAGGGTTATTGAAGAAAGATTCCAAGATAGAAGAATATAAGAAAGTTAAAAATTTTTTCTTTTTGTATCGAAAAAAATCCAAAAATGAAAATAAAATATCAAATCACTATGCTTTGGAGACCGGAAATTCAGAATATATTGGAAAAGAACCATTTACCCAGGTATAAGCAAAAAAGTAAAAAGTTTGTGCAACAGATAATTATTGATAAAGTAGAATGGAAACGATTAAAGCTGCAAATGTGTGAAGAAATGTTTGAGAGAGTTTTAAATTTTAAGTTTGCACAAAATTTGAAACCTCTCTATAATCCGTACAAATCCCGGATCGTATACTTTGAAAATTCTTTCCTCAGAGAATCGTTGATCTGGCTGCATGTATGAAACAGAGGACTGTCTTTTTCTTCGTCCAGATTTGTGCAAATATCTACATGTTCCATAATATCAACAACGTCTAAAAATGTTATATCATCAATACTCTTAATTAATGAAAATCCGCCACTGATAGCCCCTCTTCCATGATGAGCACATAATATGCCTGCACTGGCAAGTATTCGGAGCTGTTTTAGTAAAACTCCCTGAGGTATTCCCTCTTTCTGCGCTATCGTACTTGATGTAGTAATTTTTCCTTTTTCCAGAGAAATCCTTTTCAGCGCCTGTAAAGCGTAAAATGTAGTTTGATTAATCTTCATTTTTATGTTCATTCCTTTCGTTTGTCTGTAACCCCTGGTAAGAAGTTAGAACAGTATTATTTATGAAATGAATTATATAAATATTGTAATATTGTATTTTGTCGCAAACAATACCCAAACAGATAAATTTATTTATAAAACTTGTTGCGCCAGTCTGGAAGCCTCATGGTTTGAATCTATTAATTGCCCTTTGCTGCTTCTTTCATGGAAAAAAGATACTGAATAGCATCTAATTCTATGATATACTAGAATATGCATCAAACAAAAAAGGAATTCAGACAGCAATTTTAAAAAGAAAATGTTATCATTCATGTGGTTTTGTGGATGCAGAAGAACTGGAAGTGTTTGATTATCCTTGTCAAAAGATGATATGTGTTATCTGATGTTTTATCAATACACGAGGAGGTTGCAGTATGACAGATAGATTCGAAACAGACAGATTGATTTTAAGACCATGGAAAGAAACGGATGCCGGAGAATTATACCGGTATGCGAAGGATGACAGAGTGGGACCAATTGCAGGATGGCCTGTACATACCAGTGCAGAGAATAGCCGCAAGATTATCAGAGATATACTTTCGGCAAAAGGAACTTACGCAGTGACCTTAAAGGAAAATAATCTTCCTATAGGAAGCATAGGCTTGATGGCAGGAAAGGCAAGCGATCTTGATATTCCAGATACAGAAGCGGAAATTGGCTATTGGATTGGTGTGCCTTACTGGGGAAAAGGACTGATTCCGGAAGCAGTATGTGAACTGATGCGATATGCTTTTGAAGAACTTCAGATGGAAAAGCTTTGGTGCGGATATTTCGATGGCAATGAGAAATCACGTAGGGTACAGGAAAAGTGTGGATTTATTTATCATCATACCAATGAGAATAAACCCGGGCCTATTATGGGTGATATCCGAACAGAACATATTAGATGTATTACAAAAGAACAGTGGAAAATAGATGATTCAAAAAATATATAAAACCCTAAAAGAATATTTTGGTTATGACGAATTTCGGGAATATCAGAAAGAGATTATTCTCAGCATATTAAATAAGCATGATACCATGGCAATTATGCCTACCGGAGCCGGAAAGTCACTTTGTTTTCAAATTCCCGGACTATTAAGTGAGGGCACAACAATTGTAATATCACCGTTAATTTCATTAATGAAGGATCAGGTGGATTATCTGGAAAATATCGGAGTGCCGGCGACCTATATTAATAGTTCACTGACTTCTGTTCAGTTTCGGGAGCGCCTTCATGGAATTTATGAGAATCAATATAAGATTATCTATGTGGCGCCCGAACGTCTCGAGGCAGAAGGATTCATTGATTCTGTGAATGCTTTGAAACAGCCTTGTACACAGGTGGTTGTTGATGAAGCGCATTGTGTGTCGCGTTGGGGCCATGATTTTCGGCCAAGCTATACAAGGATTGCCGGATTTATCAGACAGCTGCATGCCCGGCCAACGATTGCGGCCTTTACGGCAACAGCTACGGAGGCGGTAAAAGAAGATATTGAGCAAGTACTGGAACTTGAAAATCCCAATTGTTTTGTGACGGGATTTGACCGGCCGAATCTGGAATTCAAGGTACTGGTTCATGTGGATAAGGATCAATTCATTAAGGAATTTACCAGGGAAAATGCTGATGATACGGGGATTATCTATACTGCCACCCGTAAAGAAGCTGAGAGATTACAGAACATGCTTGAAAAATCAGGGACACGCAGTGCGGTTTATCATGCCGGCTTGCCGGATATACAGAGAAACCGGGCACAGGAAGATTTTATCTATGATAATATCCCTGTTATGGTAGCGACAAATGCCTTCGGCATGGGTATTGATAAATCAAATGTAAGATATGTCATCCATTATAATATGCCGAAAGATATAGAATCCTATTATCAGGAAGCAGGCAGAGCGGGAAGGGATGGCTTGCCAAGTGTATGTATCCTTTTATACTCGGCAGGCGATACAGCTGTGCAGAAATATTTCATTGATGAAGGAAATCTTTCTGCACAGCGGAAAGCATACGAATATAAGAAGCTTCAGAGTATGGAAAGTTATTGCCATACGTCTGTTTGCCTTAGAAAATATATGCTATCCTATTTTGGGGATGATTCGGCACCGGATCATTGCGGAAACTGCAGTGTCTGCAACAATGAAACTGAGACAAAAGACGTGACTTTAGAGGCGCAGATGATCTTGTCCTGTATCAACCGTTCGGGGCAGAGATTTGGACGCAGCATAATCGTCGATACTATACGGGGATCAAAGAATAAAAAGGTTCTGGGATTTGGACTGAATAAGTTAAAAACCTATGGCTTGATGGGAACGTATTCCAAATCCGAGATTGACCTTTTGATGAATAAACTGATTGCAGAGGGATATATACATAAAACAGAAGAGCAATATCCGATATTAAAATTGACTGAGAGGTCTATCCCCTTGCTGAAAAATCAAGGGATGGTTACCATGCAGATCCCTAAGAAAAGTCAGAAAAAGAAGGCAGAAGCTCCTTTGCTGGCTGAATTAAAGCAATTAAGGAAGGAAATTGCACTACGGGAGGGGTATCCTCCCTATGTGATTTTCCACGACAGCACGTTGTTGGAAATGAGTCGTGTGATCCCTCTTACGATGGAAGAGTTTTCCTGTATTAAAGGGGTGGGAGAGAACCGGAAGAATAAATATGGGGAGACTTTTTTAGAAGTTATAAGACGCTATGAAACTGATAGGAAAAACAAGCAGGAACCTGCGGCGCTGGAGAGTTCCCAGCCGGTAAGTACAATTGAAAATAAATCTGAAAAAGTACCTGCCTATAAGAAATATTTCCAGCTATTTCAAGAAGGGAAAAGTATAGAAGAAATTGCTGAGTTGGAAGAAGTTCAAAAGCAGACAGTTGAAAGTAATCTTCTCAAAGCATATAGGGAAGGCTGCGAGATAGACATCAGTCGATTTATTCAAAAGGATTATGAGCTTGATATTATGAAATGTATCGTAGCGGATAGCTGGGATGGGAAACTAAGGACAATCAAAGACCAACTGCCGGAAGAAGTGACATATCTGACGATTCGCAGTGTTATAGAGAAGGTTCGAAAAAGGATTCTTTTATTGCCATAAACTCCTATCGAAATGCGTTATGGCAGTGCTGCTGCAGTATATAAAAATAAAAAAAAAACCACCTCAAAAAATGAGATGGCTAGACGAGTATATCATCCTCAAATTAACTGGACTGATTACTTGTCTAAACTTCCAGATGCAATATTCAAAAAGCCT
>Ga0153983_1000274_pt1 | contig 13698 bp, 12 predicted proteins | sample TSGA067MetaG_FD_104693 | JGI IMG/M metagenome (GOLD analysis project Ga0153983, IMG submission 104693) | Attine ant fungus gardens microbial communities from Georgia, USA - TSGA067 MetaG | ecosystem: Host-associated > Fungi > Mycelium > Unclassified | place: USA: Georgia, Alexander Wildlife... | reverse complement strand
AGTCTGAGGATTAGACCTCAGACTTAACAACATCTTTTGTCACTTGTCTAACTTCGCATTTTTGAACTCTTTAAAGTATCAAAGCATCCATCACAAATAGTAAGTGACCATTTGTGATACTTTTCTTTTTCTTTTCTTTTCTTTTAGATTATTACTAAGGTGGATCATGGGAAAATATCACATGATGGTCACAGAGTCACAAAAAAAAAAGGTGTGATAGTAGTCACAGAATGGTCACAATGGAGTCACAGTCACAGCATGTGACAAAGAAGTTAGCTAATCAGTAATATAAGGACTGTGAGAGACAAGGTGCATAGCCACAATAGTAATTGTATATATAGTGTAGCAAATCTAATGGAAACTCTATCAAGTTCTTTTTGTCAATTGCTTGTCATGACTTGACAAAAATGGCAAAGTCAATATTTATATTTTTTTCATTTTCTTTTCATTTATTTTCTTATTGATAGATGTGCAAGAGGAAAGTGGCTCATAGGGAAGCATGGGATAAAAGGGAAGGGTTAGGGTTACTTTTCATGTATAAATAGTATACAAAATCCAATGGGAACTCTATTGAGTTCTCTTTGTCAAATGCTGATAAAGAGCAGTTGGCTTTATTCCAGCTCAGGAGTTGGCTTACTGACATCACTGAACAAAGAGCAATTGGCTTTATTCTGGCTTGGAGTTTAGCTTTCTTATACTAGAACTCGATTTACATCTGAGTACTGTTTGCCTTGGACCTTGCTCAATTTCTTATCTTATTTAAATCAACCCTCGGCTGCTGATCATTATAATTAGCAGCCACCTGTCATGACTTGGCAAATCGGCTAAGTCAATATTTATATTTCTTTTCTTTTCTTTTCTTTTAGTTTTGTTATCGATGGATGCGTAGGAGAAAAGTGACTCATAAGGAAGCACGGGACTATACTGTAAGGTTAGGGTCAGAAACTTGTATAAGTAGGATAGAAAATCCAACGGGGACTCTATCGAGTTCTCTTTGTCAAACGCTGAACAAAGAGACAGTTGGCTTAATTCCGGTCATCGGAGTTTGGCTTACGACACTAGAACTCGATTCCACATCGCGAGCACCGTCCACCTTGGACCTTGCTCAATCTCATATCTCATCATAATCGACTCTCGGTCGCTGATCACCACGATCAGTAACCACCTCCATACATAGCCAGGTCCTTGGCTTAAGGGGACTTTGCAGTCAGTTAGGGACTGCAGGTAGAGACACAGTACCAAGCTCAGGTATTGCGTTCGAGACCTGACCTCATAATTGAGTGGTGTTTAGTAGATACTTGTACTGTTCTTAGTATAAACCTTGTGCTGCGCTCCATTGTGAGTGGTACACGCAGAGGAGTGATGGTTATCTCTTAAGGAGCTGTCTAGATTAGAGATCCCATCCGTTGGGTGATAGTCTAACCATATTATTAAGGCAGTAGTAAGTAAGGCAGTAGGTATCTGGTTGGGTGAAGATCTTGTGCCCCAACAGACGTAGCATAAGTAAGATCAACCATTAACTCCGTACCCTCCGAGACATCGCCATGATGTCTCAAACCCAATATAAAACTCTCATGAGCAACTTGCTCAATGAAAAGCATGCCCTCGTTAAATTAAGGGCAGAATTGGAAGGAAGAAAAGGAAAGCTGTGTCGGTGTTGCAAAGGGTTCGGGCACCTGGCCCAAAATTGCAGGAAGCAGAAGGAGACAAAGGAAGGGGTAACAATGCCCCAAAACAAGTTTGAAGTGCTGAGGAGTAGGATAATGCAGTGCGGAATTGAGGAGAGAGTGGTAAGGAGCATGAGGATGGTAGTTGTAAGATGTTTCAAGTGTAGAGAGGAAGGGCACAAATGTAGGGAGTGCCTATTGTGGATAAAGAGGAAGAATGAGGGGAAAGAGGCGGCGCGTGTGGCAATGCCACACAAGGCGCAGCAGGAGAGGAGGCCGGCACGCCCTGTCAGGGGAAAAGCGCAGGAAGAAAGAAAGCTGAGGAGGGTCGAGGAGGATGGAGCGGCGCACCTTAGAAAGGGAGAAGCGCAGCAAGAGTGGAAGAGAAGCTCGACAGAAGAGCTGAGAAAGAGAGCAGAGGAACACTGCAGAAAAGGCGTCCCAAGAGAGGCGCGATTATTAGAGTTGGGATGGATGACAGAAGATATAGTGGTGTCGTACTTGACTTGCAAGTGTGGAGAAAAGGGGTCTCATGTAGAAGACAACCGGGGGCAAGGAGTGGTTCTCTTTTGGAAGTGGAAAGAACTAAGTTGATGTGGATGCAAGGGGAAGAAAGTGGAAAGCGGCGTGCCCACAGAGAGGAAAAGCGCAGCAAAGGAAGAAAGAGCGGCGCAGCCCAGAGAGGCAAAGGTGTAGCAGAGTGGCGCACGGTCAGGAGAACTGGAAGGTGCAGCAAGAGAGGGGGGTAGTCGAAAGGAGGTCAGGAGAACCTTCAAGATGTTGAGAGAGGTGTGGCTAAATATCAGAGTAGAGAAGATAGATATGCATGAAGGCGTAATGATAAAAGTGCTCTTGGATAGTGGCGCAACAGGAATGTTTATAGATAAACAGACGGCAGCTAGGCATGGGTTCAAGCTGTAGAAACTAGAAAGACCGTTACTTGTCAGAAACATGGACGGGACTAACAATAGCGGAGGGGCCATCACACACTAGATAGAGTGCAATATATATTATAAGGGCCACATGGAAAGAATGTGGATGGATGTCTGTGACTTGGGAGAGACGGAAGTGATACTAGGGATGCCTTGGTTGGTAGCCCATAACCCGGAAATAAACTGGGAGACTGGGGAAGTTAAAATGACAAAATGCCCACCCTTGTGTGGTGGAAGGAGTCAAAAGAGAGAAAAGGTCAAAAGATTGGCTACAGAAGAAGAAGAGAAAATCGTCCACTGGGCGATAGACGATAAAGAAGACTAGGGAAGAGAGAAAGAAATAGAAGAGGACCACAGGAAAATTGAGGAGATGGTCCCAAAGAAGTTTTTGAAGTGGAGAAAGGTGTTTGGGAAGGTGGAGTCAGAAAGAATGCCAAGGAGAAAGATTTGGGATCATGCTATAGATCTCAAGGAGACGTTTAAACTGCGAAAAGGAAAGATTTACCCTCTATCCAAGAACGAGAGAGAGGAAGTTCAAAATTTTGTGGAAGATCAACTGAGGAAAGGCTATATCAGACCTTCAAAATCACCTCAAACGTCACCAGTATTTTTCGTTGGCAAAAAGGATGGAAGTAAGTGGATGGTGATGGACTACTGCAACTTGAATAGCCAGACGGTGAAAAATAACTATCCATTACCCTTAATCACAGAGTTAATAGACAATATGGGTAGTAAGAAAGTATTCACTAAGATGGATCTCAGGTGGGGATTCAATAATGTGAGGATAAAGGAGGGGGACGAGTGGAAAGGAGCGTTTACAATGCACATTGGTTCCTTTGAACCAACAGTAATGTTCTTCAGGATGACGAACTCGCCAGCTACATTTCAGGCGATGATGAATGAAATCCTAAGGGACTTAATCAACGAAGGGAAAGTCGCCACGTTTGTAGATGACATATTGGTGGGGACAGAAACAGAGGAGGGGCATGATGAAATCGTGGAAGAAATACTGAGGAGGTTAGAAGAAAACGACTTATACATTAAGCTGGAAAAATGTGTGTGGAAGGCGAGGAAGATAGGGTTCCTAGGGGTAGTCATAGGACCCGATGGAATAGAGATAGAAAAAGAAAAGGTGGATGGTGTACTTAGCTGGCCACAACCGAAGACAGTAAGGAATGTGAGGAAATTCTTGGGCCTTGCCAATTATTATAGAAGGTTCATAAAAGATTTCGCTCGAGTCGCTAGGCCAATGAATGTGCTTACGCGAAAAGACGAGAAGTGGCGGTGGGAAGAGCCTCAGCAGAAGGCGTTTGACAAGTTAAAACAGGTGTTCATGACAAAACCAGTATTAGCAGCTCCAGACTTAGACAGAGAGTTTAGAGTAGAGGCAGACGCCTCAAACTATGCTACTGGGGGAGTACTCTCGATGAAGTGCTCAAACAAAAAGTGGAGACCAGTCGCTTTTATTTCCAAATCTCTAAGTGATACAGAAAGAAACTATGAGATACATGACAAAGAAATGTTAGTGATAGTCAGATGTTTGGAGGCATGGAGACATTTCCTAGAAGGGGCAACAGTTAAATTCGAGGTCTGGACAGATCATAAAAATCTCAAATACTTTATGAAGGCACAAAAGTTAAATTGTAGACAAGCAAGATGGGCCTTATACCTATCTAGATTTGATTTCGTGCTGAAACACATCCCAGGAAGTAAGATGGGGAAGGCAGACAGTCTGAGCAGGAGACTGGACTGGGAGGTTGGAGTTGAAAAAGACAACGAGGATGAGACGCTAATAAAGCCAGAGTGGATGGAAATGAGGAGAGCAGAAACAGTGGAAATTATAGTAGATGGAGTAGACCTACTAGAAAAAGTAAAGAAGTCGAAAGTAAAAGATGACGAGGTCGTCAAAGCGGTAAAAGAAATGAAGAGAGCAGGGGTAAAGGTATTAAGGGACAAAGAATGGAGAGAAGAAAATGGCATAATGTACAAAGAAGGAAAAGTATATGTACCGAAAGATGAAAACTAAGAGCGGAAATTATCAGGCTGTATCACGATACGCCAATAGGAGGACATGGGGGGCAATGGAAAACGGTGGAATTGGTTACCCGTAACTTTTGGTGGCCAGGAATAACAAAGGAAGTGAAGCGATATATGGAGGGATGTGACGCTTGCCAGCGAAATAAAAACCACACAGAACAGCCAGCAGGAAAATTAATGCCAAACTCTATCCTAGAAAAACCCTGGACCCATATATTGGCAGACTTCATCACTAAGCTGCCGCTAGCACAGGGGTATGATAGTATTCTAGTAGTAGTGGATCGACTAACCAAAATGGTCCACTTTGTACCAACTATGGAGAAAACATCGGCGGAAGGATTAGCAAGGCTGTTCAGAGATAATGTGTGGAAGTTGCATAGTCTGCCCGAGAGTATCATATTGGATCGGGGACCACAGTTCGTGGCAGGGCTAATGAGAGAACTGAATGAGATGTTGGGAATTAAGAGTAAATTGTCGACGGCGTTCCATTCCCAGACAGATGGGCAAACAGAGAGGGTGAACCAAGAGTTAGAACAGTACTTAAGGATGTTCATCGATCACAGGCAAGAACAGTGGCCAGAGTGGTTAGGAACGGCAGAGTTTGCATATAACAATAAAGCACACTTAAGTACTAGGACGTTGCCCTTCAAGGCAAATTACGGACAAGATCCCAGGATGGGGTTCAAGGGAAGGAAGAAGGGGAAATACGCAGGGGCGGAAAAATTCATTGAGAAAATGAAAGAAATACAGGAGGAGGCAAAAGCAATGCTAAGGAAAGTGCAAGCAGAAATGAAGAAATACGCCGACAAGAAGAGATCGGACGTAGAGGAGTATAAAGTAGGAGATTTGATCATGCTCAGTACCAAAGATCTGAAATATCAGATGGTCAGAAGGAGAACAGAGAAGTTGACGGAAAGATTTGTGGGTCCTTATAAAGTCAAGGAGATAATATCATCGAACGCGGTCAAATTAGAACTACCTAGTACAGTAAAAATACATCCGGTAGTAAACATTAGTAGGGTACGATGATATGTAGGACAGGTAGAGGGACAGAGAAAGGAGCAACCAGCTCCAGTAATAATCGAAGGGGAAGAGGAATGGGAGGTAAAGAGAATCCTGAATAAGCAACGGATAAGAGAGAAAGATAAGTACCTAGTACGCTGGAAAGGATTTATAGTGGAGTCCGACACTTGGGAAGGAAGGGAGAATTTAGAAAATGCAAAAGAGGCAGTCGAAGAATTCAAGAGGGAATATCGATGGGACATGGAAGATGTGGCGCGACAAGAGCACGAAGAAGGAACGTTCCAACAAAGAGAACTTCCAGGAAGATTTACGGCGAAGATGCTATATGGATGGTCAGACAAGAGATACGACCAGGAATATTGGGGAAGAATGGAAAGAAATTGGAGGCGATGGAAGGGAAAGAAGCCACCAAGAAGAGGGACGATGAAAACGATCCTGGAAGAAGAAGAAGAAGTTGAGGAAAAATCGGGAGTCCAAGAATGGACGGAGGAAGATGAAGACAAAATGGGCGACATGGTCGACCCATACTATGAATTGTAGGAAAATTCCTCGGGACGAGGAAACTTAAGAGGGGGATGGTGTCATGACTTGGCAAATCGGCTAAGTCAATATTTATATTTCTTTTCTTTTCTTTTCTTTTAGTTTTGTTATCGATGGACGCGTGGGAGAAAAGTGACTCATAAGGAAGCACGGGACTATACTGTAAGGTTAGGGTTAGAAACTTGTATAAGTAGGATAGAAAATCCAATGGGGACTCTATCGAGTTCTCTTTGTCAAACGCTGAACAAAGAGACAGTTGGCTTAATTCCAGTCATCGGAGTTTGGCTTATGACACCACCTCTATACATAGCTGGGCCCTTAGCTTAAGAGGACTTTGCAGTCAGTTAGAGATTGCAGGTAGAGATACAGTACCAAGCTCAGATATTGCATTTAAAACCTAATCTTACAATTGAGTCATGTCGAGTAGTATAGCCTTCTTAGTATAAACCTCGTGCTGTGCTCTATTGTGAGTGATACATGCAGAGGAGTGATAGTTATTTCTTAGAGAGCTGTCTAGATTAGAGATCCTCCCCATGAGGTGATAGTCTAACCATATTATTAAGGCAATAGTCAGTAGGGCAGTAGGTATCTGGTTGGGTAAAGATCTTGTATCCCAACAGATGTAACATTAGTAAGATCAGTCATTAAATCCATACTCTGAGATGTCAGCACAATGTCTCAAATTCAATGCAACTCACTCATGAGCAACTTGCTCAAAGAAAAGCATACCTTTGTTTCATTAAGGACAAAGTTAGAAAAAAAGAGAGAAAGAGAATGTTGGAATTGTAAAGGGTTCGAGTATCTGGCCCAAAATTGCAGGAAGTAGAAGAAAGTAAAGAGAGGGGTAACAATACCCCAGAATAAGTTTGAAGTGTTGAAAAGTAGAGTAATGCAGTGTGGAGTAGAAGAGAGGATAATAAGAAGAGTAGGAGTAGTAGAGGTGAAATGTTATAAGTGTGGAGAAATGAGGCATAAGTATAGAGAGTATTTGCTGTGGAAGAGAAAGGAAGAGGTGATATATGCAGCAAAGCTGCAAAAGGCACACCAACAGAAGGAGCTAGCATGCTCTATAAAGGGAAAAGCACAGAAAGGAGAAAGGAGGTTAAAAAGGGCAGAGGAAGAAGAAGCAGTGCATGTGACCAAGCCATGAAAAGCACAGTAAGTATCACAAATGGTCACTTACTATTTGTGATGGATGCTTTGATACTTTAAAGAGTTCAAAAATGCGAAGTTAGACAAGTGACAAAAGATATTGTTAAGTCTGAGATCTAATCCTTAGACTATGAGTCCTTATATACAGAATTGTGATAATCTGTCCTAGTGCACAGATCATTACATGCTACTACCTATTGTTCTACATATGGTAGTGCCTTTGTATTTAAAATAATGATAACCTAACCATATGGAGGCTGTCCTTTGTTCTAAGAAAAGGACAGATGACTATCTATAGGTAATTAATGAAGTCCATGTACAAACATTGAGGCCTTCATATCTCCACTAATATTAATTGCCTTGAGGTTGTTCTAGGCTCATTCTAAGTGTTATGAAGAAGACTTTTGCTGAGCCTAGAACCAAAGCATTGATTATGGCGGTTTCTGAGATATTAGCAATTTAATAAATAGTAACATGGTGGTTACTGTTAGTAGCCAAAGTCCAATGACCGGAATTAAGCCAACTATCTCTTTGTTCAGCATTTGACAAAGAGAACTTGATAGAGTCCCCATTAGATTTACTACACTATATATACAATTACTATTGTGGCTATGCACCTTGTCTCCCACAGTCCTCATGTCCATCTATTGACTTTTTTGTCACATGCTGTGACTGTGACTTGTGACTCTGTGTAACATAACTATTCTATGATTTCAGTCACACCTTTATGACTCTGTGACTGTCACGTGATATTTCCCATACTCCACCTTAGTAATAATCTAAAGAAAAAAAAAGAAATATAAATATTAACTTAGCTATTTTGCCAAGTCATAACAGTTACTAGTTAATCTGCTTAATATCTTGGCCAATATTGATTGCCTCAAGACATGACTGGCATCAATAGAAAGGTCTTTTTGAGGGCTTTCTGTAGCCCTTGAGACCATGAGAATCGTTGAAGAATTGATGGAGATATGGCCAAATAAAGTTTGTAACAAACCGACTCTAACTCTAACAATAAAGAGGAGGATGTTCCCCAAAGTGACTAGAAACCATGCCTAACTTGCTCAATGCTTCCAGCACAAAGGACAATAATAGGCAAGTAAATGGACTACACATAAAAGACATTGTAGAAATGCAGTTGAAGCTATATCAATCTAATACCCTTTATTCTCCCACACAAGTGCTTTTAGGAAGGAAAACCATGGACACTTTATCACTAATAGATTCAAGAGCAGGACTTAACCTAATCAACAAAACTCTCATCAAGGACTAGAGCCTACCAAGAAGAAAACTCAAAAAACCCCTTGTAATATGAAATAGAGACGAAAGTATAAACAAAAACAAAAAAATAACTGACTATATCAAATTAGATGCAATTATTGACTAACAACTAATCAAACTCAAACTCACAATTGCAGACCTAGGACAACCACAAATTATACTAGGAATTCTATTGCTCAAGAAACATAATCCAATTATTGATTGGAAGAAAGATATGATGAAATGGAAAAACGCTGAACTGACAAAGAATTTTAGTAAATTACTTGACTCTCAAGGAGAAGATCCATGGCTAATGAACCATGAGATTTACAAATTAAACACTAAAATCTCTGTTTCATAGGTACTAGCACAGAAAGGTAAGCAAAAGGATAACTGAACTACTGAACAAATAGTTCTAGAAGAATACTATGAATACTTATCACTATTTGACAAGAAGAAAAGTAAATGATTCCCACTAGCAAGAACTTAGGACCACAAGATTGAAATGAAACTAATATTTGAACTAAAAGCTTTCAAGCCATATAAGCTTTCCTTTGCAGAAATCAAGGAGCAAGAAAAATTTGTTAAAGAAAACCTATGAAAAGGATACATCAAGCATCCAAAATCACCAATGGCCTCACCCTTCTTCTTTGTGGCCAAAAAGAATAGAAAATTACAACTATGTCAAGATTATCACTACCTCAATAAACACACTATCAAGAATGCCTATCCAATACCTAATGTTCAAAGTATTTTGGACAAACTATGTGGATCAAAATACTTCACTGCAATGGATGTATAACTCAGATACAATAACATTTGTATTCAAAAACAAGATTGATGGAAAGGAGCATTTAGGACAAATCAAGGATTATTCAAACCAACTGTCATGTTCTTTGGAATATGTAATAGCCCAGTAACATTCTAAATGATGATGAACACAATATTTGTGCCACTCATTGCCAAAAACCTTATATTGGTTTATATAAATGATATTCTCATTTATACTCCAACAAAGAAACAACTACACAAGACAATGAAAAAAGTACTCAAAATACTTTAGAAGTATGACTTATGCCTCAAACCTGAGAAATGCCAATTTTCCAAACAATGACTCTCTTATCTTGGATATATTATCTCTCCTAACCAAGTCCAAATGGATCCAATCAAGCTCAAAGGCATATCTGACTAGCCTGTACCCTTAATAATCAAGGAAACAAGAAAATTCCTTGGATTTTGTAATTTCTACAGAAAATTCATTAAAGACTATGCCAAAACTGCCTCACCAATTAATCAATTGGTAAAGAAGAATATGAAATTCATCTGGACAGAGGAAACACAAAAAACATTCGACAAGCTAAAGAAGAAATTCGAAGAGAAACCCATTCTTATCACTTTCGACCCAACAAAACCATTTGAAATATTCACCAACATATTGAATTATGCAACAGGAGTAGTACTCACACAAAGAGATGACAATGGAATACAATATCCCTGCTTCTTCTACTCAAAGCTACTATTACCAGTGGAAAAATAATATCATATCTTGAAACAAGAATTCCTTGCAATTATCCAAGCTATTCAAGAATGGAAACACTATATCAATAGAGCACCAGAAGAAACTATCATCTGGACTAATCACAACAACATTATTCATTGGACCAACCTAGCTAAACTGTCATGAAGAATGACAAGATAGTCAATAACACTTAGTGCTTATAAGATCAAAATCAAGCACATTACAGCAACAAGAACATCGCTGTAGATGCCCTTTTTTGAAAATTCATCAAGGACAAAGATGAAGATGAACCAAAACAAGCTATATCTGACAAGCTTATTGACAAAATAATCTTTTCCATAGAAGAACTATTCAACAAACCAACACTAAAAGAAAAACAAAAAATACTTAGGCAATATCATGACTCACCAACAACTAGATACCCTGGCATCAAAGAGACACTATGCAAAGTATCAAAACAACACTCATGGCCTGGACTCAAGCAATTTGTCACTAACTATGTTAAAGGTTGTGAAAATTGTCAAAGATACAAGATCAACTAACACTTTCTAAAACTGCCACTTCAAGGAATCCCAGTACCACAGTCCAATCAACCATTTGCTCAAATCGCTATGGATCTCATTACTGACTTACCCAAGTCAAAGGGCTTTGATTCTATTTTGTTCATAGTGGACCATAGCCTAACAAAGGGGATAATACTAATACTAATGACAAAAGGAGTAACCTTAGAAGAAATTGCAACACTCCTAGCAGACAATCTCTTCCAAAGGTTTGGTATTCCTAACAAGGTCATCTCTGACTATAATTCTCGATTTATTGCCAAGTCAATGAAAGCCTTCTTACAGGGACTAGAAATTAAACAAGCTATATCCACCGCTTTTTATTCCCAAACAGATGGTACCATAGAAAGGTTCAATCAAGAAATCGAACTCTATCTCGCCATTTATTGTGCTAACAATCCTGAAACATGGGCTAACAAGCTATTTATGGCTAAATACTCCCATAACTCTAGACTTTATGGAGGATATTCATACATCCCATTCAAACTCATATTTGGACACCCTACAAAAACCCACATCAACACCCTAGAAACCTCATCTATTACCACCAACAACAAGATTAACCATATGAAGAATATCCAGACAAATGCTAAACAAGCACATAAAGTTACTAAGAATCTCATTAATCAGAGAATCAAAAGCAAACTCCCTAACCTCAAAGTAGGAACACAAGTCTGGCTAGACTCTTGACATATCCAAATTAAAGGAACCCCAAAGAAGCTCATACCAAAACATGTAGACCTCTTTGAAATTTTAGAAAGAACTGAACCTGTCAACTATCAGCTAAAATTACTACCACACTAGAAGATGTACCCCATTTTTCACATCTACCTTCTTTGGCCTACACCCAACATGGGAAATTCTCAGAAAGACCCTCTCTGAAGATTATTGCAGGAGAAAAAGAATGGGAAGTCAAAGACATAATTGACTCTAGAAATAAAAACAGGGTAAAGGAATTTCTAGTCCACTAGAAAGGATATCCTGAAACAGAATGTACCTGGGAACCAGAAACAAATATCACCAATGCCAAACAACTCCTTAAAGCCTATAAAAGAAGACAGAAACAGAACTAGCAAAGCAATATAATAGTTTATATCTTCTTCTTCCTCTACCTCTAACACAACCACTCTCATTACTACACCACCAACACCATCACCAGTCAATCATGAACAAGTCAATAACTTCTTCCTCTCAATCAAACAATTCCTCTGAGCACAAACCAATGACTTACCCCTATCTTACTATGTCCCTTACTAACAAATTGCTGCTGATCAAACTTCTTCTATACAATGATTTGTGCTATTTGACCATCCCTTGGTCCAGCTGCAGACTACTCTCATCAGGAATTCAGTGGCTATTGCCAATTTCAACCTCTTCAGAGAAAATTGGGCTCTTTACCTTCATCTCCAACACATAGCTGATCAATAATTCCTTCAACTCCAAAACAATCTCAAGAATCTTGAAGAGTTTTCACTCCCCACAATCCATCAATACCTCCTATACACTGCTGCACAAAGAGTACAATACTCACTAAACACAAGCAATTAGGACTCTAGCCTACTAACTGGATCTAACTCTGGAAACAGTTCTGATAACACACAAGAAAGTAACCCCAGCAATGATGAAATTACTGAACAACTGGAAACTAGCAACACCACAGAAGGAACTGGATGAAATCTGAATGATTTTTATGGAAATCAAGAACTAAAAGACTCTAGGGATACACTCTCCTTCATTACAAATGACACACAATACTTTGTCTATGGTCAACATGACCATTTCCTCAACCAATGCGCTGATTATGTCTGCAAAAGATGTAATCAAAGAAACCCTGGTCATTATGAAAAGTTCTGCCTCCTCCAACCATGACGACCCCAACCATGATTTGTTGTGGTAAAACAACAAGCCAGAATCAATTATCCAAACTTGTTCTATAACAAACTACTTTCTACTTTCATCATTGGTCTTACTCCAACTAGACAACAACTCTTGGAATATTTTCTCACTGAGGCCCCAGAGGATCAACGTTGTTCCACTTCTTAAAAATGCAATAAACAAGTCCTCTTTAGAAATGGACTCCCAACCAGTCACACCATTGTGTTCCCTCCCACTTCTAACTCTCAAAGACCTATTCTTTGACATCTTCCTATGAGACGACCTCGACAAAACAGACAACAAAACTGGGAAGATAATGACAGAGACTACTATAATGGTATTGATGATATTACCTAGTCTAACATCTTGGGAGAACCCATTGGATATTAAATTCAATGAGGGCATTGAATTGAACAAAGGGGATTATGTTATGAACATTGAGTGGGACTACAACTATTACCAGCCATGGTCTGATAATGAGTAGCTAGTAGATGAGATGTTGGCAATGTTAGACGAGGACATTACTATGCAGTAATGCATTGAATGTCTGAGAACTCTAAGAGACAATAGACTCACAGAACAGACAGGACTCTTTGGAGAAATCTCAGACTATTCTCTTTCTATCTTTGGACTTGTGCTAAAATGGAACAGCATTAGACTAATCCATTATTAGACATTAACTCAACTTGTCACCTTCATTGCTTCTGTTACTGGACTGTCACTTAACTAGTCACCCATAGTTATAACCAGTGTTACCATATTGTAACATAGTCACAATACCTAGTTAGGATAAATACAGACTAGAAAGAGAAGGAAACAACAAGTTCTCTCTTTTTGTATTCCTTCTGTAAAATCTTACTCTGAGGAACCAGTACTCTTACTTGTCTTAGAACAACCTCAAGGGTGCTACTCAAAGTCTCGTTAACATCTCTCCTCTAATATAACTTCACTGAAAACCTTAACTAGATCCTTTAACAAGGAGTGTGAAGATATCAAGTGTTGTCAGTGTCTAAAGTCTGATGACCGGAATTAAGCCAACTGTCTCTTTGTTCAGAGTTTGACAAAGAGAACTCGATGGAGTTCTCACTCATTTCTCTACTACTTATACACTTTACTACTGTGGCTATGCACTT
>Ga0153983_1000270_pt1 | contig 13764 bp, 12 predicted proteins | sample TSGA067MetaG_FD_104693 | JGI IMG/M metagenome (GOLD analysis project Ga0153983, IMG submission 104693) | Attine ant fungus gardens microbial communities from Georgia, USA - TSGA067 MetaG | ecosystem: Host-associated > Fungi > Mycelium > Unclassified | place: USA: Georgia, Alexander Wildlife... | reverse complement strand
AGGTTTTAGAGATGTCAATTACCGCACTTTTACAAGGAGAAAATCTACTGCTGACAGGATCTAAGGCTACGGGGAAAAATGTGCTTGCAGAAAATCTCGCATATATATTTGGCCGACCCTCTTACAATGTATCGTTTCATGTGAATACAGACAGCGGAGACTTAATAGGTACGGATACATTCCGAAATAATGAAGTTGAACTTCGAAAAGGAAGTATTTACCAATGCGCCGAATATGGCGGATTTGGAATTTTGGATGAAATTAATATGGCAAAAAATGATGCCGTTTCTGTTTTACATGCGACGCTGGATTATCGCAGGTCTATAGATGTGCCGGGATATGATAAGATTGATTTGCATGAAGCGGCCCGTTTCATTGGTACTATGAACTATGGATATGCAGGTACGAAGGAATTGAATGAAGCTTTGGTATCCCGCTTCCTGGTAATCGATATGCCGCCCCAGACCGAGGAAACTTTGGAATTTATTCTGCAGAAATTTTATCCGAACATGCGTAAAAATGCGTTGGAGCAGTGCACCGGGGTATTTATGGATCTGCAGCTAAAAGCAGCGAATAGTGAGATTTCAACGAAGTCTTTGGATCTTCGGGGGATGCTGGGGTCACTGAGCACAATTCAGCGTGGCCTGTCTCCGTTTCTTGGAATGCAGATGGGAATTGTAAATAAGTGTTTTGACATTTTCGAAAAGGAAATTGTACAGGACGTAGTAATGACGCGGATTCCCAAAGATTGGACAGCAGCCGATATGTGGCAGTGAGACACCCCGCTGCAGCCTAAAAGGAGACAAGTATGGAAGAATATCAATTAGAGATGGAGAACCGCATAAAGAATCTTATGTGGACGGTGAGCGGTGATTATTCATTGGAGATGAAGCCGGATGTGGAAACTTTTCTGCGCTCTAAATATATTGCGCTGTATGACGGAGTCAAGCAGGGAGCCTTCGCAAGATATTATGACCGGGGAGAAATGAGTCTGTATCTGGTAAAAAAGGTATATCTTCAGGCATTAGAAGGTCCTTTGATGACGATCGCCCAGTTATGTATTGAACAGGCTGCTTATAAGAAGATATTAAAGGAAAGGGAAGGAATTGCCTATATCAGAAAGCGTGCTTATGAAGATGTACTGGAACAGGATTTTGCAGTACTATCGTCAACACCTCTCGGGCACCTGAAAATAGCGTTTCTAAGAGAAGGCTTAGAGGGAGAGTATGCCACCTCTAAAAATATCCGCGGATGGCTTGATAAACTGCATTCTCTTGACGATGCGAAAACTACGATGGAGATTATCCGGGTGGTTGATTATTTATATAACCAGATCGTCGAACCGCGTTTTGAAGAAAAGCGGGGAGATTTGGAAAAAGTTTTGGCATTAACACTGGAGGAATTGACAGAATATTCATGGAAAGACTTTCTGTCAGAAGAGATGTATGAAGAAACACTGGAGACATACCTGCAGAAAATCAGCGAGGATATGACGAATCTGGATATTCAGGAAACCGGAAAACAGGAAGAAGAGGAAGAAGAACAGGAACCATCATCTTCAAAGAAAAAAATCCTGGTAGTAGATGAGGCTGCGTTAGAGAAAATGCATACGTATGTGGAACGTAATTATGGAAAAACGTATCTGACTCCGGCTGAAGAAAAAAGGGAGAACTATTATCTGTGCCGTGGTCCTCATAGTGACTGCAGCTTGTATTTTACAGAAGGTATCTTGAAAAATCCTGCAGTTAAGAATTATCAGTATTCCTATGCAAAAAAACAAAAGGACAAAAATCTGCATGAGTATTATGATAATCATCGGGTGGTAAAGCGAAATATTGTAATTTTAGGAGATATGTTAAAAAAAGCTTTTTTGCTGCATAATGAAGTACAGGAGATTATTTCGGATCGGGGTAAAATCATTCCTTCCGCCTTATGGAAGGTTGGAAGAAGTGAAGATGCCAGGCTGTTTAAGAGAGAACTAAAGAATGATACGATGGATTTTGTCGTGGATGTGCTGATTGATGCCAGTGGGTCGCAGAGAAAACGGCAGGGAAAAGTAGCCATGCAGGCCTATATCTTAAGCGAAGCTTTAAGTAATGTACAGATACCCCACAGAGTAATGAGCTTTTGTACATTCTGGGATTATACGATTCTTCACAGGTTCCGCAAATATGATGATGACCGAATAGAAAATGGCAACATCTTTGAGTACATCACCTCTTCCAATAACCGGGACGGCCTGGCCATTAAAGCTGCCGGATATGATTTGCTTCAAAGAGAAGAAGCACATAAGGTATTGATTGTCCTAAGTGATGGAAAACCGTATGATGTAATTATGAATCGCCCCAATGCCAGAAATACCCAACCTTATCAGGGGAAAGCAGCAATTTGGGATACCGGATTTGAGATACGCAGGCTTAGAAATCAGGGCGTTTCCGTACTTGGCGTTTTTGCGGGAGAAGAGAGGGATTTAGCTACCGAAAAGAAGATATTTGGAAAAGACTTTGCCTTTATCCGGGACATCTCAAATTTTTCCAATATTGTCGGGAGATATTTTCTGAAACAATTAGAAGATGATTAACAGCACCATAAGGTAACAGTTGAAAAGGAAATAGATTTCTGCTATACTGCCTGTATTGCAATAATATGAAAATGGATTTGCGGGGATAATATATGAGCAAAAAAATAAATGTGTTGGGTATTTTCATTGATCAGTATTATACAGATGATATTCTGGTTCGCATCGCAGATGATTGGCAGAACGAGGGCTTATCTACTTATGGAGTGATTACCATGAATCTATTGATGACAGCAAAAGAAAATCCGGATATCAAAAGATTTATTGAAGAGCTGGATGTCAGTATTATCGGAGAGGCTGAAGTTTTGGAAGCGGCAGGGATTGAAGATGAGAAAATGATAAAGGAAGTATCTTCACGTAAATTCTTCAGGAGATTCTTTTCGCAGATATCCGAAGAAGGAAATTCGGTTTTTTTACTGGGAGAAGGAAAGGAACAAGTAGATGCCTTTTACAAATATCTGCTTAATGATTATCCGAAGCTTATTGCAGCAGGAAGCGATTATTTAGATTGCGATAAAGCCGATTCTGCGGACAGAGTAATTAATGAAATTAACAGTCTGCTGCCGGAACTTGTCATTACCTGCGCCGATAGTGTGGAAATGAAAAAATTTGTAATGGAAAACCGCAAAAAAATGAATGCCAAAATATGGATCAGCCTGCCTTTTGAATCACTGGCAAAAAATGATATAGGATTAAAATCAAGCTGGTTGAGTAAACTATTAAAGAAAACAACATTTAAAAAAATGGTTTCTACGTATAATAGTAAAAAGGAGAATGATTCATAGATGAATTTCATTCGCAGGCAATCAGAAGTAAAAAATTATTTATCGATTTTTCTGGGAACGGCTTTTATGGCGGTCGCCATTCATTCTATCTATGACCCGGCTCAGCTGGTGACCGGGGGAGTTAGTGGTTTAGCCATTGTTATTAAATTCATTACAGAATTCTTGATGCCGGGAGGAATTCCCCTTGGACTGACGAATATAATACTGAATATTCCTCTTTTTCTAGTCGGAATCAGAATAAAGGGATTTGCTTTTTTAAAGAAAACCATATTTGGGACATTTATGTTATCCGGCTGGCTATATATTCTGCCGGTTTTTTCTTTGATTTCCGGAGACATGCTGTTGATTTCCCTGTTTGGCGGCGTCATCCTTGGATTTGGAATGGGACTGGTATTTTTAGGGCATGGGACGACCGGAGGGACAGATATGGCTGCGGCGCTCATACAACATAAGATAAAGCATTACTCGATTGCGCGGATTATGCAGATGATTGATGGCTTAATAGTATTATTGGGAGTATTTGTCTTTGGTATAGACAGAGCTTTATATGCTGTGATATCTATTGTTGTTTCTACAAAAATAACAGATGGACTGATTGAAGGGATGAAATTTTCCAAGATTGCATATATCATTACAGATCAATATGAAGACGTGGCGCGGACCATACTGACAGACATACAGCGCGGACTCACCGGTATTTCCATAAAAGGGATGTATACCAATAAGAGCAAAACCATGCTTTTTTGCGTAGTTTCCAGAAAACAGATTGTGCAGCTGAAAGAGGCGATTGTCAAGATAGATCCCGATGCATTTGTAATCGTAAGTGATGCCAGAGAGGTAATGGGCGAAGGGTTTTTGGAAACAGACAGGAATGTGGAAAAAGTGTGATGATTTGATAAAATGCTTAAAATTTCACATTTTTATCTTCCCTTTTTTGTAAAAATGTATTAAGATATACAGTAGGATTTTTTGTTAACAGCTTTGCAGAGGCCATATATTATGGAGAGAAGGAGATAAAATGATATCAAATCAAGTGCTTCAAAATACCTTAGAAGGATTAAAGGGGATATCCAGAACAGACTTTTGTATAACAGATACCGAAGGGAAAGTGATGGCAGGCACTTTTGCTGAAAACATATGCAGTCAGGAAGAGGTGGTGGCTTTTGTAAATTCGCAGGCAGACAGTCAGGTGATCAGAGGCTTTCAATTCTTCAAAATTTACAATGACCATCAATTGGAATATATATTAGTGATCAATGGTAATAACGATGATACTTATATGATCGGAAAACTGGTAGTATTCCAGATCCAAAATTTGCTTGTGGCATATAAAGAAAGATTTAATAAAGATAACTTTATCAAGAATCTCTTGCTGGATAACTTATTATTAGTAGATATTTATAATCGGGCTAAAAAATTACATATTGATATAGATGTACGGCGAGTGGTATTTATTTTAGAAATCAGCCAGGATAAAGAATATAATTCTTTAGAGGGACTAAAGAGTCTTTTAAATGGCAAAAGTGGAGATTTTGTTACTGCAGTTGACGAAAAAAGTGTCATTATTGTTAAGGAATTGGCATCCGGGGATGGCTATACTGAAATGGAAAAGATGGCAAATACAATTCTGACTGCGTTAAAAACAGAAAAAGACGGCAAAACCCATATCGCCTATGGGACAATTGTAAAAGAGTTAAAAGAGGTGTCCCGCTCCTATAAAGAAGCGAGAATGGCACTGGATGTAGGCAAGATTTTCTTTGCTGATAAAGAAGTAATTGCATATAGTTCTTTAGGAATTGGACGATTGATTTACCAGCTCCCCATTCCGCTTTGCAAGATGTTTATTAAAGAGATTTTTGAGGGGAAATCTCCGGATGATTTTGATGAAGAGACACTGACGACCATTAACAAATTTTTTGAGAACAGTTTAAATGTATCTGAGACTTCACGGCAGTTGTATATTCACAGAAATACGCTGGTATACCGGCTGGATAAACTGCAAAAGAGCACCGGTCTGGATCTTCGGGTATTCGAAGATGCGATTACGTTTAAAATTGCACTCATGGTAGTCAGGTATATGAAGTACATGGAAACTATGGAGTATTAATTAACACAGGAGGATATTATGATTGATTTACGAGGTGTCAGCAAGTCATATTCCAAAGGCCAGCCGGCCGTCAACAATGTGACGCTGCACGTAGAGAAGGGTGAATTTGTTTTTGTAGTAGGAAACAGTGGTTCTGGAAAATCAACGTTAATCAAGCTTTTGTTGAAAGAGTTGGATCCCACTTCCGGGACAATAAAAGTAAACGGACAGGTATTAAATAGATTAAAAAGAAGTAAGATTGCCAAGTTCAGACGTGGTGTAGGAGTCGTGTTTCAGGACTTCCGTCTGCTAAAAGACAGAAATGTATATGAGAATGTAGCCTTTGCACAAAGAGTTATTGAAAGACCGACCCGTGTAATTAAGAAGCGGGTTCCCGAGACGCTGACGCTGGTAGGCTTGGCTGAAAAGTACAAATCTTTTCCAAGGGAATTATCAGGCGGTGAACAACAGCGGGTTGCACTGGCAAGAGCGTTGGTAAACCGTCCGAATCTTTTGCTTGCGGATGAACCCACAGGGAATCTGGATCCTAAAAATTCTTTTGAAATCATGAAGCTATTGGAAGAAATTAATGCACGCGGTACAACAGTTCTTGTCGTTACTCATAACAGGGAAATAGTGAATGCGTTTAAAAAACGCGTGATTACTATGAGGAAAGGCGTCATCGTCAGTGACGAACAAGAAGGTGAATATAGTTATGAGAATTAGTACAATTGGGTATATTTTAAAACAGGGAATTAAAAATATTTTTAGAAACTTTCGCTTTTCGTTAGCATCAATAGCTACCATGTCTGCCTGTATTTTCTTATTTGGATTATTTCTGGCAGTCATCATGAATTTTAACACCATGGTTAGAAATGTGGAAGAGGAAGTAGGGATTACGGTATTTTTTGATGAAGATATAAAACAGGAGCAGATTGATGAGATTGGCAAGCAAATAGAAAGCCGCTCGGAAGTAAAAGAAGTGATTTATGTGTCTGCGGAAGAAGCCTGGGAAGAGTATAAAGAAGAATATTTTGAAGGCAATTCGGATGCAGCAGAAGGCTTTAAGGACGATAATCCGATCGCTTCTTCTTCTAATTATGAGGTTTATGTAAATTCTGTTGAATCACAAGAAGAACTTGCTGATTTTATCAGTGAGCTGGAAGGTGTACGCAAGGTAAACCGTTCGGAAGAGGCCGGACAGACATTAACAACCTTAAATAAATTTATCGGATATGTATCCATCGTCATTATTGCCATTTTATTTGCGGTCGCTTTTTTCCTGATCAGTAATACCGTATCTATGGGTATTTCTGTCCGTAAAGAAGAAATCGGAATTATGAAGTTGATTGGGGCAACCAACTTTTTTGTCCGGGCGCCTTTTGTTGTGGAAGGTGTAATCATAGGTCTGGTGGGTGCATTAATTCCGTTAGCAGTGGTATATATTGGGTATAATAAAGTTATTGATTTTATCCAGGCAAGATTCCAGATCTTTGCTAATGTGGGCAATTTTGAGACCGTTTCAGATATCTTTCAGATATTGCTTCCGGCCAGTGCAGGACTGGGTGTGGGTATTGGTTTGCTGGGCAGTTTTTTTGCAATTAGAAAGCACTTAAAAGTGTAATTAATTAAACCTTCACAAGGAGTGTTCATGAAAGACAACAAATTTCTAAAAGGATTTATACTGGGAATACTTTTAACAGCTGTGCTGGGAATGGGTATCTATTCATTGGGTATCGGCAGCATCGGAGTGAGACAGCAAACTGCAGGTGAGATAAGACCTGACAGCCGGCAAGCCAATGAGAAAATAAAGGTATTAAAAAGTCTGATCGATGAGCAGTATTTAGGAGAAGTTGACGTTAATCAGTTAACAGAAAGTATGTATGCAGGGCTGATTAATGGGTTAGATGATCCTTTTTCCCGTTATTTTACAGAAGCGGAATATCAGTCAATGATGGAAACTACAGAAGGTTCGTATAAAGGAATTGGCGTGGTTATGCAGCAGGATTCGGATACCGGTCTGATTACGGTTGTTCGCTGCTATGAAGGTGCTCCGGGAGCAGCGGCAGGTATCTTACCCGGAGATGTCATATATAAAGTGGATGGGGAAGAAGTTGGAGATATGGAGCTTTCCGATGTTGCCGCTGCCATACGTTCGCCGGATACTAAGACTGTCACACTTGAATTGATAAGAGACGGAGAAGCGGATTATATTGAAGTAGAAGTGACGAAAGAAGCCGTTGAAATCCCTGCCGTATCCTATGAGATGCTGGAAGAACAGGTAGGATATATCGCAATCTATGAATTTACTGCCGTGACTCCAAAACAATTTGAGGAAGCATTGTCAGATCTTAAAGCACAGGGTATGGAAAAGCTGGTCGTTGATTTGCGGGATAATCCAGGAGGTTTACTGACATCTGTTTGTGAGGTTCTGAATAATATTCTGGCAGAAGAACTGATTGTATATACAGAAGATAAAAATGGTAATCGGGAAGAAGTTTTTTCCGAAGGAGAAGCCCGTCTGGATATCCCCTTGGCGGTACTGGTAAATGGCAACAGTGCCAGTGCTTCTGAGATTTTTGCAGGTGCTGTGCAGGATTATGAAATTGGCACTCTGGTAGGTACAACTACCTATGGAAAAGGGGTTGTTCAAAAGATTACGCAGTTAAGCGACGGAAGTGCAGTGAAGTTGACCGTATCGGAATACTTTACTCCAAAGGGAAGAAGCATTCATGAAACCGGCATTACACCGGATGTTGAGATAGAGCTGGATGAAACGTTAAAGACCGAGTTGACGATAAGTAAGGAAGAAGACAATCAATTGCAGAAGGCATTGGAAATTCTGAAGGAAAAATAGAGAAAGAGAGCTGGTACCTATGAGAGACTTTGTGATCACTACCGATAACACATCAGATTTGCCGAAAGAATATTATCAGGAGCATGGGATCGAATACCTGTATCTTCCTTATACCATTGACGGGGTGGTCTATAATAAAAACAATGAATTACCTTATAAAGAGTTTTATCAAACGATGAGAAACGGCAGTATGCCTACTACCTCACAGTACAATCCGGAAGATGCCAAAAAAGTTTTTACCGAAATACTGCAATCGGGAAAGGATGTGCTCCATCTTGCTTTTTCTTCCGGACTAAGCGGCAGCTATAACAGTGCCAGAATAGCCATGGAAGAATTGATGGAGGAAATGCCGGAGGGAAACGTTGTCGTTGTAGATACGCTGGCAGCATCTATGGGGGAAGGTCTGCTTGTGTACAAAGCAGTGCAGATGAAAGAAGCCGGGGAAAGCATGGAAACTATTGCTGCCTGGTTAGAAAAGAATAAACTGCATGCCTGCCATGTGTTTACAGTTGATGATTTATTTCATCTATTCCGGGGAGGCAGGGTTTCCAGAACAACAGCTGTGATAGGTACGATGATTAATATTAAGCCTATATTACATGTAAATGACGAAGGACGATTAATCTCATTGAGTAAAACAAGAGGCAGAAAGAAGTCTATGACAGCCTTGCTGTCCATGATGGAAGAGCGAATCGGCTCGTTTCGTGATAAAAATGATGTTGTTATGATCAGCCATGGGGATTGTGAGGAAGATGCCCGTTATCTGGAAAAGCTGGTAGAAGAGCAGTTTGGAATTACTAATATTATGATCAATCCGGTTGGAGCTACGATAGGAGCGCATACTGGTCCGGGTGTGATAACGTTGTTTTTTATGGGAGATTTCCGGTAAGTATTTATCATGGAGGTTAGGATGAATTCAAATAAAAGAGTAAAAAAGAACATCCTGTTATGTCTGATGCTTGTTTTACTTTGTATATCCCTGACGGGTTGTGTTCCCGGGGATGGGGCAAATTCAGTAAGTAATGCCGCGGGATTTTTTACTGGGATTTGGCATGGATGGATTGCACCGTTTTCCCTTATTTATTCGCTGTTTAATAAAAATATAGGTATTTACGAAATCTATAATAATGGTTTTTTCTATGACTTAGGGTATTATATGGCGATTATCAGTGGGTTTGGCGGACTTGCACTTTCAAGAAAAAAGAAGAAGAATTCTGACAATCCTTAAACAGTCTTAAGTATGACAAAGGTACAGAACAAACCGAATATTTGTTCTGTACCTTTTTGATGAAATTTGATATAATCATTTATGATTGGAGGTTTTTATCATGAGTGAATTTAAATTAGTATCCGAATATCAACCTACCGGTGACCAGCCGGAAGCAATAGAAGAATTGGTAAAAGGTTTTAGGGAGGGGAATCAGAGTGAAACTCTTTTAGGTGTTACCGGTTCGGGAAAAACCTTTACCATGGCAAATGTAATTCAGGCAATAGGTAAACCGACCTTGATTATTGCCCACAACAAGACTCTTGCTGCTCAGCTTTACAGTGAGTTTAAAGAGTTTTTTCCTGAAAATGCGGTGGAATACTTTGTGAGCTACTACGATTATTACCAGCCGGAGGCATATGTTCCCTCATCCGACACGTATATTGCAAAAGACTCTTCTGTCAATGATGAAATTGATAAACTGCGCCTGTCGGCCACGACTTCCCTTAGTGAGCGAAAGGATGTAATCATTATTTCCAGTGTATCCTGTATCTATGGAATCGGCAGTCCCAAGGATTATCAAAATATGATTATCTCGCTGCGTCCGGGGATGGAAAAAGACCGGGATGAAGTGGTGCGGAAATTGATTGATATCCAGTATGACAGAAATGAAATGGACTTTCACCGCGGAACCTTCCGGGTGAGGGGAGATGTGCTGGAGATATTTCCGGCAAACTTTTCGGAGAGCGCTTTTCGGGTAGAGTTTTTTGGAGATGAGATCGAACGTATTACGGAAATCGATGTGTTGACGGGAGCGGTCAAGCGGGAACGGATGCATGTGGGAATCTTTCCGGCATCTCATTATGTAGTACCTATGGGCAAGATTCTGGAGGCAGCTGACAATATTGAAGGAGAATTAAAAGACAGAGTAGAATATTTTAAAAGCGAAGACAAGCTCATAGAGGCTCAGCGTATTGCGGAAAGAACGAATTTTGATATAGAGATGATGAAAGAGACCGGATTTTGCTCCGGCATTGAAAACTATTCCAGACATTTATCCGGTCTTGCGCCCGGACAGGCGCCTTATACATTGATCGATTATTTCGGAGATGATTTTTTGATGATTATTGATGAATCTCATAAGACGATCCCTCAGATCCGTGGGATGTATGCAGGGGATCAATCCAGAAAGTCCACTCTGGTAGACTATGGTTTTCGCCTGCCCTCCGCTAAGGACAACAGACCGCTTAATTTTCAGGAATTTGAAGAGAAGATTGACCAGATTCTCTTTGTCTCGGCTACTCCCGGAGAATATGAAGCACAGCATGAACTGCTTCGTGCAGAGCAGATTATCCGGCCGACGGGACTGTTGGATCCCCCGGTGGATGTGCGGCCGGTAGAAGGGCAGATTGATGATCTGGTGGGAGAAGTGCATAAAGAAGTAGATAAGGGGCATAAAATCCTGATTACCACATTAACCAAACGAATGGCAGAAGACCTGACAGATTACATGAAGGAACTGGGAATCCGCGTGAGATATCTTCACTCGGACATTGATACATTGGAACGTACAGAGATTATCCGGGACATGCGCCTGGATGTGTTCGATGTGCTGATAGGTATTAATCTGCTTAGGGAGGGTCTGGATATACCTGAAATTACGCTGGTTGCCATATTGGATGCAGATAAGGAGGGCTTTCTTCGTTCAGGCACCTCTTTGATTCAGACCATTGGCCGGTCAGCCCGTAATGCAGAAGGGCATGTGATTATGTATGCGGATGTTATTACGGATTCGATGCGGATGGCGATTGAAGAAACCCGTAGGAGGAGAGAACTGCAGGAGGCTTATAATAAGGAACATGGCATCACTCCGCAGACGATTAAAAAGGCAGTCCGGGATCTGATCAGCATATCTAAGGAAGTTGCCAAGGCGGAGAAATTCCTGTCAAAGGATATGGAGTCCATGAGCAAAGAAGAGTTGGAAAAACTGATTGTAAGTGTTCAGAAACAGATGAAAAAAGCGGCGGCAGAATTGGATTTTGAGACAGCGGCAGAGCTAAGAGATAAAATGGTAGAATTAAAAAAGAATCTGGAAGAATTGGATGAAAAGTAGTTCGCATTTTCTGCTTCCATAAATTTCAAAAAAGATAGGAAATAGTCTTGACAAATCCATAACATAGTGATATTGTATAAACATGGTATTAGCACTCCAATCAAGTGAGTGCTAACAACCTGAAGAGACACTGATCTTTTTAGTCGAAAGGTACCTATAAAGCCTGCTCGACAGTAATATAGGAAGGAGCTCGATATGGGAAGCGATCTGGATGAGAGAAAGCGCAGAATTTTAAAAGCGATTATCAAAACATATCTGGAGACCAGTGAACCGGTAGGTTCCCGTACGATTTCAAAATATGCGGATTTGAATTTAAGCTCAGCAACTATCCGAAATGAAATGTCGGATCTGGAAGAGCTGGAGTATATTGTACAGCCGCATACTTCGGCAGGAAGAATACCGACAGATAAAGGATATCGGCTTTATGTCGATGAATTGATGTCGGAAAAAGCGCAGGAAGTTTCAGAGATCAAAGAAATTATGATTGAAAAAACAGATCGCATGGAGAATATGTTAAAGCAGGTAGCGAAGATGCTGGCTTCTAACACAAACTATGCGACGATGATAACTTCACCCTCGTACTATAGAAATAAATTAAAGTTTATTCAATTATCCAAAATAGACGAACAGCAGATATTAGTGATCGTCATGCTGGAAGGTAATAAAGTAAAGAATCAGATCGTTGATCTGGATGAATTGATGGATGATGAAACCATCTTGAAACTTAATCTTTTACTAAACAACCAGTTGAATGGCTTAACAATAGAAGAGATTAATCTGGCCATGATCACCAAATTAAAAGAGCAGGCGGGAAACTACAGTTCTTTGGTAGGAAGCGCAATTGACGCTGTGGCAAATGCAATTCAAGAAAATGAAGAAGATATGGAAATATACACCAGCGGCGCTACTAATATCTTTAAATATCCGGAATTGAGTGACAGCACCAAGGCAAGTGAACTGATTTCTACTTTTGAGGAAAAGCAGGTATTGGCGGATCTGGTAAAAAAAACCATGGGCTCAGATGAGAATACGGGAATTCAGGTGTATATCGGGAATGAATCACCGATCCAAACCATGAAGGACTGCAGCGTAGTTACCGCTGTTTACGAATTAGGTGAAGGAGTGCAGGGCACCATAGGGATTATCGGTCCGAAACGAATGGATTATGAGAAAGTAGTAGATAATCTGAAGACGCTGAAGAAACAGTTGGATATAATCTTTAAGAAAGAGTAGAAAGGAGTATCAATTAGTGGAAGAAATGAATCAAACAGCTCAGGAAGAAATGGCAGAAGAAATTCTGGATGAACGGGTCACAAAAGCAGATGACGATAACCTGGAAAACAACGCAGAGCATATAGCGGAAGACAATAAAGAAAAGACCGGTCAAGAAGAAATGAAAGAGACTGAGAAATCTGCTCAAGAAGAACTGCCACACGAAAAAAAGAGCCGTTTCGGAAAAAAGAAAAAAGATAAAAAAGAAGAAAAAATTGAGGAACTGACAGACCGACTCAAACGGCAGATGGCAGAATTTGAAAATTTCAGAAAACGTACCGACAAAGAAAAATCCCGAATGTATGAAATTGGTGCTAAAGAAGTAATTGAAAAAATACTTCCCATTGTAGATAATTTTGAAAGAGGTTTGGCAGCAGTTCCCAAAGAAGAAAGTGAAAATTCATTTGTCGGTGGAATGAATATGGTTTATAAACAAATGGTCGCGGCCTTAGAAGAATTAGGTGTAAAACCAATTGAAACAGTAGGAAAGGAATTCAATCCTGATCTTCACAATGCGGTGATGCATGTAGAAGAAGAAGAAGCGGGAGATAATACTGTAGTAGAAGAATTCCAAAAAGGTTATACTTATAAAGATCATGTTGTAAGACATAGTATGGTAAAGGTTGCAAACTAGTAGAGCTGCAAAAGAAAGTAAAATTTTATGCCGGTGATACTGGATTGACATATATAAAAAAAAATAAATTCAGGAGGAATATATTATGAGTAAAATAATAGGTATTGATTTAGGAACGACAAATAGTTGTGTAGCGGTTATGGAAGGCGGTAAACCCGTGGTAATTGCGAATTCAGAAGGTTCAAGAACCACACCGTCAGTCGTTGCATTTACAAAAACAGGAGAAAGAATT
>Ga0153983_1000269_pt1 | contig 13767 bp, 11 predicted proteins | sample TSGA067MetaG_FD_104693 | JGI IMG/M metagenome (GOLD analysis project Ga0153983, IMG submission 104693) | Attine ant fungus gardens microbial communities from Georgia, USA - TSGA067 MetaG | ecosystem: Host-associated > Fungi > Mycelium > Unclassified | place: USA: Georgia, Alexander Wildlife... | reverse complement strand
CCGTAATCCCAGGTATTTGCTAATCCTCCATAAATATCAGACCCCGGATATATGAACCCTCTTGATTTTGCCAATGCAGTAATTTTCTCCATTGTCTTCTCCATATATGTGTTCTCCTCAACTCTCATGTCTTCTTGAAATTAATATTTTTGTGAATAATCTGTTTTATTATAACCTTTGTCACCACAATAATCAAGGGCTTTTGCAGATCACAAACTGATATAATGACAAAGGGAATCCCCAGCGTCTGCTGGGGATTTATGGAGAAAACAAAAGTGAATAGTAGGGTCTTTTTTGAGTTATAAAATATATGTTGTACTGGATATTCTAATGATATCGCATATTATGATTTGCATCAATAATAATTACGACACATACTATAACAAAACCGCCAAAAAAAGGGGACAGGTCACTTTTTATTTGGGACGTACCCCTTTGAGAAGGGGTACGTCCCAAATTTCGGAATTTCGAATTTAAATTGCTCCAATATCTGCAGACTTTTAAATTCTTTATCAATATATCTATCTGTATATGTCTTCATGACTTTTCCAAGTTTCTGCAATACTTCGTCTGTAACTGTAAATGTGTACAGTTTTTCCAGCGGAGTGGCGATAATATATTGAAGAGTATATCTGACAGACGCATCTACCTCTATGCCATCTTCCGCTTTGCATTCCCCGCACATCAATCCCCCTTTATCCACGCTAAAATATGCTAAATTTTCTTTTTTCCCACACCGTACGCATTCAAACACCTGCGGGTATTCTCCATTTATCACCATTGCTTTTAATTCATATATGTAGCGGATTAATTGAAGTTCCATCTTTTTTGCTAATAAAGCTTTTAATGTTACATACAAGAGATTCAGCATCTGCTGCCCATCAATATACTCCCTGCAATAATAATCGGCAAACTCTAAAAAATAAAAGCCATAGTATACCCCGGGCTGCTCATTAGCCAGCTCTGTAAAGTAGTTGCTGATGGAGGCCTGCTGCAATTGATAGGAGGTTCGTCCCTCATACAGAGTAAAACTGCCGAATACAAATGGATTGGTGACGGCTAATAAAGAACTGTTCTGCCGCCGCGCCCCTTTTGCAAATGCAGTTATTTTCCCCTGTTCTTTTGTCAGCAGCACTACCCGTTTGTCGTAATCACCAATCGGCATGGCCGAAAGGATCATTCCGGTTACAGTGATCGTTTCACTCATCTTTCCTCTTTCCTGGCTGAATGGTCATACTTCTTTTTTATTATATCCAAAGTTCTTCATTAAGAAATCACTATCCCGCCAATTCTTTTTCACTTTTACCCAAAGCTTCAGGTTCACTTTCTCCCCCAGCATCTGCTCAATCTCATAGCGGGCATTGGTACCAATTTTCTTTAATGTCGCTCCTTGCTTACCAATGATAATGCCTTTATGAGACTCTTTTTCGCAAACAATAGTAGCCTCAATATCAATAATGTTCCCACGTTTTCTGCGTTTCATAAGATCTATTACCACGGCAATGCCGTGAGGAATCTCTTCTTCTAATGCATGAAGAGATTTCTCACGGATAATTTCCGCCACGATCTGCCGTTGAGGCTGGTCGGTAATCGTATCCTCATCGTAAAACCGAGGACCATATGGAAGATATTTGAAGATGCTCGTAAGAATTTCATCTGTATTCTGGCCACGCAGTGCAGAAGTGGGAATAATCTCAGCAAAATCTATAAGCTTGCGGTAAGCATCAATAACAGCAAGTAATTCTTCTTTCTTTACCATGTCGATTTTATTAATAATCAAGATAACCGGCACATTTATTTTACCTAATTGTTCTGCGATATGCCTCTCTCCCGCACCGATAAACGTCGATGGCTCCACGAGCCACATCACTATATCCACTTCTTTTAATGTGCGCTGTGCTACCTGAATCATATATTCGCCCAGCTTATTTTTCGCTTTATGAATCCCCGGAGTATCCACAAATACAATCTGTCCTTCTTCACAGGTATAAACTGTTTGTATCTTATTTCTTGTAGTCTGCGGCTTTTTCGAAGTAATGGCAATCTTTTGCCCGATTAACTGATTCATCAACGTCGATTTCCCGACATTCGGGCGCCCGATAATCGCCGCAAATCCTGATTTAAAATTTTGTTCCATTATAATAAATGCCTCACTTCCATAAATACATCCTTATTTTCCTCAATAACATCTTCGTTTCCGATGACACAGATCCGTTTCTGGTCAATAATTGCTTCCACGATATCTCCCGTCTTACGGATATCTTCCACGGAGGCTTCCAATATTTCCCTTCGCTCTTTGCGTACGTCTTCTTCCGTAACCTGGCTGAAATATGCATTTAAGGACATTTCACCCTTAGCCGATGGATTTAACGGCACATCAAGATCACTGATCGTTCCGATAATATATTTTGTCATTTCTCTTTCATCAGCAGTAAAGCTTCGGATATAATCTGGTGTGCCGGCAAATATCTCCAAAGTTTTCTTTAGATTGGGATCCCGGTAAGATGCAAAAAAACCGTCACCGGTGCGGCGAAATCCACTCATACAGCCATAGGCGCCCCCTTTTACCCGGATGTTTGTCCACAGATATTCATAGCTTAAAATCACCTTTAAAATGCGCAGTTCCCCGGTGTATGCATAGCCTGCCTCCAGAAAATTTCCTGCCGCAGCAACATATTGTACTTGTCCTGAAGTTTTAAAACCTTCATTTTTCTTTTGCAGCAAATATTCCAATTGCCCTTGCTCGATCGGAGCGGTGCATAATATTTTCTTTAACCCGGAAACCTCCTCCTCCAGATATTGATACCCTTCCTCATCTGCAGTATAGCTTACTGTCATATTTTCCGGCCGGAAAATATACCTCATCAAAATCTGCAGCTGCGCAATCACATCACGCTTTCGCTCTTCAAAATGACTTTCTATCTCATCGATGAAATCATAAAAAGAAATGCCGCCAATCTGGTCCTGAAAATAAGAGGCCGACGAGAAATAGGAACCGGCACGCAGCACTGCCGCAGAATGCCCGGCACTGCTAAGTGACATCTGCAGTCTGGATTTTAGCTTGGCAATAATCTCATACAAGCGTTTCCCATCATCTAATTTGGAGGTATCAATAATTTCCTTTATCATTTGAAATACAAAGGGAAGTTCGGGATATAAAGCTTTGCACTTTACACCAAACATATTAATAGTTGCATCCCGTTCCCCAGCCTGGGTAAACACCTGCAATCCACAGGTAATTCCGCCGCTATGGATATTGATTTCATTAAAAAGTTCCCCATAGGAATAATTCTCAGTATCCACAAATCCCAGCACCGATTTTAAAATCCCCATATAAGGTACCAGGTGAGATGGTATATGTCTGGTATCAAACAGAATATTTAAATATCCGATGCCATTCGTATAAATATTATGATGCAGGATCAGAGTATCCCCTGCATACTTTTTTGTATTGTATATCTTTGCAATATCCATTCCGATATCGGAGCGCTTCAGCATCGGTATACATTTCAGTGCCTCCGGATCTTCTCCTGATTCCTGATATTCTTTCAAATGCCGGGTCTGATTTACTAATTCTTCTAACTGCTTTTTAGATAGAGAAGCCTTAAAGAAAGCAAGCTTTTCTTCCAATTCCTTTTCCCGCCTAACTGCCAGTCCCTTTACCGGATTCACAACTACGACAGATGCATGGGTATTATTCAGCAAATAAATCCGGATCAATTCCTCAAAATATCCGGAATCGGATTTTTCTTTCAGCGTTTCAAATAACGGTAATATCTGAAGATATAAAAATGGCTGTTCATCATCATATAACCAGCTTTCAAGGGCATCCATAGCATACATCAAACCCTTGGGATAAGAGGAATAATCAGCTTCCCGAAACCGGAATTCCAGATAATTAATACCTGCCGCAATTGCTTTTTGATCGATTCCATGATCCACAACATCTTTTAACGTATCACGGATAAGCGAAACAAAACGTCCCTTGTCTTCCTCTTTTGCGTTCTTGGCAATAACAGAGAAGAACGGCTGATAAATGCCATCGTTATAAGAGCCCATAATGTCTTTTCCTATTTTTTCATCCAGCAGCACCTGCTTAAGCGGTGCCCCCGGAGCACTTAAGAGAGCATAGTCCAGTACCTGGAAGGCCAGACAAAGCTCTGTATCCAGACTGGTTCCGATGACCATATTATAAGAAAGGTAGGAGTTCTCTTCTTCTGTTTCATTTTCAGAAATCGGATATTCCAGCTTCAGTTCTTTTATAGCATTAAAATGGATCTGCTTTTCAATTTCTGAAGAAATGACCATCGTATCATACTTATTTAAATAGTTTTGATCCATCCATTTCAATTTTTCTTCCATATCCATATTTCCATAAAGATAAATATAGCTGTTGGATGGATGATAGTATTTGCTATGAAAACTTAAAAAATCAGAATATTTTAAATCCGGAATATCCGCCGGATCACCTCCGGATTCATTTCCATAGGGAGTATTGGGGAATAAAGAACTAAACACTGCCCGGTCCACCACCTCTTCGGGTGAAGAAAAGGCACCTTTCATCTCATTATACACAACACCATTATATTTAAGCGGTTCTTCCGTTGATTCCAGTTGATAGCTCCAGCCTTCCTGACGGAAAATTTCTTCCTTTTCGTAAATGTTTGGAAAAAATACCGCATCCAGATACACATGCATCAAATTCTGGAAATCCTGGTCATTACAGCTTGCTACGGGATATATCGTTTTATCAGGAAAAGTCATTGCATTTAAAAAGGTATTGAGAGATCCCTTTGCAAGTTCAACAAAAGGATCTTTTAACGGAAATTCCTTAGAACCGCATAAAACACTGTGCTCTAATATATGGGCAACACCTGTGCTGTCGGACGGAGGAGTACGAAATGCAATGTTAAACACTTTATTTTCGTCTTCATTTTCCAAAAGCATCACCCTGGCTCCGCTTTTTTTATGTTTCAGCAGATATCCTTTCGAATGGACATCCTCCAGATTTTGTTCCTGTACTAATTCGTATTCCGGTATATTCTCAATGCGCATAAGTGCCTCCATTCATGATATTCTTGTTATTTTTTCCCAAGTGATATTAATTATACCATTATCCTGAAATTGTCACAAGAGAGCAAAAGGCTAACGAGCCATACAAAACCATTCTAAATGGTAATATATGCCTCGTTTCTGCTTATTTGAATATTAATATAAACCTTACTAAGCCCTTCCATTACTAATCGATTCCAACCATTACAGAAGTAGCTTTCACTATGGCATATGCGTCTTTTCCTACCTCTAATTCTAAGTCTTTGACCGCAGCCATTGATATTGTTGAGGAGATAATATTTCCGCCGCCTATGTCGATAGTTACAATTGCATTTACCGCACCTTCGGTAATACTGAGTACTTTTCCTTTGAATTGATTTCTGGCACTAATTTTCATACGCATCTCTCCTTTCAAGAATGAACAGTGTCATGGAATGCCTTTATCTTAACCTTACTTGTCCTATTTGTAAATAGAGTTTAGTGAATTTTAAGACTTTTTATCAAAATCTTTCAAGAATACTCCTATCCTCTAAGGGAGATGAAACTAACATGTATCTGACAATGAAGCAACAAGTAAAGCATCTGTCCAAATCTGATTATAAAATCCTACAAGAATTGTGTCATACCGCTAAAAATCTCTACAATCAAGGACTTTATAATGTGCGTCAATATTACTTTGAGATAAAGAATACTTAAGCTATGAGCAAAACTATGCACTACTCAAAACGAGCAATCATTATAAACTCCTCAATTCCAACATGGCACAACAAATCCTCAAGGAAGTAGATGGTGTCTTCCGCTCCTTCTTTGGTTTACTCAAGCTGGCCAGAGAAGGCAGATACAATTTTCATGATATTTCCCTGCCGCGCTATTTGAAGAAAGACGGCTTTACAACGTTGGTGATCGGTTTTGTCCGTATCCATGGGAATCAATTAACAATCCCTTATTCACGAAGCTTCAAGAAAGATCACAAGCCAATAGCCATTACAATTCCCCCGAATCTCTTGGACAAGAAAATCAGGGAGGTTCGCATCATTCCCAAGGCAAGCGCCCGTTTTTTTGAAATTCAATATACCCATGAGGTAAAAGAAGAACAAAGAAAATTAGATCCTAACAAAGTGCTGGCGATAGACCTGAGAATTAATAATCTGGCTACCTGTGTCACTTCTACCGGTGCATCATTCATTATAGACGGACGAAGATTGAGATCGGTAAGTCAATGGTTCAATAAACGCAATGCAAGACTTCAGTCAATCAAAGACAAACAAGAAATAAAAGGTACCACCAATCAGCAAAATGCCTTATATCGCAGGCGTAATAAGCGAGTAGTTCACTCTAATAACATCAAATGCTCTTTAGGAAATTTCATATACGGCGGAAATTCCCCTTCCCCGTTTGCCGTAAATTTTTCTTTATCCGCTATCCACCAAATACGGCTGCTGTTTTCATCTTTTGCATTCCTAAATAAGTATTGTCTCTCAAAAGGTGTTTCCGTATACCCGTCTTGGACAATTTTCATTGTATTTTCCCCGGTATTTTCCCATGCCGGCATTAACCGGTGTGCTCTTACTCCCACAAATGCAGTGTGATCACCGATTTTCTCCCGGGTGTTCAAAATCATATTCCAATCTAATGCTAAAAGTTGATATTCACCAATCTTTGTAATTGCAGAAATATTTTTACATCCGGTTAATCTTGCGGCTTCCATTTTTTTAGGCATTTCAAATATTTCACGGACAGATCCCGTCAGGATACCTCTTCCGTCTGAAAGTAATGTCATAGAATCACAGAATTTAAAGATTTCATCTCTGTTATGAGATACCATCAATACATTGCCTTCATATTGCTGAAGCAGCTCCAGCATTTCCAGCTGGAGCACATCCTTCAAAAAACCATCCAGTGCTGAAAACGGTTCATCCAGCATAATTAGTTCCGGCTTATGTACTAACATACGAGCCAGGGCTCCCCGCTGCTGCTGTCCTCCGGATAATTCAGACGGGTAGCGTTTCTCCAGCCCCTCTAATCTAAACTGCCGGATAACTGCCTGTACTGTTCCCTGTTTCTCCTTATTCTTTCCCGGAATTGCAATGGCGATATTTTCTTCTAAAGTCATCGTCGGAAACAGCGCATAATTTTGGAAAAGATATCCTACGCCGCGCTCCTGTGTCCGCAGGTTTATCTTTTTTTGAGAGTCATAAAATGTCCTGCCATTTAATACAATACGTCCTTCATCAGGAGTTTCAATGCCTGCAATACATTTTAAGGTCATACTCTTGCCACACCCCGAAGCACCTAAAATCCCCATACATCCGCCGTTTATTTCAAATGCAGTCTCCAAGTAAAATCCCGGAAACTTCTTTTTTATGTCTACTTGCAATGCCATTATTTCCACCTCTCTACAGGATTTGAGCCACGGTGAGAAACCATATTAATCAAAAATACCATGCCAAAAGATACCAGGATAATGACAACCACCCATACACCTGCCACATCAAAATTCCCTGCGGCAGTTTCCGAGGCAATCGCTATTGATATGGTTCTGGTTTTTCCTAATATATTGCCCGCCAGCATAGATGTTGCTCCATACTCACCTAATGCCCTTGCAAATGTAAGCACTGCGCCGGATGCAATACCCGGCCGCGCAATCGGCATCACAATTTTCCAAAAAATGATCCATTCCGATAACTGCAGTGTGCGGGCAGCATAAATCATATTCATATCCACCTGTTCAAATGCAGCTCTTGCATTTCGGTACATCAAAGGAAATGCAATAACAGCTGCGGCAATCACACATCCTGCCCAGGTCTGCACAATTCTGATATTAAAATGGATCATTAAAAACTGACCAAAAGGACGTCTCAGACTAAATAGTAACAGCAGAAAAAATCCTGCCACAGTAGGTGGTAATACCAGCGGTAACGTAAATAAGCTATCGACAATCCATTTCATACGGTTATTCAGTTTCATAACCCACCTTGCAGCAAAAATACCAAGAAAAAAAGCAATTATAGTAGCTGCAATTCCTGTTTTTAAAGAAATCCACAGAGGACTCCAATCCAGATTTTGAACTATTTCGCTCATATGTTCCTCTTTTTAAATTGGGGACGTACCCCTTTGAGAAGGGGTACGTCCCCAATTTTATTTAAAGCCATAATTTTCGAAAACTTCCGCTGCCGCTTCCGTTTGCAAGAATTCATAAAAATCTTGCGCTGCTGCCGCTTCCTCACTTGCCGCCTGCTCATTGTTTACCAGCCCTACCGGATAGATTACTTTCTCTCCTACTTCTGTTTCCGTTGCTTCGGCAATAACTTCTACGGAGTCTTTTACTGACATTGCATCCGTGGCATAGACAATACCGATTTCATTGCTTTTTTCACTTACAGCTGCCAGTACTGCCGTAACATTGGCACCTTCGTTAATTTCCATTGCCATGACCTGATCTGTAATTCCTAAATTTTCAAAAATTTTACGTGCATATTGTCCTGCCGGAACATCTTCTCCTGCTAATGCAAGATTGGCAGCCTCGGTGATATTTTCAAAGCCTGTAACGGCTGTTTCTCCTCCAATGGGCTTAATCAACACTACTTTGTTTTCAAGCAAGTCCGTTACATTTTCCTTATCAACATAACTGCCTTCTATTAATGCATCCATTTGTTTTACCGACGCCGAAAAGAAAATATCACATTTTGCTCCTTCTTCAATCTGCGTCTGTAAAGTACCTGAACTATCTGCATTATAAATAATATTTACATTCGGATTTGTATCATTATAAAGCTCTGCAATTTCTTCCATGACATTGCTTAAACTTGCTGCGGTAAATACATATATGGTTGTATCACTTTCATTCGTTGTATCACTTTCATTCGTTGTATCACTTTCATTCGTTGTATCGCTCTCATTCATTGTATCACTTTCATTGGATGTCCCACATCCGCTCAACATCAAAAATAATAAAAACAGTGACATCATAATGGTAATTGCTTTCTTTTTCATCTGTTTTCCCCTCTCTTTACACAGTTAGTTCATTTTCGTTCTGTTTCGTTTACTTTAGTTATTCTATCAAACGAAAACCGCATTGTCAAGCCAGATAATCTATGTTACTCTAGTATAATAATTACTTCAAGGCAGGAGTTTGAAATGGAAAAACTTTATACTTCACAAGAAGTTGCAGATTTGCTGAAAATCAAAAAAACAACTGTATACGAATTAATAAAAAGAGGCGAGTTATCGTCTACTAAAATTGGAAAGCATATCCGCATCAGTGACATACAGCTTTCTAATTACCTAAAAGCCGCTGACCCTGACAGGTCTGTTCCTAATCAATCTCAGGAGCTAAGCCAAAATCCATTTTCATTATCGAATATGGATCGTTCTATTTTACATCAGGATTATTTACTAAACACCAATGGGTTATTGATTAGCGGACAAAATTCATCCGTGATTGAAATTTTAAGGAGTCATCTGGATTTACGATCCGATGGCCTCCCGATGCTGCATTCCTATATGAATAGCTACAACAGTCTTTATTCTCTATATTTTGAGAAAACTCATCTTGCCTTGATCAGCTTATGGGAAACGCAAACTTCCCCAAATGAATTTCCCTATATCCATCAATTTCTGCCCGGTATTCCGATCGTGCTTATACATATTTGCGATTATCAGGAAGGTTTCTATATTCAGAAAGAAAATCCTTTAGAAATTCATTCTCCGGATGACCTTTCGAAGTGCAAAATTCGCCTGGCAAATCGAGAAAAAGGCAGCAGCAGCCGTATCTTATTAGATACTTTGCTTTCTGAGCGTGGTATTGATTCTCTGCAGCTGGATGGGTACAAAAAAGAGCATCTCTCTCATCTGGCAATTGCTGATGCAATCGCACATAATCGGGCAAATGTAGGAATTGGAGACCAGACCTTCGTCCAAACCTTTCCACAACTGGAATTCATTCCTCTTCGTACCGCAAGCCTGGATCTCGTATATCTCCAAAATTACGAAACACATCCTGCATTCCGGGCAATTACAAGTGTCATTCAATCGAAAGACTTTCAAAGTAATTTAAGCAATCTGACCGGCTACGATACCCGTACCACCGGGCTTCTTTATAAGCTATGATTCAATCAATTTACGAATGCTTATTTCCATTTGTTCAATTGCCTCTTTTTCTGTTATTGTTCCCTCCAGAACTCTCATGATTTCATGAGGTATTAAAGATGTATAAATATTATTCTTCCATCGGCTTTCGTCCAGAATCTCAGGCATCACCCGTTTTTTACTCTGCTGATAGCTTTTTAGCAGTAATGGCTTCCATGGCTGCAGATTTTCCAAATCTGTGCGGACATAGTAATCTTTGCGCAAGGTAGAACCGCCCAGCAACGAAAGTGGAATTCCATTTTGTCTGCCGCATGCCCATAACAGGAACTTTTCAGCCTCCTGCCTATGTGTTCCATAGCGATTCAGCGCCAGACTCCATCCGCCAAGTACCGGCGTTCCTCCGGGCACCAGAGAATAGCCGATGTTTCCTGCTACTTTTGATTTCGTATAGCTGTTGATTTCGCCATTATCCGAATCATATAAAATTACCATAGCACTATCACCGGCCATAAATTCATTTACCAGATCATACCATGAATCAGATTCTTTTTGGGAGGTAAACTGATAACTTTCTATATGGTTTTTTAACGCTGCAACTGAATTGCTGTTATTAATGATAAGCGTACCCTTATCATCAAAAATGCCGCTTCCATAGGACCACAAATGATTCAGAAAACTAATCGTGGTACAAATGTTTTCCCCGCGTGGAATAGAAGCTCCGTATTTTACCGGCGATTTTGGATTGTATTTCTTGGTAAAAAATTCCGCCACACGATTAAATTCTATCCAGGACTTAGGTGGTTCTAATTCTTCTCCATACATTCTTTTAAACCGTAATTTCAAAGTTTGATTTTGAAACAAATCCTTCTGATAGAATAAAAGCTGGGCACCGGACATGAATGGAATCGCATATAAGGATTCCACATACATTCCATATTCTTTTAAAATTCCATCAACAAATCCATCAAAATATCCCTCATGCTCTGAATGCAAGTAATCCAGATTTTGTACGATTCCGCTTTCTATCAGCCCTTCCAGCCAGGTAATATCCATCATAAATCCATCATAATGACCTTCTTTCTCCAGCGAATGCCGATATAATAATTCTTCCAGTTCCTTATAGGGCATCATATCAAATGTAATTTTTCTGCCGCTCTCCTTTTCATAAATCTGGGCAAGCATCTGTAAACTTCTGGAGGAAGAGCAATCATACATAGCAAAGCAAAGGTCATGCTCTCCTTTTTGAATACCCATACGCATCGGAGCAATCTTATCATATTCCGCTTTTATATTATTCGTAATACTCTCGTGAAAATTTGGTCTTTCAATTGCATCCAGTAAACACCGTGATGTTTTTTTTGCAATCTTTTTATGAGACACAGAAATCTGTGCTTCAAAGCAGCCTTCATCTTCAATCCAGCTGCTTTCTTTTATCACCACAACCGGTACATTCTTAACCCCCAGCGTTTCCATTGCTTTTTTTACACCATATGCGATCTGGCTGCTTCCTGCAATGATACCCTTTACCTTAGAGTGCGCCCTATGTAATTCAAAAAAAGCCTGAAATCCCCGCTCCTGACTACTTTCGACTACCTTTATCAGTTCCCGGGTTTTATGATATTGATCATAAATTTTCAAAAAAGAATTATTATGCAGTAAATCATATTCCATAATCAGACCAATCCTGGAACGTCCACGACTCTTAAAGTCACGCAGTGCTTCCTCAAAAGCACCTTCATAGTCTATCACCATACGATCCCCGATAAAGTCCGGGATACTTCTTCTGCTTATCAAAACGGTAGGAATTTCTCTCTGCTTTAAAATGGGATCCGGATTTTTTCTCGTCACCGAGTAAAGAATAATGCCGTCGACACACTGTTCCAAGCAGCTCTCAATGCATTTTTTTTCTAACAGGCGGTTATTCCTGCTGAATTTCACTAGTATCTGATAACCTCTTTCCCCCAATGTATGTTCCACTTCCTGTAAAAAAGTGCTGTATTCCGACTGTGATATATCCGGCATAATGATGCCAATCACCGCACTTTTCATATTCTTTAAACTACGGGCATTGGCATCCGGCCGATAAGACAGCTGCTTCATCGCCTGCTCTACCCGTTGTATAAGTTCTTCATTGTGTGTTTTTCCATTCAATACATTGGATACTGTTCCAATTGACACTTCGGCAAGCTTAGCAACTTCCTTTATTGTAGCCAAATAATCCCTCCTGTTTTTCATGATACGTTTCATAATTTATCAATAGTTTAACATAACCCTCTCTCTGTCTGCAAGTATACTTTAAATCGATATCCAAAAAGAAAAGCAGAACCACCCATACCGCAGTCCTGTTTTCTTATTTTACATTTATGCTCCTACATGCTTCAATGCGCTATCCACAAATCTTTTTGCCCGCGGAATATCACTTTCATCTAAATGCTCAATGATAATCGGAATATTAGGATGATTTATTTTTAATCGCTCCAGATATAATTCATAGTTCAATACGCCAAGACCTGCTGCCGGCAATTCCACTGCTCCGGCACCACGAAAGCTATTGTGTTCTGCGGAACCTCCTCCAAATTTTTCACTGGTGTCTTCTGCACGTTTACAATCTTTTGCATGAGCAATCTTAATCTTATCATCTAAAACGTAGAATATCTTTTCAATTTCAGGATCTACATTATCAATATTAGAATCGCCAAAGAAATTGGTTGGATCAAGCAATAATCCTATTCCAGGATGATCAATTTCCTGCAATAATCTTGCTACCTGCTCTACAGTGCCAATAATATTATTTACATAGTTTTCAATTAAAAATACTGCTCCATGATCATAAGCAAATTTTGCCAAATCAACTGCAACTGCTTTGAATTCCTGATATGCTTCTTCTGTCGAATTTTTAGGATCATACAGCCAATCACTCTCCGTATTATAAGTACCTGTTTCACTTACCACATAGGGTGTTCCAAACTCTCTTGCATGCAATAAGATTTCCTTCACATAATCAATATTCTTTTTCCTTTTGTCCAGATTTGGATGCACAAGATTTGTGTATGCTGAGATTGCAACAATCGGAAGATTGGCATCGCGAAATGCATCACGTACCATGTTTGCTTTTTCTTTTTTAATTGTTCCCTGTTTTAAATCTATGTCCTTAAATTCCAAGTCTAATTGAACACAGGACATTCCATCCTGTTTCGCTTTTGCAATTGTCTCAGATAATGTATATGGATAATAACCTGTAAAAATACCTACTGTAATCATAATATTCCTCCTTGGTTAGATCGTAATATCAATTTCAGAAAAATAAATAGTTCTTTCCTCTGCAATAGAGCGATAACAAGCCTCGATTGCCGCCATAGTGTGAAGGTTATCTTCTCCGCTTATTTCAGGCTGGGAATCTGTTTCTACCGCGCGAAGCAATTGTGCCATTGTACCGCGAAAAGCATCTGGAAACCATACAAGATCCCATTGAGGACGAATCCACTGATTTGAGAACTCCTTACAAGTAAATTCCATCTTACTTGGTGTTCGTTCATCATAGCACCAACCTATATATCCCTGAGCCATGCCATCTAATCCTTCCACACGCCATTTTATATAAATATCTTTTTCTACCCCCATCCCCTG
>Ga0153983_1000268_pt1 | contig 13790 bp, 19 predicted proteins | sample TSGA067MetaG_FD_104693 | JGI IMG/M metagenome (GOLD analysis project Ga0153983, IMG submission 104693) | Attine ant fungus gardens microbial communities from Georgia, USA - TSGA067 MetaG | ecosystem: Host-associated > Fungi > Mycelium > Unclassified | place: USA: Georgia, Alexander Wildlife... | reverse complement strand
TTTCTCCAAATTTCTAATGATACCTGATTCATAAAGTACCTCCTAAATTTCTTTATTTAGGAAAGTATACCTTGTTTGCATTCGCTTTGCACTACGTCATCTTTTGAAGCGCTTACGGTATAAAGTGTGAAGTATGCAATAACTTTTTTCCAAAATCTATGCGATTAACAGGCAATGAGTTAGCAATGAAAAATGTTATGGAGTATGTAGAAAAAGCTCTTTCCCGTGCACAGGATATGGATGTGGAATATATTGTGTTCGGAAGTGGTCCGGCTAAAAGCGTTCCCAATGGTTTTCCAATGGAAGAAGGATATTCTCAGATAGTCACGCTGCTAAAGCAAGTCAATGAAGCAGCTAAAGCCAAAGGGATTACCATTGTTATTGAACCATTACGAAAAGCAGAATGCAACCTGATTAATACTTTTAAAGAAGGATGCCAATTAGCCAGAGATACAAAAGGAAGCAATATCAAAGTACTGGTAGATTTCTATCATTTATCTGTGGAAGAAGAACCAGTTTCCAATTTGGTATCTGAAGGGCAAACATACTTAAGGCATGTGCATTTTGCGAATCCAAAAGGGAGGGTCTATCCGGAAAATTTAGAAGCGGGATCGTACGAATCATTTATTAGTGCCCTAAAAGCAATCGGATATGATAATAGAATAAGTTGTGAAGCATATACAAACAATTATGATATATCTGCACCGAAAACGCTCGAATTTTTAAGAGATAAATTTGACTAGCAAAAAGAGGGATATGATTTGAAATCAAAATTGATAGAAATGATAAATATCAAAAAAATGTTTTCTGAAGTGGTAGCATTAGAAAAGATTGATTTTAACTTGCTAGAGGGAGAAGTGCATGCACTTATGGGAGAAAATGGTGCAGGTAAATCTACATTGGCTAAAATTATTTCCGGTATATATCAGGCAGACAATGGAACTATGTTGGTGGAAGGTGTCCCCAGCAGTTTTGCTAACACAAGAGAGGCAGCTAAATATGGAGTATCCATTGTTACGCAGGAATTTAGTCTTTTGCCGGACTTTTCAATCGCTGAAAATATTTTTCTGACAGACGACCGGTACTATTTAGGACGACTATTTATTAATAAAAAAGCGATGGTACAAGAAACATATAAACTGTTGGCATTGTTTGATATGGAAAAGGGTATTGATCCATATACAAAGGTAAAGGAACTTTCGGCAGCACAAATGCAAATTGTAGAAATTTTAAAAGCAGTTTCTACAAATGCGAAAGCGATTATTTTGGACGAGCCTACGGCATCTCTGTCTACAAAAGAAATTAACCAGTTATTTACGATAGTGCGAAAATTGAGAAATGAAGGTATAGGATTCATTATTGTATCTCATAAAATTAATGAAATATATGAGATTTCAGATCGAATTACCGTATTAAGAGACGGACGGCTGATACTAAATGGAATTTCTACAAAAGAATTATCTCAAAAAGAATTAATTAAAGCTATGGTAGGCAGAGAAGTAGAAGATTTGTACGGAGAAACCCGTAAAAATATTCATAAAGAGTGGGGCAATGAAAACGTAGTTTTAGAAATTCAAAATATGACAGATGAACATTCCTATGTAAAAGATATTTCTTTCAAAGTACATCAAGGAGAGATTGTAGGATTTTCAGGACTTGTGGGAGCAGGACGGACTGAATTGATGAGATGTATTTTTGGTGCAGATAAACGAACTGGCGGAAAAGCACTGCTTAACGGAAAAGAAATTAGATTGAATAGTATTAGGAACAGCGTCCGCTCAGGTATTGGATTTGTATCTGAGGATAGAAAGACAGATGGATTACTACAGAATATGAGCATTTTAAAAAATATGGGGCTTGCTAAATTGGCGGCGTCAAATAAGTTTCTTCTAAATATGAATGAGGAAAAAGCGGATTGCTCAGATATGGTAAAACAGTTGGGGATAAAAATATCAGATGAAAGTTTGGCTGTAAAAGGTTTGAGTGGGGGGAATCAGCAAAAGGTGTTATTGGCAAAATGGATTCTATTAAATCCAAAAGTTTTGATTGTGGATGAACCTACAAGAGGAGTCGATATTGGAGCAAAAGCGGACATTTATGTGATTTTAAAAGCATTGGCCCAAAAAGGTATGGCGATACTTGTTGTTTCTTCTGAAATTCCTGAAATACTAGGGGTTTGCGATACGATATATATTATGCGGGAAGGAAAAATAACAGGGATTCTTGATTCTAATGAGGCTGAAGAAGAAAAAATTGGGTATTACTCAACCGTTGGATAAGGAGAAAATATATGGAAAAGAAAACAGCAGTTACAGAACAGAAAAAGGGCAGCAGAGTTTTAAAGGAGTATAAAACAGAGCTTTCAATGTTGCTGATTTTTATCATATTCTTTTGTATTATGAGCTTCGCATCTCCTTATTTTCTAACCCGGCAAAATATAATGAATGTCTTATCACAAGTATCCTCCATCTCTATGTTGGCAATTGGTATGACGATCGTCATTATTACTTCAGGTATTGACTTATCTGTGGGTGCTAACCTGGGATTAGCCGGCATGATTGGAAGTATGGCATTAATGAATACACAAAATATTTTTCTGGGTATTTTTGTGATGCTGATTATGGGTGCTTTTATTGGTATGATTAATGGTTTTTTAATCGGGTATCTTAATATGCCGGCTTTTATTGTGACTTTGGGAATGATGCAGATATGCAGAAGTCTGGTATATGTTATATCAGATGCTAATACTGCTTCTAAGTTTCCGGAGATCTATAGCTTTATAGGAAAAGGAAAGATAGGGGGCGCCTTTCCGGTTTTCATTATATTGATTTTTGCCATGTTTGGTATTTTTATTTGGATATTGTTGAAAACTAAATTTGGAAGATTTTTATATGCAATCGGTTCTAATCAGGAGGCGGCAAAGTTATCGGGGATCAATATCAAATTTAATACAATGATGGCATATGTTGTATCTGGTCTTATGTGTGGATTTGCTGCATGGATAATGACGTCTCGGCTGATGGCATGTGACCCTACATATGGTGATGGAAATGAAATGGATGCAATCGCAGCAGCGGTTATAGGAGGAACCAGTATGAGTGGTGGCAGAGGAAGTCTCTGGGGAACTATGATAGGAGTATTACTGGTTGGATTTTTAAGAAATGCATTAAATATTTTGGGAGTAAATCCTTATTGGCAGGGAAGTGCAATCGGAGCGGTAATTATTATTGCGGTCTTAGCTGAACGCTTATCAAAAATGAAAATCAAACTACAAAAATAACGACATGGTCGTTATAAATAAAAATTAAGAGGAGGAAAAAAATGAGAAGAAGGTTATGGAGTGTACTATTAATTGCAGTAATGACAACTACATTATTATTTGGATGTGGAGAGACTGATGACACAGAGACAACTCTATCTGAAGTAAAAGTAGCTTATTTGACACCATCATTGGATGTTCCCTTTTGGAGATATATTCGTTATGGAGTAGAAAATGAATTGGAAACGTTAATACCTGGTGTTGAGGTAGTTACTTATGATTCTAAAGATGATGCGAATACTCAATTGTCAAATGCACAGGATGCAATTACGAAGCAAGTGGATGCTATCGTTATCTCACCTACGGATAGTGCATCCTGCAGCACAGTATTATCATTAACAGAAGAAGCTGATATTCCTGTAGTGATTTGTGATATCGGTACAGAATCCGGAACTTATGAGGCTTTTATATCAACAGATAATGAAGCAGGTGCTAAAGAATTAGGCGAATATGTAGCTACACAATTGGAAGAAGGTACCGAGGCAGCACAAATAGCATTAAATCAGGCCAGAATTAACGGAGTTTTAAGAAAAGATGGATTTAATCAGGGTATTGCTGCCAATAATCTGGTGGATGTAGGTTTTAAACAAATGGAAAAGGTTAACAGGGAAGAAGGAGAGAAATTTACCCAAGACTTAATTACCGCATATCCGGAATTGGGATGTATTTTCTGCCATTCTGAAGATCCTTCTATGGGTGCAGTTTCAGCATTGGAGGCTGCGGGAAGAGAAGATCTTTTGATAGTTGGTTTCGATTGCTCTCCTGAAGTTGTAGAAGCAATTCAAGAAGGCAAAATGGCAGCAACTGCCGCACAACAGCCTGTATTGATGGGAAGATATGCATCTTCGAGCGTGGAAAAAATTTTAAAAGGTGAGGAGGTAGAAAAAGAAATAGCATTGGGAACACTGTTGGTTACGAAAGACAATATTGACGAGGTCTATGACGAACTGATTGAAGTTGCATTAACGGAATAACAACGGCAAGTATAAAAGCAGAAAGGATAGATTTATGCAGAAATTCCGAACATACTATGATTTATCCCAACCAGTGTATAGTAATTGCCCTGCTTGGCCTACCTATAATCCAACCAGTGTTGTATATGAGGCAACATATGAAAATGATGGATACACGGCAGAGAGGATTACATTTAACAGCCATACCGGAACCCATATGGATGCGCCGTTTCATTTTCAGCCAAATGGTACTACTATTGATAATATTCCCGTTGAAAGATTTCAGGGAAATGCAGTGTTGGTTGATTTGCGGAAAGTTATCAACGCAAAAGAAGGAATTAATAATAGTCATTTGGAAAGATATGAAGAACGCATACAAGCGGGAGATATTATTTTGCTTAATACAGGCTGGGGCAAAAAAAGAGGGTTTGGAGAAGACTATATCCGCGATTGGCCCTACCTGGCAAAGGAGGGGGCGCGGTGGTTAAGGGAGAAAAATATAAAAGGTGTGGGAATCGATTGTGTCAGTTTAGGTGGATGGTACGAAGGAACAGGAAGACCCTGCCATGAAGAATTGCTGAATGCAGAGATTTGGATTTTAGAAGAACTAAATATTCCTGAAGAGCTGATGAATTATGAATATTGTTATCTTATGGCATTTCCCATAAAATTACAAGGTTTTTCGGGAGCACCTGCCAGAGCAGTTGCAGCAATATAAAAACCTGAGAAATTCGCATCCTTATATTTCTAAGGATGCGAATTATCGTAAACCTTATTTCATGACATAGAGAGGAGACTGTAATGAATGAGAAAATAAATAAAAAGCTGAATCAATTATTTTCCTTAGAAAATAAAGTTATCTTAATGACTGGGGCAGCAGGAGATATTGGCAGTTCGTTATCAAAGGGATTGGCAGAGGTTGGTGCGAATATGGCTCTGTGTGACTTTAAAAAAGAGGGATTAAATGAAATAGAAAAAGAAATTATATCCAAGGGAAATCAGGCGACCAGTTTTTTTATTGATATGATGGATTTGAACTCTGTATATAGTTGTGTAGATGCAGTAATAAATAAATATGGGAAAATAGATGTTTTAATTAATATGGCAGGTATTAATAAAAGAGAGCCCTTATTAAAGGGTGATGAAGAAACATTTGACAGAATCATAGGGGTGAACCTGAAAGGTGTTTATTTTATCAGTCAAAAGGTTGCAAAATACATGATTCAAGAAAAAAGCGGGAGCATTATTAATATAGCATCATACAATGCAGTTATGATGCTGGGAGGAAATAGTATTTATGGAGCCTCGAAAAGCGGTATTGCTGCATTAACCAGATCTCAGGCAATTGAATGGGCGAAATATGGAATTCGTTCGAATGCAATATCGCCTGGTCACATAAGCACGTCTTTAACCGCACCTTTATGGGATGATCCGGTTCGATCAAAGTACTTATTGGATCGTATTGCAATGGCAAGACCCGGAAAGCCAGAAGATTTACTGGGTATGACAATTTTACTTGCTTCCGATGCATCTGCGTATATGTCTGGAATGCTATATCATGTGGATGGAGGATGTCTGGCGGGAGGTCAGCCCTGGGAATTGGAGTAACCTTCTTTTTCGATACCAATAGATTCTGAAAATTTTACGGTCGCCAAGCTTGACGGAGTACAGGATGTCAGTGTAAACTTACTAACAAACAGTATGCAGTAGAACTAATAAAAGAGGAGACAAGACATGCGGGTAGGAATAGGGTATGACGTTCATAAGCTGATAAAGGGCAGGGATTTGATTTTAGGAGGAGTAAGCATTCCTTACGAAAAAGGTTTGTTAGGACACTCCGATGCAGATGTAGTGGTGCATGCGATTATGGATGCACTACTGGGAGCGGCAGCCCTTCGAGACATTGGAACACATTTTCCTGATACAGATCCTGAGTATAAAGGGATCTCCAGTATTCAATTATTGAAAAGGGTAGGAAGTCTGTTAGAGCAGCAAATGTATGTCATCAACAATATAGATGCGACCATTATCGCCCAGCAGCCCAAACTGATGCCTTATATGGAGCAAATGATCAAAAATGTCGCAAATGCCCTACATATAGAAGAAAGTCAGGTAAATATCAAGGCGACTACAGAAGAAGGACTGGGATTTACGGGAAATCAGGAAGGGATCAGCGCACAGGCAATTTGTGCCTTAACACCAGCACTGGATTTTCTGGGTGATGACCGTACAGATACATCAAAATGCCAGGGCTGCAGGGGGTGTTCGGATGCTGGAAGTAAATAACTTGTCAAAAAAGTACAGAAAGACACTGGCTGTTGATCATGTCAGCTTTAGGATTCCCGATGGACAAATAGGGATTTTGTTAGGTCCTAACGGTGCCGGCAATTGCTGCCGGGGGAACGCTGTCTTTTGCGAAAATGGAGATAATTAGCTGAAAAGGATTGACAAATACAGTGGGAATGAATACACTATAAGCAAATAGAAAAAAAGCAACGAACGGAAAAAGTAGTGAGTTTTGAAACTTTCAGAGAGAGGCGGTCATGGGCTGAAAGCTGCCTTAAGGATAGAAATCATGAAGTGCCTCCGGGAGCTGATTATGCGAAAGCAATGACTGAAAGCTGAGTAGCGTAATCCGTATACATGCGTTAAATGGAATAAGTGAAAGATCAGACATCTTTAAATAGAGTGGAACCGCGGACAACTCCGTCTCTTCAAACAGGAAGGGCAGAGTTGTCTTTTGGTCTTTAGCAAAATGGAGAGTGATTTTATGAAGTTTATCAAGAACATCAAAGAAGAATTTGATGTAATCAAAGAGCGTGACCCATCAATTAAGACGCCCTGGGAAGTACTCCTATACCCAAGCTTTCGGGTTATGCTAAAATATAGAAAAGCGCACCGTCATTATGAAAAGGGACATTTTTTCCTTGCCAGATGGATTTCCCAGCGTGCGGCTCATAAAACCGGTATTGAAATTCATCCGGGGGCAACAATAGGAAAAGGATTGTTTATTGACCACGGAAGCGGAGTAATTATAGGTGAAACTGCTGTTATTGGTGATAATGTGACCCTTTATCAAGGAGTAACACTGGGAGGAACCGGTAAAGAAACCGGAAAACGGCATCCCACCTTAGGGGATAATGTACTGGTCAGTGCAGGAGCTAAACTTATCGGTTCTTTTACGGTAGGGGAAAACTCTAAAATAGGCGCCGGATCGGTGGTGCTGGAAGAGGTGCCGCCAAACTGTACGGTTGTCGGGGTTCCCGGACGAGTGGTAAAACGGGGGAATGTAAAAATACCAAGAACAGATATGGATCAAATTCATTTACCGGATCCGGTGTTAGAAGACATCAAAAATCTGCAAAAGGAAAATTCTGCAATGGTAAATTGTATGATTAAATTAGAAAGTGAAATAAAAGAACTGAAGAAAGAAAATTAGATGATCAGTAAAGGAGCACATTATGAAAGTATACAATACGCTGACAAAAAGAAAAGAAGAATTTGTACCCTTAGAAGAGGGAAAGGTGAAGATCTATGTCTGCGGACCTACCGTCTACAACTATATTCATATAGGCAATGCCAGACCGATGATCGTCTTTGATACGGTCAGGCGTTATCTGGAGCATAAGGGATATCAAGTGAATTATGTTTCCAACTTTACCGATGTAGATGATAAAATCATCAAGGAAGCCATCGAAGAAGGGGTCAGTGCGCAGGAGATTTCTAACCGCTATATTATAGAGTGTAAGAAAGATATGGCAGATATGAATGTGAAACCGGCTACGATTCATCCGCTGGCTACTCAGGAAATCGGCGGGATGGTTGAGATGATTTCCACCCTGATCGAGAAAGGTTTTGCCTACGAGGTAAATGGCACCGTGTATTTCCATGTACAGCAATTTGGAGAATACGGAAAACTTTCACACAAAAATCTGGAAGATCTGCAGTCGGGATTTCGTTCCTTACAGGTATCCGGAGAAGAACAAAAGAAAGATCCGTTGGATTTCGTTTTATGGAAACCGAAAAAAGAAGGAGAACCATCATGGGAATCCCCCTGGGGTGATGGCCGGCCCGGCTGGCATATCGAATGCTCCGAGATGGCCAAAAAATACCTGGGCGAGGAAATTGATATCCATGCAGGCGGAGAAGATTTAATATTTCCTCATCATGAAAATGAAATTGCCCAAAGTGAATGCTGCAATGACAGGCAATTTGCAAAATACTGGATGCATAATGCCTTTTTGAATATTGATAACCATAAAATGTCCAAATCCCTGGGAAACTTCTTTACCGTACGGGAAATTGGGGAAAAATATGATTTGCAGATTCTTCGGTTCTTTATGTTAAGTGCTCATTACAGAAGCCCGTTGAATTTCAGTGCCGAGTTAATGGAAGCCTCCAAACGAGGGCTGGAGAGAATCATCACTGCAGCCACCCAATTAAAATTTTTACGTTCATCTGCATCCGGTGATGCATATACAGAGGAAGAGGAGCAGTTTGTAAAAGAAATAGAGAGCTATGCGATAAAATTTGAAGAAGCAATGGACGATGATTTTAATACGGCAGATGCTATTGCTGCCATATTTGAACTGGTGAAATATGTAAATATAAACGTAAGTGAAGGAAGTACAAAAGCACTCATTCAAAAGGCACTGGGGACGATTGTAACGCTGTGTGATGTTTTAGGCTTGATGGTAAATAAAGAAAAAGATATGCTGGATTCTGACGTGGAGGCACTGATAGAGGAACGGCAGGCTGCCCGGAAAGAGAAAAATTTTGCCCGCGCGGATGAAATCCGGGACGAATTGCTGGCGAAAGACATTGTGCTGGAGGACACCAGAGAGGGAGTCAAATGGAAGAGAGCTTAAACTATTTGAAAGAACAGTTCCATTTGGGAGAGATTGATATCAGAACCTATTCACCGCTGACCCTTGCATATATCGGTGATGCCATATATGACCTGGTAATCCGTACGATATTGGTGGAAATGGGAAATACTCAGGTAAATAAGCTTCATAAAAGAGCCAGTAGTTTTGTAAAAGCGACTGCCCAATCGGAAATGATTAAAAAAATTGAGGGTGTATTTACGCAGGAAGAACAAACTATTTATCAAAGAGGGAAAAATTCCAAACCACATACGACAGCAAAAAATGCATCGTTGACAGAGTATAAGCGGGCAACGGGATTTGAAGCGGTAATGGGATATCTGTATCTTACCAACCAGTGGGAACGCATGATTGATCTGATTAAGATGGGAATAGACGAAGGAGAAATGAATGGAAGAAAATAATAGATTGCAGGAAAATCAAATTGAAGGACGAAACGCAGTTATGGAAGCACTTCGTTCTGGCAAAACGATAGATAAGCTATACGTATTGGATGGGTGTCAGGATGGCCCGGTTCGCTCTATTTTGCGGGAAGGGAAAAAACATGATATTATTATAAACTACGTACAAAAAGAACGGCTGGATCAATTATCGGTAACCGGTAAGCACCAGGGGGTGATCGCTGCAGCAGCCGCATACGAGTATGCGGCTGTGGATGATATCCTTGCAAAAGCCAGAGAGAAAGAAGAACCTCCCTTTCTGATCCTTTTAGACAATATTGAAGACCCGCATAATCTGGGAGCAATTATCCGGACCGCCAATCTGCTTGGCGCCCATGGGGTGATCATTCCCAAAAGGCGTGCAGTGGGACTGACTGCTACGGTAGCCAGAACTTCTTCAGGAGCCTTGAATTATACACCAGTTGCCAAAGTAACAAACTTAGGAAGCACAATTGAAAATCTGAAAAAAGAAGGTGTTTGGTTTGTATGCGCAGATATGGAAGGGACTCCTATGTATGAACTGGACTTAAAGGGACCGATAGGATTGGTGATTGGAAGTGAGGGAGAAGGAGTCAGCCGCCTGGTAAAAGAAAAATGTGACTTTACGGCGGCCATTCCAATGAAGGGAGAAATTGATTCTTTGAATGCATCGGTAGCTGCCGGTGTATTGGCTTATGAAATTCTGAGGCAGAGGGCATTCGTGTAGAGAGGATAAATGGAAGAATACGAAAACTATACAGATGAGGAATTGATTGTACAGCTGCATAATGGAAACCAGAACATCGAAGAATATCTGATTAATAAATACAAAAGTCTGGTAAGAAAAAAAGCCCATGCCATGTACCTGATGGGAGGGGAAACCGACGATCTCATTCAGGAAGGTATGATTGGGCTTTTTAAGGCTGTCCGTGATTATCGGCCGGATAAGAATGCTTCGTTTGTAACCTTCGCCGTATTATGTATTGAACGGCAAATCTATAATGCCATTCAGATATCCACCCGTCAAAAACATAAACCATTGAATTCTTATGTATCCCTCAGCGATCAGGAGGAAGCTCCCGTATTTGAAAATACAAGTCTCTGGCAGCAAAACCCGGAGACAATTGTGATTGACCAGGAAAATGCGCTGGGTATGGAAAAACATATTAAACAGGTATTAAGTTCTTTTGAGAATCAAGTGCTGGAACTGTATTTAAAGGGGGATGGATACTTAAAAATAGCAGAAACCTTAAATAAACCCCAAAAATCTATCGACAATGCATTACAGAGGATTCGGGGGAAGGTAAAGGAATACCTTGAGACTATCACTTAAGGGTGACAGTCTCGTTACTATTTTTAAATATAATATGTTTATATTTGTCCAGAGCAAATAACAGGACAAAACCAAATATGCCGCATGAAATCACCTCACCGATTCCTACGGTAAGCATCAGAAATGGGATGGACAAAGGGACCATGTAAGCGTATCTTAAAACAAAAGGTACAATGATAACATTTGAAACAATAGGAGGTATCGGTACAAGATATTTGTTCTTTCTTAACAAATAAGAAAACACTGCTCCAAGCAATGTCGCAAGACTTCCAAAAATCACATCCGGCAAAACTGCTCCGCCCAAAAAATTTCCTAACAGACATCCGATAAATAAACCGGGTATGGCTGCTGGTGTAAAATACGGAAGTATCGTAAGTGCTTCTGAGATTCTAAGCTGCACCTCCCCGAAAGAAATGGGGGCGAATATGACTGTCAGCGCTACATAAACGGCTGCAATCATAGCTGACTGGGTAATAAATAATACTTTTTTACTTTTCATTTTGTTTCTCCTTTAGTTTTGTTTTACGAGTGGAAGGTTGCGAACGCTCGGAAGGGAATACTCCCTTCAATTTAAGCCTCAGAACAAAAAACTTGATAAACCAACGTGGTTTATGGCTGCGCTGTGGTGCCAAACATGTTATACTATACCTGAAAAAGCACAAAAAGTAAAGAGGCAACAGGATGGAAGACAAAAAAAGGAAGTGAGAATGATGAACCAGCAAAAAGATGATTTGTTCTTATTAAAACATGGAGATAAAACGGCAGCCAGCCTAAATATTGATTTACTAGATGGAGCTGTTCGTAAAGTACAAATTTTAAATGAAGAATTACTTCCTCCAGGTGGAAATTTATCAGTAGATGATTTAAGACGGTGGTGGATGCGCAGAGCAGTGCCGCAGCTGCGGGGAAATATAGTTTTGCCCTTCCGGTCATTATGACTATGCAGGTTCTTCATTTGTACCAGGGGCTTCCCTCCAGGGTGCATTAACGAAAAAGTGGATAATTGGGGAAAATGGAGAACGTTATTTGATAAAAGGGAACGATGGGTTTTCTTATCAACAAAGCATTAATGAGGTAATAGCAACCCAAATTCATGAAAAACAAGCAAGCATGCCCTATACATCATATGTACTTATGCAGATCGAACTGGATGAAGACCAGGTAATCGGCTGCATGTGTAAGAACTTCACAAATAAAGAGGTTGAGTTTATTTCGGCATATGATGTAGTGTCGAGTGTAAAGAAAAGAAATGACCGGTCTGAATATGAATCGTTTATTTCAATTTGTGATTTACATGGGCTGGACAGGAAATACGTGCGTGAGTTTTTAGAATATCAGATATTGACGGATTTTATAATAACCAATACGGACAGGCACTTTAACAATTTTGGGATTCTCCGGGACATAGAGACACTGAAGTATGTAGACGTTGCGCCTATATTTGATAGTGGAAACAGTATGTTGTGGAATTGCTGAGGTATATAACTGATTTTAAAGAAGTTGATTTGTCAAAATTGCCATCGGATGAGTCTATTATGGAATTGTTGAGTCATGACGATATGGATCAGCAAAGAGTATCAAGACTCATAGATTGGTACCACGCAAAAGTCGATGTGGTAAATCAATTACAGCTTGGGAAGAAGCTGGAAGAAATAGCGGAGAAAAGATACTTTAAGAATCCTAAGTTGACCAGATGATTTAGAAAAGTAAAGGCGCGCACCCGCTTTTTCTATATAAGGAGATATTCAATATGGATTTTACAGAACTAAACAATCTATCAACAGAGTATAATAGCAATAAAAAATTTAACGAAGTTGACTATTACGAAGAGGTCTTCGACATTCAGTATACCCATGAAACAACTGCAATGGAAGGCAATACGCTTACCTTGGTACAGACCAAACTAGTCCTTCAAGACAAAATTAGTGTAGGCGGCAAAAGCATGCGGGAGGTTTATGAAGTCACAAATCACTCAGCAGCTTTTGGTTATGTAAAAGAATGTGTAAAGCATAAAAAAGAATTGAATGAAGAAATTGTATTAACTATTTATAAGATTCTAATGGATAGAATACTCTACGGTGGAAATTACAGACAAGTAAATGTAATGATAGGCGGATCTGCTCACGAGCCTCCGGTAAGTGAAAAAGTGCCGGCGGCCATGAAACTCTTTTGTGAAGAACTTTTTGACAAAAACAGGATTTGCGGCATGTCTGAGGGCATACATGCGATAGAACTTGCTGCCTGGACACATGCAAAGTTTGTTAACATACATCCATTTCAGGATGGTAATACCACAATAGGACACCAACTAAAAACGGCATAACAGCAACAAACAACTTCATATCACACCCTTAAATATATACAATTTAATAAATACATCAAGGAATACCCAAAAAAGGTGTTCCTCTTTTATTTGTACCGTTCAGAAATGAGCGGTTATTTTTTTGCAAAAATTGAAAGGAGAATTTAAAAACTATGAAAAAGATATTAAAGCGATTGCTAACAGGAATCCTTACACTGGCAACCATAGTTACCACATTACCCATTACACAGGTATATGCAGCAGAACAAGTATATACCGAGTCCATAGAGAAAGCCGGAGCAATTGTCAATATTGATAATAACGGAAATGTGGTTTCCACCTTTACCGAGGGGATTATGAGCGCTGGCGGTAAAATCGCCTATTGTGTTGACATCAATACTGGTTTCCAGTCTGGCTATAAGACACGCTATGACGCTACCGAGAAATTGACCAATGACCAGATTAGTGATGTAGCACTGTCATTAGAATATGTCAAACAGTATGCCGGCAGTCACCCAGAGCTTACCAACAAACAAGTGTATCTGTTAGAACAATGTATCGTTTGGCGAAGATTAAGC
>Ga0153983_1000265_pt1 | contig 13835 bp, 16 predicted proteins | sample TSGA067MetaG_FD_104693 | JGI IMG/M metagenome (GOLD analysis project Ga0153983, IMG submission 104693) | Attine ant fungus gardens microbial communities from Georgia, USA - TSGA067 MetaG | ecosystem: Host-associated > Fungi > Mycelium > Unclassified | place: USA: Georgia, Alexander Wildlife... | reverse complement strand
TTTGTTCCTGCAATATGAATAAATTTCAAAGAATCCTGTGGGTTTCCCAATCGCTTTAATACTTCTCTGATATTCGCCAGTCCCAGCACACTGGGATTTTGACGTATTGCTTCCATATAGGTCCTTGCTTCCTGGTAGTTCATATTATTTCCCTCTAGAGTTGTTTATTCGAATATTCATCCTTTAACTTTTCGTTGCGTTTATGCAGTTTCAAAAGCCCTGCTGCCTTATTATAAACCCAGAAAGAATAGTCTAAAATCTGATTCGCCTTTCCTATTTTCTCTTTTGTTGTCCCCGTATACAAAGTCCCGCCGCAATCAATAAGCTCACCGTTTATCACACATTGGATCAGCTCTGACTCACTTGCAATATCTTCCGGTACTTCTGTATACGCTGTCCCGACACAATCCATCTTATGGGAGTCACTCCCACCGAATCCGGATTTATGATACCGTCTTGCCATTTCTGCAGCCTTATGATTTGACTGCTCTGATTCACAGGCATTAAATACCTCAATAAAGTCAAACCTTCTCATAATTCTTGGATCTTTTCGATACCCTTTTGTACTGGTAAGGCTCAGATATTTTCTTCCGCAGGGATGTGCCGGTCCGATGATACCGCCGCAGGCATGTACGATTGATATCAGCAGATGAGCCGGCAGTCCCCGCAGTTCCAATATTCTGAGTTTTATCGTTTCCGGCATGATAATCAGCATATGCCCAGTACTAAGGGTATCATATTCGATCCCCTTTAATACAAGAAAATCCGTATGCCTTTTCCCTTTGATATGCTTTTTCCAATATCGATATCCTTTATAAGTATTATGGTCAGTAATTAACATTCCACCAAAACCTAGTTCTTTTAATTTTACTACATATTCTTCTATCGAAACCTTGCCGTCCAAAGACCCTTCTTTTGTATGACAATGCATGTCAATTTTCACGTTACCAGATTCCTCCTTAAATAAATCTCCCCTCTTAAATTATTGTAACCAATTTTCCGGATTTTGGAAAGGGGTTACGCAAATAAAAGGCGCTGCGCATTTTCACCTAAAATCGCCTTTTTTTCATCTTCTTTCATATCCATTTGACTCAGATAAGCAATATCGTCTTTTTGACTGCTCCAGGGGCTGTCTGTAGCGAATAATATTTTATCAATTCCATGGTTTCTGGACATTCGGATCAATTGTTCATCCGGCATCCGGCCAATGCAAAAGCCTGTATCGAAATACAATCCGGTTCCTATTAATAATTCTTCTGCCTCATCCCAGCATTCATTGCCACCCATGTGCGCAATTACCAATTTTTCCGGCTTTATCTGCCTTAACAGCTTATCTATTCTTTTAGGAGAACAATGGACCTTTTCGCGCAGACCGATATCAACTCCGGCATGAACAGTGATAATCAATCCTTTTTCGGACGCATATTCAATTATTCTAAGATATTTTATGTCATCAATATAGCACTTCTGGTAATCCGGATGCAGCTTAATGCCTTTAAATCCCAGCTTTACAATTTCATCGATTTCCTTCTTATAATCTTTTGTATCCGGATGTATTCCTCCAAAAGATACGCATTTGCCTGTATTCGTATCCCCGTTTTGGTCATTGATTTCTTTTGCATATTGATTCAGTGAAGAAAACTGATCCAAACCGGTGACTACCGGCAATATAACCGACAGATCTACTCCCGTCTCCTTCATAGAAGCCTGCAAGTCTTCTATGGTACCATTCAGATACGCCTTCTCTTTCGACAAACTTCTTAATTTACGCATGGCGGATTCTGCAATACGATGGGGAAATACATGCGTATGAAAATCTATAATCATCTATTTTTTATTTTCCTTTCCCTTTCTAAGCTGCTATTTCAACAGCGCGATCTCCTGCAGACGCTCGATAATGGGAAGATGCTGGGTACACTGTTCCTCGCACTTACCGCAGGCAATACATTCTGCCGCCTTGGCAGCAGAAATATTCCAATGCATGCTTAACCGCTCTGAAATTTTTTCTTCTGCCCCTAAAACCTTCATGTTATAAGAATCCATGAACTTAGGAATCGGTATATCCTCCGGACATCCCTTGCAATATCCGCAGCCGGTACAAAGATCATTTAATGCCACGCCCTGATCCGCATATTCCCTGACGCTCTTTGCTGCCGGTTTCTCTTTTAAATTTTCCACCGCTTTTACGGCATCATCCACATGCGCTTTCGTCGTGCAGCCTGCCAAAGTAATGGTAATTTCTTTATGGGAAGCCACAAAGCGAAGGGCTGCCTGCGGTACTGTAAGATCCGTTCCTTTTGTAAGATAAGAAAAGGTTTTTGGATTTTGAGGGATAATACCGCCGCCCAGCGGATTCATTACAACAACTCCCATCCCATTTTGATGGGCGGCTTCAATACCGCTTTGCCGAAATTGATAATTCAGCGCATTATATCCGATCAGCATTCCCTGAAACTTCCCATCATTTACAACCTTACCAATATCCTCGCCCTGCATATGCGAAGAAAACACAATATGCCGAATCAAACCTTCCCTTTTTGCCTCTTCAAAGAAGCCGTAAAGAGCGTCAATATGCTGCTGGTAAGATTCCGGCGTCAGCATACACCACATATGGTAAAAATCAATATAATCTGTCTGAAGTCTCTTTAGAGACAATTCCAGTCTTTCCCGAAAAGCCTCTTTCGCTGTTTTATTATTCAAAGTACTCAAATTGGTTTTTGACGTAACATAAACTTCGCTTCTTTTTAATTGCGATAGTGCGATACCAGTAATGATTTCACTTTTATCTTCACAGTAAAACGGAGCCGTGTCAAAATAATTAATGCCCTTCTCAAACGCATACAGAGGGATCTGCGCACACTTTTCAAAATTCCCCGCTTTGACATCCTCTTCATCATATCGCATGGTTCCAAGACCAACTGCCGAAACTTTTATATCTGTATTGCCGTACTGCTTATAATACATACTCTATCTCCTTTCAAATTTACTCAGGCTCTGCTTTGCCTCTTTATTCATAAAACACTTCTTTGCACAGCTGCTGAAACTCTTTGTATTCCTTGGTATGTGCCAATTCCTTTAAATGCTCTCCGATTGATGTGTAATACCATCTGTGCAGCCTGTAATCCGTTACGTGAAAGCGATCCCATACCTTATGTCCCACTTCATGATAATCTTTTTTTGTCGCTCGCAGGTTGGAAAGCTTGTCCGCTAATACAATCATTTTTACGGAAAGAGGTTCTTCCGCTAATTTCACAATCATTTCTTTTTTTCTAATAAACCAGGTTTCTTCAGGCGGCTTGTCCGATCGCTTGTTCTCAGTTTCCGCCTGTACCATGGCAAGTACATTCTCTCCAAAATTTTCCCGTATTTCTTCCGGTTTTACATCCGTATCTTCTAATACGTCATGTAGAGCAGCAGCAACAAGAATCTCCGTATCCTCCGTCATTTCACTGACAATATCAACCACTTCCAAAGGATGTACAATATAGGGCGTATCTGTCCCTTTCCGTAACTGCCCTTTATGTGCCTTGGCCGCAAACTGCAAAGCATAATCAAGCATTTCTTTATCTACGATATCATGGCAGGTATATGCAGACTGTCCTTCTTGCATTCGGTATACTCCTTTACTGAAGGTTCATTTATCTAGTATATTATAGCATCGGCAGAAGGAAATCGCAAACATATCAAAAAATTTAAAAATTTAAAAATTTCCAATCTAATACTTGTTTATAAAGAACCATTTCCACATAAACTAAGAACGTGATTATGATTGGAGGTGACAACATTTATGAAATATCTGACAAAAATAATAGTCGTATCGCTCCTTATCTCCTTATCTATGCCTCCTTCATCCGTGTTTGCAGGCAGTGAAAACTGGGGACTTGGCTATCCGGACCCGGGAGAAAAACCGACAGGCAATACTTCTGCTGAAGCATTGCTGGAAAATAATGCGTACTATGTCGGTGAAGGAGATGAAAAGGTGATTTATCTGACCTTCGATTGCGGATATGAAAACGGTCATACGGCGAAAATTCTGGATGTTCTAAAGGAAACAAAAGTACCCGCAGCATTCTTTGTTGTAGGCACCTATATCCGTGACAATCCTGAGCTTATCGACCGAATGGCAAAAGAAGGTCACATTGTTGGAAACCACACCATGAATCACCCTGACATGTCAGTAATTTCTGATAAAGCTGCGTTCGAACAAGAACTTGCCTTAACAGAAGATTATTATCTGACAGCCACAGGGGAGGAAATACCCAGGTATTACCGTCCGCCTCAGGGTAAATACAGTGAAGAGAATTTGAAAATGGCTTCTGAACTAGGCTATACTACCGTATTTTGGAGTCTTGCCTATGTAGATTGGAATGTAGATGATCAGCCGACCAAAGAAGCGGCCTTTAGTAAATTACTTCCCAGAGTCCATCCCGGTACGGTTCTTCTGCTGCATAACACTTCAGAAACCAATGCGGAAATTCTGGAAGAGCTTATCTGTAAATACAAGGAACAGGGGTATGCATTCAAAAGTCTTGACGATTTAACGGCAAAACAATAGACAAGACAGAATACTTGGGCATTCTTAGCCATGCGGCATACACTATACTATTTCTGCCGCATGGCTAAACCTCCATATTTATAATTTTTAGATTACTATCTTTTCAACAAGACTCCTTAGCTTTTTGGTTGCTTTTTCTATATCCGATTTTGAAAAAATAGCAGATATCACGCAGATACCATCTATTTTACTCCCTTTTAATTTCATAACAGTATTCTCATCAATCCCACCGATAGCCACTACCGGAATTGTTACTGCTTCACAGATTTCCCTTAGTTCCTCCACCGAAATCCCCTTTGCATCTTTCTTGGTTTTTGTTGGAAATACGGCTCCTACTCCGAGATAATCGGCACCGTTTTGCTCTGCTTTTTTTGCTGTTTCCACTGTATTTGCTGAAATTCCAAGGATACGCTCAGATCCGATAAGGCTTCGGATATCCCGTGACTTTATATCAGACTGTCCAACATGTACCCCATCTGCTCCACTGGCAATTGCTATTTCTACATTGTCATTTATGACAAATGGGATATGGTAACGGTTCGAAATCTTTCTGATTTTTATGGCTTCTTCCAAAAATTCTTTTTGAGATAATTTTTTTTCTCTAAGCTGTAAGAAAGTGACTCCTGACTTTAGTGCTTCCTCCACTATTTCTTCCAATGTGATCTTATCGAGCCATCTTCGGTCTGTAACAGCATAAAGTTTCATCATTTCTTTAGTAAGTTTCAATGCAGATTCCTCTTTCAAACTGTTCTTTTGTAAAATTACTGACGGCATCAATCAGATAATTGCGAAAAGAAGAAGTTCCGGCCTCTTGCTCTGTCGCTTTTTTATCCGCCAGTTCTCCGCTGATACCCATAACCGCTGCAGCCGCTGCAGCAGCAATCAGCGGATAGCAAGGATTGGCTCCGCAAAATGCACCAATCAGTGCTGTAAGCATACACCCGCTTCCCGTAATTTTAGACATCCGTTGACAGCCATTGCGGATTACATATGCATGGTCTGCATCTGCCGCAATATCAATGGCACCCGTAAGCACGATAACCGCTCCTGTACGAGCACTCAGGCTTTTTGCCAGTTTCACTGCCGACTCCAGATTCTCTTCTGTGACAGTGTCCATTACGTCTGCATCCACACCTTTCGCAGTGCTGCTCCCGGTTGCAATCGCTTTTATTTCTGATATATTTCCGCGAATGACAGTGAACTGTATTTCCTTTAACAATTTTTTACATATCCCTTTCCTAAGCTGTGACGCTCCTGCTGCAACCGGATCAAATACTACCGGACAATTTCCCTCATTTGCCTTTTTCCCTGCCGCTGTCATCGCTTCTACGGTATCTGTAGAACCGATATTTAATACTAAGGCCTGGCTGATTCCGACAATCTCTTCCACTTCCCGGATATCGGAGGTCATAATTGGCGAGCCCCCTGCAGCCAAAATGATATTGGCACAGTCATTCACTGTTACAAAATTTGTAATTACATGAACCAACGGTTCTTTTTCCCTTACTTGTTCTGGCATTTGTTCTAGCATAAAATTCCCCTTTCAATCCGTACTGCACAAAAGAAGGACATCCCATTCTGTCAAGCTGAATGCCTCGTTACTTTTGCCAAAATAATACCTGCAATAAGTAAAATGCCTCCTGCAATTATCACAGGAATACTAAGATTTTTAATATAATTCATAAAATCAGTAAGCAGCAGTGAAAGAATTTCATGATTGTACTGCTCCGTCAAATACGTGCGGATGATTTTCCCACCAAGCAGTGAAATACCGCCTGTCAACAGTAAAGCTCCACCGGCAAAAACAGCGAATCTTCGTGGACGTGCCGCCCATACAAGTAAAAACAATAACACTATAGTTAGAATCATACTTACATTTTGTGTCGTTATACTTAATGCCGTATGTATCAAATTCAGCTGTTCTTCCGGAATATAATCATCCAGTGAAATAAAAACAGAAGACAGCTCCATACCGGCAACACTGGTTTTAACAAAGTTTTCCACCTGCTCCTGAGGCAGCAGAGATATCATTGTGTCTTCTGTCCATTGCAAAATAAAAGGAGTGATAAAATCAGTAAGCTCCTGTTCTGTAATTTCCTTTTCCGTACTTCCGGTTAAGAGATACTCTGAGAGGAATTCAGCATATTGATCCAGCAAATCATCAAAGCTTTGAGAACTTACCATCTCCTCTACCTGATTGCTCAAATCTATATATTGGGCAATTTCCAGACTATTTAGCTTTGTCTCTATGGCAGTTTGAATATCCTGCGCTTCAATCACAGAACGAATACTATCAGGCTCCAGTACCTTACGGGCAGAAATAGAATTTATAAAAATGGTTCCCGATAAGATGATAAGGATCGTCAATACAATTGACAAACCCACACTTCCTGGTTTTCTTTCACGCATAGAGACCCTCCTTATCTAAAAAACAGCCACTCAAATTGAATGACTGTTTCTTTTGTTAGTTTACGATATACACATCTGCATAGCTTACTCCGAACTGTAACGCTTCTGCATGAGAATTCCGGAAGATATCCACATGCCCGTAAGCTGTTCCTCGGTCTTCTACAGTATATACCGTTCCATTAATCAGCAGCTTTGTCCCGAAGGCAATTCCACCCATTGCAACTGTTCTGCCTGCTGTCGGTGTTGTGCCGGATGCAGTATTACCACCTGACCAGCTGCCACAGCAGCTGCTGCAATTACAGTATGAAGTCAATTTGAATTTCCCTAAGTATTGTCCTTGCGAAGAGCTTTCAGAAGAAGATGATTCCTGACTGCTGTCATTTTCAGAAGCACTGTCTCCGGAATTACTGTCTTGACTGTTGCCAGAAACCGCAGTACCTTCCTTCCGGTCTGCCGCTTGTGCAGCAGTATTTACGTGTTGTTCCTGTGATGCTTCTGCTGATGCCTTTGCCGCCTTTGCTTCTTGCTCTTCCTGAGTTGCTTTTGCCGCAGCAGCTTCTTCATCCTTAGCCTGCTTTAACAATGCATTTAATGCTTCTTCCTGACTGTTAATCTGTGACAGCAGTGTATTGGCTGTTGCTTCCGTCTCATCGATTTTGGATGCATAAGTCTGAATCTGGCTATAGGTAGAAGCAACTATGTCTTCTACTTCTGACTGCTTTTTGGCACTTTCTGCCTGCAATTTATGAATCTCCTCCTGCTGTTCAAGCACTGCCTCTTCCTGCTTGGCAATTTTATCTCTTGTTTCCTGATAAGCTTCCAGCATATCCCGGTCATACTCTGAAATCTTTGAAATGTTTTCTGCCTTATTCAAGAAGTCCATGAAACTTTCCGAGGATAATAAGATTTCTATGTAAGAAGAATTTGAATTCTCGTATATGTATTGAATCCGAAGCTTCATATCGTCATATTGCTTTGCTTCCTGTTCTTTCGCATCTTCTAAGTCAATCTGTATTTCTTCCAGTTCTGCCTGTTTTTCTTCCGACTGCTCCTGGAAATTAGAAAGATTAGCCGTCAGCTCTGTCAGCTGTTCATTTAAGTCTTTTAAATACACTTCTAACTCATCTTTTTCTGATTCTAATGAGTGAATCTTACTTTCCATCTCATTCAAATCGGACTCGGTTTCCTGCTTTTTGTCTTCCGCATCAGTAATCTTATCCTGTGTAGCCGCACCATAAGAAGGAACTGCCATGAAAATCAGCAAATTAAAACTCAAAAGCAAACTGACTATTCTCTTTTTATTCATTTCAAAGACTCCTATACTTCTGCTTTTTTACTTTTCTAACATATTCGTTAAAAATCGACAATATTTTTCTACTTAATCGTAATATATATGTAATATCTCGTTATATTCTAGCAATTTTGATGTACTTAGTCAAGCTTTATTTTTAAAAAGGCTGCCAGGTTTCCTCTCTTTCCCTTAGAAGCCCGGTGCGAAAATAGTAGTTTGGGATTGCAGCAAGTGCATAAATTAGGCAAATAGATCTGTTCCATCGGTACATTACACTCTGCTAAATTTTTTTCATTTGCCTTCCATAAATCCAGCTTATATTTTCCATTTTCTTTCTCTATTAAAAATTCTTCCTTAAACTTTACCGCCACTTCTTCACTTATTTCATAACAATCCTGGCAAATCGACGGACCAATTGCCGCAAAAATGTCTTTTGGGTCGGTTCCATAGGTTTCCCTCATCTTTTCTATCGTAACCTGTCCTATTTTATTTGCAGTGCCTTTCCAGCCCGAATGACTAAGTCCAATGGCTTTGTGTACAGGGTCCACAAAAAATAAAGGTACGCAATCGGCATAAAAAGTTGCAAGTGTTACATTGGGATCATTTGTAATCAGCCCATCGACATCTGTATAATCCTTAGACCTGGTAATTCCTTTGCCCCTGTCTTTCGCAGTAACTTCCATAACATTCGTTGTATGTGTCTGATCAGAACATACAATACTTTCATAGGGAAATCCGATCGCAGCTGCAATACGATGGAAATTCTCTATTACTGTTTCCTCCTCGTCCCCCCTGCTAAAGCTTAAATTCATAGAAGAATAAATGTCTTTACTGACTCCTCCCACTCTCGTAGTAAATCCATGGAGAACCATAGGAATTTCTTCCAACTCAGGATAAGTTAAATAGACAACTTTCCCTTTTCTCTTAACATGCAGCTTTCGCACCTCTTCATTTTTCCAGACAAATTCTTTCATTTCTACCAATTCTCCCGCTTATTTTATCAACTGAACTAATATACTCAAACTTTGCCTACGCCCCGTTTCCGATGTACGAAGTTCCATTTAATATACATAAGAAAATGCATCTTTAACAAGCTTTATCACTTCCGGAGTAATCCCGACCACATCAAATCGACAAGGTTCGACGTCTGAAATTTTTCGCTGCATCATATAATAAGAAGAAATTTTACAAATTTTTCTTTGTTTCTGCCAATTGACTGCTTCCATCGGGTCACCCCGTTTTTCCGATTTTCGATATTTTACTTCAATAAAACACAAATATCCTTCGTTTCTGCCAATGATGTCAATTTCTCCTACAGGACACCGATAGTTCCTCTCGACAATCATATACCCTTGTTCTTGTAGATAACAGACTGCTATTTCTTCATATCTGGCACCTGTTGCCCTTTTGGTTTCTTTCATAAAAAGAGGTTCCTTACTTTAAATTATATTTTTGATAAAGGTTTTGCGATGTATGGGCGATGCTCCTACTCTTTTCAATGCCTCCATGTGCGAAGCAGAACCATATCCTTTATTATTTGCAAATCCATATGCAGGCAGCAGTCCATCATACTTTTCCATCAGACGGTCTCTGGTAACCTTCGCGATAATACTGGCCGCTGCAATCGAAATACTTTTTTCATCCCCCTTGATAATCGGTACCTGGGATATCGATACATCAGGAATTTTCACGGCATCTACCAGAAGCAGCTCGGGCTGTACCGGCAGGTTTTTTACAGCTTCTTTCATAGCTTCATAGGTAGCCTGCAGGATATTGATCTCATCAATCCTTGCCGGACTGCCGTATCCAATTCCTGTCGCAATAGCTTCCTTCATAATACGTTCATAAAGCTCTTCCCTTTTTTTCGCTGACAACTGCTTAGAATCATTCAGGTAAAGAATGCTGCAGCCTTTTGGTAAAATTACAGCTCCGGCTACTACCGGTCCGGCTAACGGTCCGCGTCCTACTTCATCAATACCGCATATATAGTCCAGATGTTCATACTGATATTCATACGATTTCATTGTTTCTATACGACGGCGTTCTTTTTCAATCTTTTCATCTTCCCGTTTACATTTTTCTATCACTGCCTTCACACCGGCTCTGTGATCATCTCCATAAATCTCATACAAGTTTTGATGATCTCTCTCTTTGGCGGCGGCAAATTCTTTTTTTATTTCATGAATTGTTTTCATTTGTTATACTCTTCATCGGTAATGGTGGGTACTCCAGTGTGATTCTTCCCAGCTTTCCATTCCGGAAGTCCTCCAGTAAAATATTCGCTGCTTTAAAATAATCCAGTTCATTCCCCCGCTGCAGGCATTTTCTCTGAACCGCTATTTCTTTCAGCATCTTCACTTTATCCTCTGATTCTGAAATATGATAACGCTTCTGCAGCAAGCCTTCATATTCCTGGTGCAGATAAAGAAGTAATCCTAAAGAAAGTTCTTCCAGATTTAAGATTTCATCTTTGATCGAACCAATCACCGCCAGCTTCTGTGCCGCATTTTGATCTTCAAATTTTGGCCAGAGAATACCGGGAGTATCCAGTAGTTCTACTCCTTTATGAATGCGGATCCACTGTTTCCCTTTTGTTACACCTGGCTTATTGCCGGTTTTCGCACATGCTTTTCCTGCAAACGAATTGATAAACGTCGATTTTCCAACATTTGGAATCCCAACTACCATTGCACGAATAGGCCGGTTTTTGATCCCTTTGCGTTTGTCCCTCTCAATTTTTTCCTGACATGATTTTTGAATTGCCGCATGAATGGCTTTCATCCCCGCTCCGGTCTTTGAATTTACCTTCACTACAAAAAAGCCCTTCTCCTGAAAATACCGAATCCACCGTTCATTGTATTTCTCATCTGCCAAATCCGCTTTATTGAGTAAAATCAATCGCGCCTTCTGTCTTCCCAGTTCATCGATATCCGGATTTCTGCTGCTTAACGGAATTCTGGCATCTACCAATTCGATAATCAAGTCTATTAATTTTATATTTTCCTGCATCATCCGTTTTGCTTTGGTCATATGACCCGGATACCATTGATAATCCACGCTGGCTCACCTCTATTTCTTTATAAATCCAATTTTGGCAAATGGGGATATCGTAAACCATAATTTACCCACTATGTAACTTTCCTTTACATTACCCACATCTGCAAAGCGACTGTCTTCACTGTTATTCCGATTATCACCAAGGACAAAATATTCATCCTTACCCAGCGTAATTTCATCCTCTGCCAAGCCGGGATTAGTGATTGTCGGAAGGTCTCTTTGTTCAATATAGGCTTCCCCATCAATTAAAATCAATCCTTCTTCAGTAATCTGAATGGTTTCTCCGGGGAGTCCAATCACTCTTTTGATAAAAATGCTGGCATGATCTTCCAGACTCTTTTTATATGCAATAATATCTCCCCGCTTTGGCTCCCCTATTTTATAGGACACTTTATTGAGCAGCATTTTATCATTCACTGATAATGTGGGCTCCATAGAGCTTTCCTGCATAACAATTGTCTGGCAGAAAAAGATTGCGACAATCGCCGCCAGTACCAAAGCAACAGCAATTTCAAAAAACCAGATCAGGATCGCTTTTGCTTTTGCATTTTCCAATATATTTTTTGATTTTCTAAACAATCGCTTTTTCATAGCTTGTTCTCCCATATTGCCACATTCAGAAACAGGGACATATACATATATGTATTTGTCCCTGTTGTCTTATTCTTTCTATTTAACTAACTCTTTAACTTTGGCTCTCTTACCAACACGGCCTCGTAAATAGTATAGTTTTGCCCGCCTTACTTTCCCACGGCGTATAACCTCAACTTTTTCCACATTCGGTGAATGAATTGGCCAGGTTTTTTCAACACCTACACCATTTGAATTTTTTCTAACTGTAAATGTAGCTCTGTTGCCGCCGCCTTGCTTTTTCAATACAATTCCTTCAAATATCTGAATTCTCTCGCGGCTTCCTTCCTTGATCTTACCATGTACTCTTACCGTGTCTCCCACTCGGAATACAGGAACTTCTTCCCTCATCTGTGCGGATTCAATGTTTTTAATAATTTCATTCATTTTATCTTTCTCCTTAACTCAATTGGATGTTCTTAATACCATTTGTAACAGAGGACCATCTCTTTGTTTCACAACGTAAATTATTATACTATAATTCTTTTATATTGACAAGTTATTTTTATGATTCGGGGTGCATATTTTAAAGGTGCGGGTTTATACATCCTGATGGCCAGCATGTATAAACCCGCACCTTTTAAAATATGCACCCTATGATTCGTGAGTTCCCTTGATAGAGAATATCGCCCACTCCGCAATATTTTCCGCATGATCGCCAATCCGCTCAAAATATTTTGCAATCATCAGTAAGTCAATATAAAATTCACTATTTGTGCCATCCTCGGCAAGCAGCATGATTAGTTCGTCTTTCACTGTAACAAATAAATCATCTACTACATCATCATATTTGATTACTTCATAAGCCATATCCAAATCTCTTTTTACATAGGATTCAATACTTTCCGTAACCATCTTCGTGGTCGCCTCAGCCATTTTTCTAATGTCAATTTTACTTGCATTTTCTCTTACTTTTACATACTGGGCAATCTCCGCGATATCCATTGCCTGATCACCAATCCGTTCCATGTCTGAAATCATTTTTAATGCGGAAGAGATCTGCCTTAAATCCCTTGCTACCGGCTGCTGTTCAAGCAGCAGCTTAATACACAGGCGTTCGATATCTCTTTCTTTTTGATCGATTTCCTTTTCGGTAGACAATACCTGGTCCATACCATCCTCAGTTTCATTCAGCAAATATTTACATGCTGTCAGGATGGCCTGTTCACATAGAGAGCCCATATGGATCAGTTCTATTTTCAATTGTTCAAGCTGGTGGTCAAATTGTATTCTCATTAACCAAACCTCCCTGTAATGTAATCCTCTGTTTTCTTGTTTTTCGGAATGGAAAACAGCGTCTCTGTTTCTCCATATTCAATCACTTCTCCTGAGAGAAAAAAAGCAGTTTTATCTGAGATGCGGGCTGCCTGCTGCATACTATGGGTCACAATAACAATTGTATAATCTTTTCTCAATTCTACCACTAGGTCTTCTATTTTTGAAGTAGAAATTGGGTCGAGCGCAGATGTCGGTTCATCCATCAGCAGTACTTCCGGCTGTACCGCTAATGCACGTGCTATACAAATTCGCTGCTGCTGCCCGCCTGACAGACCAAGAGCACTTGTCTTTAACCGGTCTCTGGTCTCATCCCATATGGCTGCATCTCGCAATGATTTTTCCACAATATCATCTAACTTGGATTTCGAACGAATTCCATGAGTACGGGGACCATATGCGATATTATCATAAATACTCATAAGGAATGGATTTGGCTTTTGAAATACCATCCCCACCCGTTTCCGCAGCAGATTGATATTCATATTTCCATAGATGTTTTCTTCATCCAGAAGCACTTCTCCTGTTATCCCGCAATTTTCCACTAAATCGTTCATGCGGTTTAATGACTTTAGCAGGGTCGACTTTCCACAACCGGAGGGACCAATCAATGCAGTG
>Ga0153983_1000262_pt1 | contig 13865 bp, 15 predicted proteins | sample TSGA067MetaG_FD_104693 | JGI IMG/M metagenome (GOLD analysis project Ga0153983, IMG submission 104693) | Attine ant fungus gardens microbial communities from Georgia, USA - TSGA067 MetaG | ecosystem: Host-associated > Fungi > Mycelium > Unclassified | place: USA: Georgia, Alexander Wildlife... | reverse complement strand
TTGGCATCAGTAATGGGTAAAATCCTAACGGACAAGCCTATACTCTCACAAGAAGGTATCTTGCATCACTCGGAGGGCGTTGACTTACTGCCTGCCAACATTGAACTCTCCGGTATAGAAGTTTCTCTAGTAAACGCCATGAGCCGGGAAACCATTCTGCGGCAATACATAGACAGTGTAAAATCCCATTATGACTATGTTTTGCTGGACTGCCAACCGTCATTGGGTATGCTGACTATAAACGCATTGGCGGCGGCTGATTCAGTGCTTATCCCGGTTCAGGCGCAGTACCTTTCGCTGAAAGGACTCGAACAGCTTTTACAGACAATCGTAAAGGTGCGTAAGCAGATCAATCCTCACCTGGCAATCGGCGGCATCCTTATGACAATGGTAGATGCCCGAACGAACTATGCGAAAGATATTATCACCTTGTTAAAAGAAACCTACGGCGGCAAGCTGCACATCTTCCCCGAACAAATTCCCCTGTCGGTACGGGCATCGGAAACCAGTGCGGCAGGCCGGAGCATTTACCTTCACGACCCGCGCGGCAAGGTTGCGGCGGCTTATGAATCCTTGACAAAGGAGGTTCTAAGCCATGAAAACTAGCGCAGTAAAAAACATTACCCTGGCTTCCTACGATGACATCTTTCAAACGGAAACCACCCGGCAAGGCATTTGTTTTGGGCAGATAACGGAAATGCCGCTGGACGAACTGTATTCTTTCAGGAATCACCCTTTCAAGGTGTGCGATGATGATTCCATGCGGGAAACCGCCGAAAGTATCGGGAAATATGGCGTGTTGGTTCCCGGCATAGCCCGTCCCCGCGAATCGGGCGGCTATGAACTGGTCGCCGGACACCGACGCAAACGCGGCTGTGAACTGGTTGGCAGGAATACCATGCCGGTGATTGTCCGGAAACTGGATGATGATGAAGCCACTATTATCATGGTGGACTCAAATTTGCAGAGGGAAACGCTGTTACCCAGCGAACGCGCATTTGCGTATAAGATGAAGCTGGATGCCCTGAACCACCGAGGTGTGCGGACAGATTTGACAGCTTTCCAATTTGGGAATATGCCACAGGGCAAACTCTCTGTTGAAATTGTGGCGGAACAATCCGGCGAAAGTAAAAACCAGATATTCCGGTATATCCGGCTGACCGCGCTAATCCCCGTCCTGCTGGATATGGTGGACGAGAAAGAAATCGCCTTTAATCCCGCCGTGGAACTCTCCTACCTGACGCATGAGGAACAAACGCTGCTGCTGGACAGTATGGAGAAAGAAGTCGCCACGCCGTCGCTTTCCCAGGCGCAGAGGCTAAAAAAACTCAGTCAAAGCGGCGAATTGACGCCGGAACGGATGGACGCCATCATGTCGGAGGAAAAAAAGCCTGCTGAGAATAAGGTCACGCTGTCCGGCAACTGCCTGAAAAAGTATTTTCCCAGCTCCTGCACACCGAAGCAGATGGAGGACACCATCATCAAGCTACTGGAAAACTGGTACAAAAAACGGAAGACAACACGGGTGCAATAATGATTCCGAGCATATGTGAAAAGCCCTGAAACTGCCATAAAAATGCAGCGGCAGGGCTTTTCTTGTGCGTTTGGCTTCAGAGGGTTTGCAGCCATGTCATCAAAATCTTAAAAGGGAGCAGATTATAAAATGCGAAATTCTGATATTGAAACATTAGGAAGGGTACTGGATGCACTCAAAAAGTATCTGCCTGCCAAGGAAAAGAAGCTGCTTATGGAATATGCGGCGGTTTATACGAGCCTGAAAACTAAAAACGACAAGGAAAAACAGGCTTATCGGGACAATGCCGAATACCATCGTGATTATTCGCGTGACTGGAAACAGAAAAATCCAGAGAAGCAGAAACAATATAATGAGGATTATATTGAGAGAAAAAAGAGGAAAAAGGGACAGGAACGATAAACTGAATTTATAAAATCGGCATACAAGGGGCCGGAGCAGAGCGATTACCGCTTTGCTCCGGCCCCTTTTTTCGTTTGCCTGAAGGGAGTTGGTAACTGTGTTTAGAAAAAATGGGCGTCCGCTGGCTGTGCCGCCGCGGGAGCCTTTGGAGTATTGCGCCGGGCGGGTGTGCTGTGATGAAAGGGGTGGGTTGTGCGTTGGATGCCCATACCCAAAGCACGGCTTTATATGTTGGTTCCATGACGGAACCTGTCTGAAATCGGAAATGAACAGAATTTTGAGAAAGGATGTGACAAGCAATGAAGTCCAATACAAGAATATATAACCGGTTCACAGGATACACAACGGAGGATTGCGACTGTAAATACTGCCTGTATTATGCCAAAAAAGAAAAATGCTGTACGCTCCCTGAGTGCTGCTGCCTGGAGGAACGCCAACAGGCATATGAGCGGGAGCATGGCGGGAAAATGGGTGCTGTCATGAAAGGAGCCGCCGATGCCGGGCGTTACTAAGGAACAGATTGTCGAGGCCAAAGGGGTTGACGCCCTCTCCTATGTGCTGGAGCATGAGCCAAACAATATCAAACGCAGCGGAGGGAATGAATACCGGCTGATTGACCATGACAGCCTGAAATTTTCCAACGGCAAATTTCACTGGTTCAGCCGAGGCATCGGCGGCAGGACGGCGCTGGATTTTTTAATCAAAGTGCGGGGCGTTGATTTTGTGGAAGCCGTGAAACTGCTGACATACGACGCAAGAGCCGGGCCTATATCCCTCCAGCCGGTAAATTTGCCGCCCAAAATTGTACCGGAAAAGAAGCCTAAGCCTTTTGCCCTGCCCAAGCCCAATATAAACAATGACAGGGCTATCGCCTACCTGATGGGCAGGGGCATTGACAAGGAAATTATAGCACGGTGCATAGAAGCCGGTACGCTTTACGAGAGCAGGAAATACCACAACTGTACTTTCGTAGGGACAGATGCGGGCGGCGCGGCACGTTTTGCCTGTGTGCGCAGCACGACCAATACTGTCCGGCTGGATATAGAGGGCAGCGACAAGCGGTACAGCTTTTCTATACAGGCGCAAAAGCCGCCCGGTGATACGGTGATGGTTGCCGAAGCACCTGTTGACGTTCTCTCACTGGCGACCATACGGAAGATGGAAACGAAGGATTGGGACGGCTGCCATTACCTTTCCCTGGGCGGCACATCCCCGCTTGCCCTGCTCCGGTATCTTGCCGATTACCGGGAAATCGACAATGTAGTCCTCTGCCTGGACAACGACAAAGCTGGACTTGAAGCGATTGCAAGAATCCAGACAGCGGTTTTCTCCGATGAATCACTGGCCGGGCGCATGTTGATGGTCAAAAGCCTGCCCCCAAAAATCGGGAAAGACTACAATGATGTTTTACTGGCCATTATCAGCGAGAGAAAAAAACACATGAAATCCAGCCGTCCGAATGACCGGGCGGCTGTTTCAATTTAATCAAAACAAGGAGGAAAGCCCATGAAAAACCAACTGCAAGTGTTTCAAAATGAGGAATTTGGTAGTATCCGGGTTTTGGAAATCGACAGCCAGCCGTGGTTTGTCGGTAAGGATGTGGCCGCTGTGCTAGGCTACTCAAATGTCAGTAAGGCGGTGTCGGCACATGTTGACGATGAGGACAGAATAACGGAGATGATACCAACTGCCCAAAATGGGAAGTTGGTATCCCGGACATATCTCATCAACGAATCCGGCCTGTACAGCCTGATCCTCTCCAGTAAGCTGCCTAAAGCCAGGAGCTTTAAACGATGGGTAACAAGCGACGTGCTGCCCTCCATCCGCAGGCACGGAGGATATATCACTGACGAAACCGTGGAAAAGATACTGGAATCCCCGGCCTTCGCCCACAACCTGTTCAAGTCGCTCGTAGAGGAACGGCAGAAAACCGCCGAACTTCAGTCGCATGTAGCGGAGCTTGTGCCAAAAGCCGCGTACTATGACCTCATTCTGCAAAACAGGGATGCCATACCAGTGAGCATGATCGCCAAGGACTACGGAATGTCGGCGGTATTCTTCAACCAGCTCCTGTATGCAATGAAAGTACAGTATAAAATGGGCGGCACATGGCTCCTTTATCAGAAATACGCGGATCAGGGATATACCGTGTCCCGGACATATCAGGCTGGCAGGGATAAAACCGTGGTACACACCTACTGGACGCAGAAAGGCCGCCGCTTCCTTTATGGATTGTTGAAGCGGTGTGGAATCGTCCCCGTGTCCGAGTCCGGCGAATCCGGTCTGTTTTGAGCGCTGAACCTGGCATAAAGCCTCCGTGGGCAAGAGCGCCGCCTTCCCACGGGGCAATCCTGACAGAAGGGAGATGAAAATTTGCAGGATTATCTTGATGAGAAAACCATCGCGCTGGTTATGAAGGGCGGCAAACTCACGGTAGACATGCTGATGAAAGCAATCCGCAAGGCGCTGGCCGAGATGGAAAAACAGAAGAAAAATATGCAGACGCCCCAGGGCAAGCAGACGGTGAAACAGCTTGCCCGGCAAAATGTGGGTATGTCCAATATTGAAATCACCGACAAGAATATCAAGTCCTTTGAGCGCGTGGCCCGCAAGTACGGCGTGGACTTCGCGCTGAAAAAGGACGGCGGCTCGCCCCCTAAGTGGCTGGTATTCTTCAAAGCGCGCGATGCCGATGCGCTGACCGCCGCTTTCAAAGAGTTTAGTGCCAAGTCCGTGCGGAAAACCCCAAAGCCGTCCCTGTTGGCACAGCTTAATAAATTCAAGGAGGTTGTCAAAAACACCGTCATTGACCGCGTGAAAAACAAAAACCGGGGAGGGCATGAACTGTGACTACAGATAAGCTGAAAAAATACATCCTCCCCAATCTGCCCTACCTGTTCATTTTCTGGATTTTCGACAAGCTGGGGCAAGCGTACCGCATTGCGGAAGGTGCTGAGTTTGGTGTAAAGCTGTTGGGGATGCTGCAAACCGTCAATAAGGTTTTTGCCGCTCCCACTCCCAGCCTGCACACGCGGGATTTACTTGTGGGACTGGCCGGTACAGTCATCATCTATATCGTGGTGTATGTCAAAGGCAGGAACGCTAAGAAATTCCGTAAGGACATTGAGTACGGCAGCGCCCGATGGGGCAAACCGGAGGACATCAAGCCTTATACCGACCCCAAGCCGGAAAACAACATTATCCTGACGCAGACGGAAAGCCTCACCATGTCAGGCCGCCCTAAAAATCCAAAACATGCAAGGAATAAAAACGTCCTTGTAATCGGCGGTTCCGGTTCCGGCAAGACGAGATTTTTCGTGAAGCCAAATTTGATGCAAATGCACTCGTCATATTGTGTGACCGATCCGAAAGGTACAATCCTGCTTGAAGTCGGGAAAATGCTCCAGCGCAAAGGCGGGTACAAGATCAAGGTGCTGAACACCATTGATTTTGCTAAAAGCATGAGGTATAACCCCTTTGCCTACATCCGGTCTGAAAAGGACATCTTAAAGCTGGTAACGGCGCTGATTACCAATACAAAAGGCGACGGAAAATCCGGTGACGATTTTTGGGTCAAAGCGGAAACGCTCCTGTATACCGCATTGATCGGGTATATCTGGTATGAAGCGCCGGAGGAAGAACGCAACATAAATACGCTGGTGGAAATGATAAACGCAATGGAGGTACGCGAGGACGATGAAACCTACAAAAATGCCGTTGATTTTATGTTTGACGCGCTGGCGGAACGGGAGCCACAGCACTTCGCAGTACGGCAATATCTCAAGTATAAATTAGCCGCAGGTAAAACTGCCAAATCGATCCTCATTTCCTGTGGGGCAAGGCTTGCGCCGTTCGATATAAAAGAACTCCGGGAGCTTATGGCCTACGATGAAATGGAGCTGGACACGTTGGGCGACAGGAAAACCGCCCTGTTCGTTATCATATCGGACACGGACGATACCTTTAACTTTATTGTCGCGTTGATGTATACCCAGCTTTTCAACCTCCTGTGCGATAAAGCGGATAACGAGTATGGGGGCCGCCTGCCGGTGCATGTGCGTTTCCTTCTTGACGAATTTGCCAATATCGGCCAGATTCCCAAGTTTGAAAAGCTGATTGCCACCATCCGAAGCCGGGAGATTTCCGCTTGTATAATCTTGCAGGCGCAGTCACAGCTTAAAGCCATTTACCGCGATAACATGGATACGATTATCGGCAACTGCGTGCGCCCAGAAGTCGCCAGCGCATAATAAATTACGGCGACGTGGTATTTATGGAATACTGCCTTTAGCAAGCAGTAGGTAAAAGTATCAAGTGATGAACAGTCACAACCTATTATTCTACAACTTATCCGAGATGGGAAACCTGAAGGGGAGTGTAGCATGTTGTTGTTCCAACAGGAACATGAGCCCAAAAGACGCAAATCCTATGTGTCCATTGGTTCAAGAATAAAAATCAGTGTATGAGGAATAAAGCTAAACTGCCTAAACGATAGTCAGAGTGGGGGAATCCGTGCCCTGTATACGAAAAGGATTGAAACGTATACCATCTGTGTTGATTGCATTTCGCAGTTATGGAATCAAGCGATACTCACAGAGAAACAACCGCAAGACAGCGGGTAAATGGCGAACGTCGGTTCCGACAACACTGAATGCTAATTCTGTAATTACTAACTGGGGATGCCCTAAACCTGGCAACAGGCAAGGGTACACAGCACTCGTAGTAGTCTGAGAACCCTGAATTGACAGGGAAAGCCGTAAAAACGGATGCAGGTAATGCTGCTCACATGGCGAAGGGGTGCAACTTACTGTTAATACTAAAAATGAAGGAAGGTGCGTGAGGCATTGAGAAATCCAACTGAGGTATTAAAAAGTTTGACGGATAAGTCAAAGAATGAAAACTACAGATTTCAGAGGTTATATAGAAATCTGTACAATCCGGAGTTTTATTGGCTTGCATACAAAAATATTTATGCAAATGACGGCAGTATGACTGCCGGTGCTGATGGAACTACGATTGATGGCATGAGTAACGAAAGAATTGACAGGATAATTAAATCCCTAAGAGACCGTAGTTACCAACCGAAGCCTGCAAGACGTGAGTATATCGCTAAGAAAAACAGCAACAAAAAGCGTCCATTGGGTATTCAATCGGGCGATGATAAGCTCGTGCAGGAAGTCGTTAAAATGATTTTGGATAGTATTTATGAGCCTGTATTTAGTAACAGATCACATGGGTTCAGACCAGGCAGAAGTTGTCAGACAGCATTGAAACAGATACAGATTACCTTTACAGGTGCTAACTGGTTTGTGGAAGGAGATATCCATGCGTGTTTTGACAGTTTCGACCACCATGTAATGATTGACCTACTGAAAAAAAGGATTGATGATGAAGCCTTTATTCAGCTTATATGCAAGTTCCTTAAAGCAGGATATATGGAGCAATGGACATACAACAGAACCTACAGCGGCGTGCCGCAGGGGTCAGGTATGAGTCCCGTGTTGTCAAATGTATATCTGCATGAACTGGATAAGTTTATGGAAAAATATGCTGACGAGTTTCACAAAGGTAAAAAGAAAAAACTCAATCCAAAGTATAAATCACTTTCAAATCGTATGTCTGAGTATAAATGTGAGGGGAAAGCCATATGGCAGGAACTGAGCACAGAAGAGCGTAAGGAGAGGTCTAAGAAGGTCAAAGAAAAACAGAAGATGCAGAAGAGTATGACACCAACCATACCGAAGGACGACAGTTACAAGCGCATCCAATACACCCGATACGCCGATGATTTCCTTGTGGGGATTATAGGAAGTAAGGAGGACGCCGAGAAGGCCAAGGCAGATATCAAAGCATTTTTGAAGAACGAACTAAAGCTGGAAATGTCAGATGCCAAGACCAAAGTAACGCATACAGGCGACAGGGCAAGGTTTTTAGGGTACGACATCACAGTATCACGAAGTCAGAATCTGAAAAAAGCATCCAATGGAAAAGTACAGAGATGTCAGACAGGGGTGGTCAAACTATTGGTGCCACGAGAAAAGTGGGTCAATAAGCTGATGGAATACAAAGCAATTAAAATCAAAATCAATGAAAACGGCAAAGAGAGATTCGTAGCCCTTCACAGGGGTAAACTGGTGAACCAGAGTGATATAGAAATCCTAGTAAAATACAATGCGGAGGTTCGTGGATTGTATAATTATTATTCTATCGCAAATGATGCCTTTAAAATCGGGAGATTTGCGAATGTGATGAAATATAGCATGTATAAAACATTTGCATGTAAATACAAAACAAATGTACACGAAGTCAAGCGAAGATACTGTAAAGGTGACTTATTCACGGTAGCATATGAAACTAAAAGTGGACAGAAAACTACTACGTTTTACAGAGACGGTTTTAAACGTAAGGAGCAGGCAACAAAGTTCGATAATGTGAGCGAGTTGCCACAGTTCTCTAAATACAATAAAACCAATACTCTCAAGCAAAGAGTTGAACGCCACACATGTGAACTATGCAACAAAGAATGTAGAGAACTGGAAATACACCAAGTTAAGAAGCTCAAAGAGTTAAAGGGCACTGCTGAGTGGGTTCTTCTAATGCGCAAAAGAAGGAGAAAAACACTTGTAGTCTGCCCCGAATGCCATAAGTTAATTCATTCTTAAAACCGCAAATATAGTAAGCGGAAAGCCGTATACGCTGAGAGGTGTACGTACGGTTTGGGAGGGAGTGGAAGCAAGTCCTTTTAAAGGATGAGCGGAAGCTTACCTCATGACACCACCCTGTTTCTCGGCGGCAAGGAAAAAACCACGCTGAAGGACATGGCGGAAACACTCGGCAAGGAAACCATTGACATGTACAACACCAGTGTTACCAAGGGCAATCAGGAGAGCCACGGACAGAATTATCAAAAGCTGGGACGGGAATTGATGTCCGTTGACGAGATTTCCATTATGGACGGCGGCAAGTGCATATTGCAGCTAAGAGGCGTCCGTCCGTTCTTTTCCGACAAGTACGACATAACCAAGCATCCGAATTATAAGTACCTTGCCGACTATAACGAAAAGAATACCTTTAACACCGAAAAATATCTAAGCACAAGGCTGAAATTGAAGCCGGACGATGTTTACGAGGTCTATGAGTTTGATATGTCCGATGGAACACCGTCCAAAAGCCTGCCCGCCGCCTGAACGCGGCGGGTTTTCTTATGTCCAGACAGGGCTATGCCCTGCATCAATACCCTGACCCACAAGGCAGGGAATAAAACAATTTTTTAAGGAGGAAATATTTATGTCATTTTTCACATCCGCTATCAGTACCCTTGAAACCCTTGTAATCGCGCTGGGTGCGGGCCTTGCCATTTGGGGCGTCATCAATCTGCTGGAAGGTTACGGCAACGACAACCCTGGAGCCAAGAGCCAGGGCATGAAACAGCTTATGGCCGGGGGCGGTATTGCCCTTGTTGGTTTGGTACTTGTTCCCCTGCTTTCCGGCCTGTTTGGTTAAGGAAGGATAATATATGGATAGCCTCTGGAACAAAATCACCGAATGGATCAAAGAGGCTCTGATTGGCGGCATTACCAGCAATTTTCAGGGGATGTTCGATGAAGTGAACACAAAGGTTGCTGATATTGCCACGCAGGTGGGACAGACGCCGGAGGGTTGGAACTCCGGCGTCTTTTCTATGATAAAAGACCTTTCCGAAACGGTGATTATCCCTATTGCGGGAATTATTCTGACTTTTGTGCTGTGCTACGAATTGATTCAGATGATCATAGACCGTAACAACATGCACGACTTTGACACTTTTCTTATATATAAATGGATTTTCAAAACGTTCGTAGCCGTCCTTGTTTTAACACATACCTTTGACATCGTAATGGGCGTGTTTGAGCTTGCCCAGCATGTAGTCAACCAAAGCGCCGGTCTTATCGGTGATCTGGATGTTGGGATTGCGATGGACGGGTTGCAAGCCACGCTGGAGGCGATGGAACTAGGTGAGCTTTTAGGACTTTACCTTGAATCATTGATTTTGAGCCTCGCCATGAACGCCATTACCATATTCATCTTTATCGTAATTTACGGCAGGATGATGGAGATTTATCTATTCACCGCCCTTGCGCCCATTCCATTTAGTACGATGGTCAACCGGGAATGGGGACAGATGGGCAACAACTATCTTAAATCCCTGTTCGCGCTGGCATTCCAGGGGTTCCTTATCATGGTGTGCGTAGCCATCTACGCCGTGCTTCTGGTAAGCATCGGGGATGCGGACAATGTTCACACCGCCATATGGACATGCGTCGGATATACCGTCCTGCTCTGTTTTTCGCTGCTAAAGACAGGAAACCTTTCCAAAAGTGTATTTGGATCTCACTAAAATAAAGGAGGGAGCGATACATGGATTTAAAAACACAGCTTTTTGAACGGCTGAACAGAAACCTGGCCGATTACCATACTCAACTGACGGGCTTTGACCGGCAGACGATTATCAGTATGGCAGGACGCATTTCAGCCGTAGCCGACGCGCATTTTTACCTGACGAACCATCACGAGTTTGCGGCTTCGGAGATTGAATATCTCTTGAATTTCAAAAACCCTCTGGAGGTCGTGGCGGACGAATGGCAGCGCCGGACAGAGGATTTAAGCGACATGAGCTTTGTGCTCCATGAGGTTTTTGACAGGCAGGATGCTTTGCAAAGCTATCCTCTCATGGATAACACGGATTCAGGAACGAGACAACGGCTTATTGACCGGCTTGACCAAAACGTAACCGATATGCTCTTACATTACCGTGAAGCCTTGGCAAACCCCAATGCGGATTTTCAGGAATTAGCTAAAATAGCTGAACATGTCGTAACGATAACCGCCGCGCATGACTTTCTGAAACATGACTACAATTTCCAACCCGGCGAAACGGAATATCTTCTGCAATTTAAAAATCCGCTTGAACTGGTTGCCGATAGCTGGCCTGGAACATTGGACGGTCTTATAGGTATGGACGATGTCATGATAGACATTCTGGACGACCGGGAGGCACATAAGCGTTATTCCCGAATAGAGGACTCTCATGCGGAAAATGAAGCCTTCCGTAAACCGTCTGCCGTGGGAAAACCCTCCATTCGCGCCATGTTACGAGAGGCGGCGAAAGAAGCACAGGCTCATTCAACTCCCGACATACAAAAATCCCATGCGGACAGGGATGCCCGGTAATGCCATTTAGTACAAGCCAACCCCAAATATATCAAAGAAAGGATTTTTGATTATGAATGAAAACATGAACACCCAACAGGAAACTGCTGCCGAGATGATGCCCATGAAGCTAGATGTGCGCGTCCGGCCTATCGCGCCGAAAAACAACCTTTTGGCCTTTGCCAGCGTGAATATCAACGATTGTTTCGCCGTGGACGGCATCAAGGTCGTCACCGGAGAAAAAGGCTTGTTTGTAAACATGCCCAGCGCGCCGGATGGCAAGGGCGGATATAGGGATGTGTGCTTTCCGGTGACGCCTGAGTTCAGGCAGCAGCTTAATACCGCGGTACTGGACGGATATTCTGCCGCCATTGAGAAAATGCAGGCCACTCTTGACGCCGCCGCCAACACACACCGCAGGGAAGCGCCTGAAAAGCCGTCCATCAGGAACCAGCTTAACGCGGCAAAAGAGGTGCAGGCGCAGCAGCCCGCCAAAACAGCTCCCGCAAGGGCTGATGGTGCGCGATAATGCCCGAATTTCCCAAATACACGATAGCCTATGCAGACCCGGCCTGGGCATATCATGTCTGGAGCAAAAAAGGCGCTGGACGGAGCGCCGAAAACCACTATCCCACGATGCCTGTGGAAGATATATGCGCACTGCCTGTGGCCGATATAACCGCCGCTGACAGTGCGCTTTTTCTTTGGGCTACTTACCCGAACCTTCCCCATGCGCTTGATGTGATCAGGGCATGGGGATTTGCATATAAGACTGTGGCTTTTACATGGGTAAAGCGGAACCGGAAATCTCCCGGCTATTTCATCGGCCTTGGTCATTGGACACGGGCTAATGCGGAAATTTGCCTGCTTGCCACGAAGGGGCATCCGAAACGTATATCCAAGAGCGTTCGGCAGATCATTGACACGCCGGTTGAGGCGCACAGCAAAAAACCTGATGAAACCAGGCACAGAATTGTGGAACTGATGGGGGATGTTCCCCGGATAGAGCTTTTTGCCCGCCAGAAAACCGAGGGCTGGCATGTGTGGGGCAACGAGGTGGAAAGCGACATTATTTTGAAAGGCAGGTGATAATAAATGCCCTATGTACCAGTACCCAAAGATTTAAACAAAGTAAAAACAAAGGTTGCCTTGAACCTTACCAAGCGGCAGCTTATCTGCTTTTCGCTGGCCGCCGTAGTCGGCGTACCGACCTATATTTTCAGCCGTGGAGCCATTGGCAATGACGGAGCCGTATTCCTCATGATCGGCTTGATGCTGCCGTTTTTTTTCCTGGCTATGTACGAAAAGGACGGACAACCGGCTGAAAAAATCATGCGCAACTTCATACGCGCCCGGTTCTTATGGCCCCGTGTGCGCGTTTACAAGACCGAAAACCTGTACCGCTATCTCGAAAAGGAGGGTAAAAAAATTGCCGACCAAAACAAAACAGCAAGTCCGGCAGGAAAAACGTCTGCTGGCCGCGCAAAAACAGGCAAAACGCGATAAAACCGACTTGAAAACCATGCCCGGCAGTAAGCCGCCAAAAAAGAAAGGCGGCTTTTTAAGCAGCCTCATTGGACGCATATTCGGACGGGAAACGCCGCCGCAGACCGTCCAGCAGTCTATTCCCTACCGGGAAATGCACCGTGACGGTATCTGCCGCGTGGACAAACGCCTGTATTCCAAGTGCATCATGTTTAACGACATAAACTACCAGTTGGCCCAAAACGATGATAAAACACATATCTTTGAAAGCTACTGCGATTTTATCAACTACTACGACAGCACCATCCATGTCCAGTTTTCCTTTATCAACAAGTTCGGGAACATCGAGGAATTTCAAAAAGCCATTGAAATCCCAGATCAGGCCGACCAGTACAACGGGAGCCGCCATGAGTATTCCGGTATGCTCAAAAGCCAGCAGGCCAAGGGCAATAACGGCCTTGTAAAGACAAAGTTTGTCACATTCAGCATCGAGGCCGATAACCTCAAAGCCGCCAAACCCCGGCTAGAGCGTGTGGAGACGGATATTTTAAACAATTTTAAGGCAATGGGCGTTTCCGCCCGTTCCCTGATCGGCCTTGAACGGCTGGAAATCCTGCACGGTCAGCTCCACCCGGACGGAAAGGACAAATTTGCTTTTCAATGGGGCGACATCGCTAAAACCGGCATGTCAACCAAGGACTTTATCGCGCCCACGTCCTTTGACTTTCGTGACGGCAAGACTTTCGGTATGGGGGATAACATCGGCGCAGTATCTTTTCTGCAAATCCTCGCCCCGGAACTCTCCGACAGGATGCTGGCTGATTTTCTGGACATGGAGAGCGCCGTCACAGTCAATCTTCACATCCAGTCCATAGACCAGTCGGAGGCAATCAAGACCGTGAAGCGCAAGCTGTCCGACCTTGATAAGATGAAGATTGAGGAACAGCGCAAAGCCGTGCGATCCGGGTACGATATGGACGTTTTACCGCCCGATCTTGTGACCTATGGGGAGGAAGCGAAAAATCTTCTGACCGACCTGCAATCCCGCAACGAGCGCATGTTCCTTGTCACGATTCTTATTGTGAACACTGCCAAAAGCAGGCGCAAATTGGAAAATGATGTGTTCGCGTCGGCGGGCATCGCCCAAAAATACAACTGCGCCCTCAAGCGTTTGGATTACCAACAGGAGCAGGGCCTCATGTCCTCACTGCCCCTTGGCCTGAACCAGATTGAGATACAGAGGGGCTTGACCACA
>Ga0153983_1000260_pt1 | contig 13953 bp, 13 predicted proteins | sample TSGA067MetaG_FD_104693 | JGI IMG/M metagenome (GOLD analysis project Ga0153983, IMG submission 104693) | Attine ant fungus gardens microbial communities from Georgia, USA - TSGA067 MetaG | ecosystem: Host-associated > Fungi > Mycelium > Unclassified | place: USA: Georgia, Alexander Wildlife... | reverse complement strand
CGTATATTCCGACGCATACCATAAGAAAAAAGCCTTGAAATGCCAATGCTAAAAGGCTGCGTAAATAGTTGTTTCCGATTTGCCCCCATTCGCGGTTTGTCATGGTGGCGAACGGGACAGGGGAAACGGAGCAGTATAAATAAATCTCAATCATGCGCCCGTACAGGATAACGGTAATCACTACGGACATGATTTTCATGCAAAGGCTCACAAGCATTGTTTCAACCGTGAGTAGTAACAGTTCGGGGATTTCCATAGCTTCTAAGCCGTCCCGCATGGTGTCAAGGGTTGCCGCAACGTCAATCGCCGTGTCATGTTCTATCACGCCCGCCGCCTGTGACACAAGGTATTGCCCCACGTCAAAGATTGCCATTGTGATGTTAAAGGTCTGCGTGACGAGTACCACCGCCACGCAAGCCTTAAAGAAATACTTAAAAAACATGAACGTATCCACGTTGTCGTGCATATTGTTTTTCTCTATGACCATGCTGATAAGCTCATAGCAAAGCACATAGGTAATGACAATCCCCGCGATTGGAATAATGACCGTTTCGGACAGGTCTTTGATTAAGTTAAAAATGTCAATATTCCAACCCTGCGGGGTCGTCCCTACCTCCGTCGCTATGGTGCCGACTTTCTCGTTTACGTCCCCGAACATATTTGACAAATTCCCCTCGATTGTCCCGATTAGGAGTTCCTTTATCCATTCCGTGATGGCGTCAAATATGCTCTGCATAGGCGATTACCCGAACAGGCCGGAGAGAAGCGGCACAAGGGTAATGCCGATAAGGGCAACGCCGCCGCCGGCCATGAGCTGTTTTATCCCTTGTGATTTAACACAGTTGAATTATACAAACAGCCAAAAACCCAGTAATATCAACATTTTTTAGGCGGCGGGCAATCAGGATAGTACAATAAAACCCAAAAACGGGACGCAGTAATAAAAAAACTACGTCCCGTTTTTGTATGCCCGGACATGGAAAGGAGCGGTCACATGAGCATAAAAGAACAGCTACAAAATGCGCCGGAGCGCGGCAAGGAAATCACAGGCCAAGAACTTATGGCGTTAGAGCGTTTTGCGGAAGATACCCGGCACATGATAGTCTTTGACGTTCTCACATGGGATTGTCCCGTGGGAGATAAAGGCGAGCGCGTCCGTATCTTTCTCACTGACGAGGGATATACAAAAGCCCTTGAATCCGAGGGGCGCGGCGAGATGAAAATAGTACGACACGCCCGCGTCCGCAGGGGCGATATTTCCTATGACGCGCCGGAGCGCGACCATGAAATCTATTAGCACAATATAAACCGTTTAGGGCAAGGCCGAGAGTATAAAACTCCCGGCCTTTTTTATTGCCCGAAGCGCGGAAAGGAGCTTTTAATTATGGCGGTATTCCGCATTGAGAAAACGCAGAATTACACGGTAATGTCTAATCACCATTTGCGAAACGCGGGCTTGACGCTGAAAGCAAAGGGGCTATTGTCGCAGATTTTGAGCCTCCCGCCGAGTTGGGACTATACGCTTAAAGGCTTGTCGCATATCAACCGGGAGAGCTTGGACGCGATACGGAGCGCGGTACAGGAATTAGAGCGGGCGGGATATATCACCCGTTCACGGGAGCGGAAAGAAAACGGACAGCTTGGCGGCGCGGAGTATATCATACGCGAACAGCCGCAGGAGGACTTTACGCCGGACAATGACCCTACCCCGCCTATATCCGACCCGCCTACGCGGGAAGAACCTACGCCGGAAAATCCCACACAGGTTAATTCTACATTGGAAAAGACCACGCAATTAAATAAAGAAAGCATATTAAGTAAAGAAAAATCAATTACTGATTCATCAAGTACCGATTCCATTCCTATCCATTCCCCTGACCCCTTGCCTTTCGCGGGTGAAGCGGCTGCGCCGCCGGAAAGGAAAGGAACGGAAAAGAGCATGAGCGCATTTGAAATATACCGGGAAATCATACGGGAGAATATCGAGTATGACATTATGACCCAGCGTTATCCGTATGACAAAGACCGTATCAACGAGATTATTGACCTCATGCTTGAAACCGTCTGCACGTCGAGAAAGACAATCCGCATTGCCGGGGACGATTACCCCGCCGAGCTTGTCAAAGCTAAGTTTTTGAAGCTCCACAGCGGGCATTTGGAATTTGTGCTTGACTGTCTGAAAAAGAACACGACGGACATACGCAACATCAAGAAATATATGCTTGCCGTCCTGTTCAACGCGCCCAGCACGATAGACAGCTATTACACCGCGCTTGTCGCACACGATATGGCAAACGGCCTAATTTAACGGCATTTCACTACTCACGAAAGGGGGACAGACCCATGCAGGACGAAATCAACGAAAAAGCAATCAATCTTGCCGTCCGCGTCGGTAAAGCCACAGCCGCCGAGATAAAAAAGGCGATTGAAAAGCTCTTGGCAGATTTGGAAAGCGGCAAGTACAGCAATACAAACCTAAAAAAAGCCTTTACGGGTGAGAAATCAACAGAGCTTAAACACGGCAAACAGACGCTAAAACAGCTATCCAAGCACAACGACGGACTTTCCACCGTGGAACTCAAAGACCCGGATTTACGGCTTTTACACCGCCATATGAAAAAGCATAACGTCGATTTTGCCGCCGTCAAGGACGGCAAGGGCAAGTATACCCTGTTTTTCAAGGGCAAGGACGCGGACAGCGTAACCCATGCTTTCAATCAGTACACGCAAAAACTTGTGAAACAGGCAAGCCGTAAGCCGTCTATTAACAAGACGCTGGCGGCGGCAAAAGCGGCGGCGCAAGCTCTGAACAACGGGCGGGACAAGGTAAAAAACAAGGACAGGGGGGCAAGGTGATTATGAAGCCGGATATAAAAAAGCTCGTTATCATGGGTCTGCCCTTTGTGCTGTTTTTCTATCTCGCGGACAAGTGCGGCCAAGCGTTCCGGCTGGCCGTGGGCGCGGACATAAGCGCGAAAGTCTTAAATCTGCAAGGCGGCTTTGCCGCCGCGCTCAAGAATCCCCTGCCAAGTTTTCACCCGCAGGATTTACTTGTGGGCGCAATCGGCGCGGCGTTAATCGCCCTTGCGCTCCAAATGAAAAAGGCAAATGCCAAGAAATACCGCAAAGGCATAGAATACGGTTCGGCGCGTTGGGGCACGCAAAAAGACATAGCCCCGTATATAGACCCAGACTTTGATAACAATGTGATTTTGACGCAGACCGAAAGGCTCACCATGAACAGCCGCCCGAAGAATCCCGCCAATGCGAGAAACAAGAACGTGCTTGTAATCGGCGGGAGCGGAAGCGGCAAGACAAGATTTTTCGTTAAGCCAAATATTATGCAAATGCACTCGTCGTATTGCGTTACAGACCCGAAAGGAACGATTTTAATTGAGGTTGGACAGCTATTAAGGCGCGGCGGCTATGACATTAAAATCCTCAACACAATAAACTTTGCAAAGAGCATGAAATATAATCCCTTTGCCTACTTGCGGAGCGAAAAAGATATACTAAAACTCGTTACGACTATCATAGTCAATACCAAAGGCGAGGGCGAAAAAAGCACAGAGGATTTTTGGATAAAGGCCGAAAAACTCTTTTATACCGCGTTAATCGGCTATATTTTCTACGAGGGGCGCGAGGACGAAAAAAACTTTATTACGTTTCTTGACATGGTAAACGCTTCCGACGCGAGAGAGGACGACGAGGACTACAAAAACCCCGTGGATTTGATGTTTGAGAAGTTAGCCAAAAAAGACCCGGAACACTTCGCCGTGCTTCAATATCTCAAATTCAAAATGGCGGCGGGCAAAACAGCGAAAAGCATACTCGTGTCTTGCGGCGCAAGGCTTTCACCCTTTGACATTAAAGAGCTTCGCGCCCTCATGGAATATGACGAGCTGGATTTAGACACCATAGGCGATAAAAAAACCGCGCTTTTCGTGATTATATCGGACACGGACAGCACATTCAACTTTGTCGCGGCCATGATGTACAGCCAATTATTTAATCTTTTATGCGACAAGGCAGATGATTTTTACGGCGGGCGGCTTCCCGTTCACGTCAGGTTGTTGCTTGACGAGTTCGCAAATATCGGCCAGATTCCGCAGTTTGAAAAGCTAATAGCGACCATCAGGAGCCGGGAAATCTCGGCTTCTATTATTTTGCAATCACAGGCACAGCTTAAATCAGCGTACAAGGACAACGCGGACACAATCGCCGGGAATTGTGATACTACCCTGTTTCTCGGCGGCAAGGAAAAATCGACGCTAAAAGAAATGTCGGAGCTGCTCGGTAAGGAAACAATCGACAGCTACAACACTTCGGAGAGCCGGGGACAATCGCCGTCCCACGGCCTTAATTATCAGAAAATGGGAAAGGAGCTAATGAGCCAAGACGAAATAGCGGTGATGGACGGCGGGAAATGTATCTGTATGCTTCGCGGCGTGAGGCCGTTTTTATCGGCTAAATTTGATATAACAAAACACCCGCGTTACAAGTACCTTTCCGACTTTCACAAGAAAAACGCCTTTGACGTGGAAAAGTACCTTGCCCGTTTGAGAAAGCCGCGCCCGCCTGTCGCGCCGGATGAACCCTTTTACTTTTGCGAGTTAGAGGACAGCCCCGGCGATATTGCCGAAATCGAGGACGCGGACGCTATCGGGGAAATCGAAACGGAAAGCGGGGTGTAAACTATCTTGAAAAGAATAATACCATACCGGGCGAGGGATTCCCCTTGCCGTGCCTCCGCCGTGAAAATAACGGCGGTTTTTTATACCCTTTTTCACACGGCGAAACGCCGGAAATAACAACAAAAATCATATTTTGGAGGTAATATCATGGAGTTTTTTACAAAGGCAATAGACGTATTACAAATGCTCGTTATCGCATTAGGCGGCGGTCTTTGCGTATGGGGCGGTATCAACTTGTTAGAGGGGTACGGACAAGATAACCCAGCCAGCAAAAGCCAGGGCGTGAAACAGCTTGTCGCGGGGGGAGGCGTGGCACTAATCGGCTTGGTGCTTGTGCCTTTGCTGTCCGGGCTTCTTCACACTTAATCAAGCCGGAAAGGAGCGCGTAAATGCAGAGCATACTTGACGCTATAACAGACTGGATAAAAGAATTACTCATAGGAGCTATTGAATCCAGCTTAACAGGTATGTTCGGGGACGTGAACGAGAAAGTAGGGACGATAGCCGCCGAGGTTGGGGCGACACCGCAAGCGTGGAACGCTAATATTTTCAGCATGATTCAGACGCTTTCGGAAACCGTCATTTTACCTATCGCCGGGATAATCATTACCTATGTTCTATGTGCGGAGCTAATCGGCATGGTAATAGATAAAAATTCCTTGCACGAAGTAGACACGTTTATGTTTTTCAAGTGGTTCTTTAAGGCGTGGGTGGCGGTGCTTATCGTCGCCCACACCTTTGATATTACAATGGCCGTGTTCGACGTGGCGCAACATATCGTATCGGGCGCGGCCGGAGTAATACACGGAAGCACGGCGATAAACATAGACGCGGCCATATCCGCCATGAACCTTGAAGCATACGGAATCCCCGAACTACTGTTATTGACGCTGGAAACATTCATAGTCAGCTTTTGCCTGAAAATCATGTCGGTAATAATAACCGTCATTCTCTACGGGCGCATGATTGAAATATACTTGACCTGTTCCGTCGCGCCTATCCCCCTCGCCACAATGGCTAATAAAGAGTGGGGACAGACAGGCACTAACTTTTTGCGCGGGCTTCTCGCGCTCGGTATTCAGGGCTTTTTCCTCATGGTGTGCGTGGGGATTTACGCCGTCTTGGTAAACGATATGATAATCGCAACCGACGTACACAGCGCGATATTTTCCGTGGCGGCTTACACCGTTTTGCTTTGTTTCGCCATGATGAAAAGCGGGAGCCTTGCGAAATCAATCCTACACGCGCATTAAGGGGGGCTATCACTTGAAAAGCATTATGGACATGGAACCCGAACAGCGGGAGGCGTTGCTATTTTGGATTAAGGATATGGGCAGTAAAGACCCAATTATCATAATCGACCCGTACAACAATCTTTCAACAATGGGAGGTTTGAAAATGGATATACCACAGGAAACGCGGCGGGAAAGTTTTGAAACCGCGAAACAGGACGCGGCGGCAAGGCGGCGCGTCATACTTGAAATACTCACGGAACACGGCGGCATGACGGCGCGGGAAGTGGCCGGGGAGCTTCACAGGCGCGGCATAACGCCAACGGACGAGCGCAATTTTGCCGCGCCCCGGCTTACGGAGCTATACAAGGCCGGAAAGATTCACGCCGTCGGTAAAAAAATATGCGCCCATTCAGGCCGGAGCGTTGCGGTTTGGGCGGTAAAGGAGTGATGAAATGGCTTATGTATCAATTCCGAAAGACTTAACGCGGGTAAAAACAAAATTCATACTCGGCCTTACAAAACGGCAAGCGGTATGTTTCGGCGGGGCGGCGGCAACGGGATTGCCGCTTTTCTTTTTGCTAAAAACATTCCTGCCCGTGAGTACGGCGGCATTCCTCATGGTGATTGTGATGTTGCCGTGGTTTTTATTCGCCTTGTATGAGAAAAACGGCCAGCCGCTTGAAAAATTCTTGCGGTGCGTTATCGACGTGAAACTGAAACGCCCGAAAATACGGACATATCAGACCAACAACCTATACGCCGCCACGGGGCGGCAAATACAGCTTTACAAGGAGGTACAGAGCATTGTTAAAGGCAAAAAATAAAGAACTGGGTGCGAAAAAAGGCGGTATATTCGCCAATATCTTCCGGCGTCGGCGGGTGGATAAAGCCATAACCGCCGCCAAAGGCGACCCGGCCAAACCTACGAGCGTACAAGCGTCAATCCCCTACCTTGCCATGTACCCGGACGGCGTTTGCCGGGTGACGGAGCGGTTTTACAGCAAGACGCTTGAATTTTCCGACGTGAACTATATGCTTGCGGACAAGGACGAGCAGACGGCCATCTTTGAGGGGTTATGCGATTTTTACAACTACTTCGACCCGTCCATATCGGTACAGGAAACCTTTATCTGCCACAGGGCGGCGAAAGAGGATTTTCACAAAGCCATTGAAATACCGCTTGTGGGCGACGATTCCGATTATATCCGGGACGAGTACGACGGCATTTTGAAAACACAGCTTGAAAAAGGCAACAACGGCCTTGTGCGGACAAAATACCTCACATTCGGGATAGAGGCCGACAGCCCCCAAATGGCAAAATCGCGGCTTGCCCGTATCGAAACCGACATACTCAACCACTTCAAGATGATGGGCGCGGCGGCTTATTCCCTGTCCGGCAAGGAACGGCTTGCGGCCATGCACAGCGTTTTACATCTCGGCACAACGGAGCGTTTCGCTTTTGATTGGGACTGGCTGGCGAAAACGGGCATGAGTACGAAAGATTACATTGCCCCTACGTCCTTTCACTTTGGCGAGGGGCGCACGTTCCGCATGGGCGGGAAAATCGGCGCGGTGAGCTTTTTGCAGATTATGGCTCCCGAACTCAACGACAGGATTTTAGCGGACTTTTTGGAAGTGGACGGTAATGTGGTTGTCAATCTGCATATCCGCAGTATCGACCAAAACGAGGCCGTGAAGATGATTAAACGCAAACTCACGGACATAGACGGCATGAAAATCAATGAACAAAAGCGAGCTGTCCGTTCCGGCTACGACTACGAAATCCTGCCCTCCGACCTGAACACTTACGGCGACGAGGCAAAAAAACTGCTTAAAGACTTGCAGAGCCGCAACGAGCGTATGTTTCTCTTGACCGTGCTTGTGCTGAACGTGGCCGGGTCAAAACAGGCTCTTGACAACCGCGTGTTTCAAATGTCGGGGATAGCGCAAAAACATAATTGCGCTTTGCACAGGCTGGATTATATGCAGGAGGCGGGGCTTATGTCCTCTCTCCCTCTCGGCCTTAACCAAATCCCCATACAGCGCGGGCTTACCACTTCCGGCGCGGCGGTGTTTATCCCTTTCATCACACGGGAGATATTTCAGGGCGGCGAGGCGTTATATTACGGGCGCAACGCCATTTCCGGCAACATGATAATGGCTGATAGATTGAGCTTGAAAAATCCAAACGGCCTCATATTAGGCACTCCCGGAAGCGGAAAATCCTTTGCGGCCAAGCGGGAAATCACCAACGCCTTTCTAATTACGCGGGACGATATAATCATCTGCGACCCGGAAAATGAGTATTCGCCCCTTGTGGAAGCCCTGCACGGCCAGATAATCCGTATTTCACAGAACAGCGCGGACTTTGTGAACCCTATGGACATCAACGTAAATTACAGCGAGGACGAAAACCCGCTTGCGCTGAAAAGCGATTTTATCCTTTCCCTTTGCGAGTTGATTATAGGCGGGAAAAACGGGCTTGAACCCGTGGAAAAAACGGTGATTGACCGCGCCGTTAGAAACGTCTACCGGGACTTTTTCGCGGAGGCGGCGGCAAGCGGCGGCGAGGTTGACCCGGCCAAAATGCCGATACTGGAAGATTTATACGACGAGTTACGCAGACAGCCGGAAACCGAAGCGCAGCGCGTGGCGACCGCGCTTGAAATCTACGTCCACGGCTCTTTGAATGTGTTTAATCACAGAACCAACGTAAACGTCAATAACCGTATTGTCTGCTTTGACATTAAACAGCTCGGCAAGCAGTTAAAAAAGCTTGGTATGCTGATAATCCAAGACCAGGTTTGGAACCGGGTAACGCAGAACCGGGCGGTAAAAAAGGTGACGCGCTACTACATGGACGAGTTCCATTTGCTTTTTAAGGAGCCGCAGACCGCCGCCTATTCCGGCGAGATTTACAAGCGTTTCCGCAAATGGGGCGGTATGCCGACAGGGATAACCCAAAACGTCAATGAGCTTTTGGAAAGCCCCGAAATACGCAATGTCCTTGAAAATTCGGACTTCCTGCTTATTCTCAACCAAGGGGCGGGCGACAGGGAAATACTTGCCAAGCAGTTAAACATATCGCCTAAACAAATGGCGTATGTGACCCACTCCGAACCGGGCGAGGGGCTGATAATTTTCGGGAGCGTGATACTGCCCTTTGTCGATAAATTCCCGGAAAATACCATGCTGTATAAAATCATGTCAACCCGGTTATCGGAAAGCGTGTCATAAGGGGGGCGGCATGATGAAACTTACGCATTTAAGCCTGTTTACCGGGATAGGCGGGATAGACCTTGCGGCCGAAGCTGCGGGCTTTGAAACCGCCGCGCAATGTGAAAAGGCCGCTTTTCCTTTGGCCGTGCTTGAAAAGCATTGGCCGAATGTACCGCGTTTTACGGACATTGGCGAACTTACAAAGGAGGCGTTCCATGAAAAAACAGGACTTGAAACCGTCACGCTCATATCCGGGGGATTCCCCTGCCAGCCGTTTTCACAGGCCGGAAAGCGGCGCGGGTTTGCTGACGAACGCTATTTATGGCCGGAAATGTATAGGGTCATTGTCGAATTGCGGCCCCGCTGGGTGCTTGGCGAAAATGTTGCTGGATTCGTCAATATGGGGTTCGACAAAACGGTATCTGACTTGGAAAACGCGGGTTACTGCGTCCGGGCGTTCATTATTCCAGCTTGCGCCGTCGGCGCGTGGCATGAACGAAAACGAACTTTCATCGTCGGCGCTGATGTTTCCGACGCCGCTTGCCTGCGACAGAGGGGCGGGCGTAAAAAATCTGAATGTCAGTATATCTCCGGGCGGCGCGATACGCCGGACAACAAAGAGCGGCACAGATTACGGGGTCAAGCTATCGGCGGCGGTGTTCTTCCTTACTCCGATAGCGACGGACGGCTACCGTTCGACGCTGAAACCGTCCTCTCTGAAAAAGGGAAAAGCAACGGGCAGCCTTGCGGCGCAGATGGCGCACAGGGAAAATCCGGCGTCGGACAACGCCGCGCTCAATCCGTTTTGGGTGGAATGGCTGATGGGCTTCCCCCAGGGCTGGACGGACATATCTTTTGGGAGCGGGAGCCGGACGGTCTGCCCCGCATGACGGAAGAAAAGGAAAACAGGACGGCGCGGCTTGCCGCACTCGGTAACGCCGTTGTGCCGCAACAGGTTTTCCCGATTCTGAAATATATTGCCGAAATTGAGGCCGAGAGGGGGGATATTTCTTGAAAGAGATAAAAGCGCCTGACAAAATCACGCAACAAATGACCCGCGGCGGCGCGGTTGAGGTAAACAAGGCCACGGGAAGCGCGGAGCGTATCAGCGCACGGGATATGGACGTTTCCCCGGACACTAACAGCGCGGAGCTTCTTACTGGCGCGGTTGACCGGGTATTATCGGAGCGGCGGGCTTTGAAAAAACGGGCGGTACGAAAAGAAAACGCCAAGATATTTAAGCGCGTCCACCGTAGCCCGGAAACCTCACGCTTGCAGTTTACCGACGCGGAACGGGCAGACCCCGCGCTATCCCCGTATATCAAGAAATCCGACAAGGCCGCAGACCGTTACGAAAAGGCACGGACGCGGGTACCAAAAGAAAAAGTGTTGAGCATAGAGCGCGTTTCGGATAACCCCGCAGGGAGATCCAAAACGCGCTTAACTTTTCGGGAGCGCGACAAGCCGCCAAACGGCAAATTAACCCATACCCTTAAACGTCCGGGGCGCGAGGCCGCGCTTGCCGCCCATAGCGAGGTTAGGAAATCCGACAACACGGGCATTGAGGCGGCGCACTTTGCGGAACGCCGGGCAGAGGGCGCGGCGCGTAAAATCGGACAGGGCTACAAATATTTGAAATTCCGTCCGTACCGCGCCGCCGCCAAAGCCGAGGAAAAGGCGTTTAAGGCCAACGTCAACGCGCTCTATGAGCGCAGTTTACGGCTTGACCCGGAGCTTGCGGAGGCGAACCCGGTAAAAAAGGCTTGGCACAAGCGGAAAATCAAACGGGATTACGCTAAATCGTTCCGGCAGGGCAACCTTGACCGCGTGAAGCAGACGGCGGCGACGGCGAAGAAAGCGGCGCAAAAGGCGAAAGAAACCACGGAAAAAGCCGTAAAATTCGCCGCCCGCCATTGGAAAGGGCTGTTGTTATTCGGCGGCGCGTTGTTGATGTTAATAATGCTTGTCGCGGGATTAGGCTCTTGCGCGTCCATGTTCGGCGGCGGCGGGGGCGCTGTTATCGGCACTTCCTATACCGCCGAGGACGCGGACATTACAGGCGCGGACGCGGATTATACCGCGCTGGAAACACAGCTTGCGGCGCGTATCGCCAATATTGAAAGCGAGTACGGAGGGTATGACGAATATCGGTACAGCCTTGACGAAATCGGGCATGACCCTTTCGAGCTTACAAGCTATCTGACCGCAAAATGCAACGCATACACGCGGGAGCAGGTACAGGCCGAGCTTGCCGCGCTGTTTAATCAGCAGTACACGCTTACCCTTACCCCCGTGACGGAAGTACGGTACAGGACGGAAACGAGAACGGGACATTACACCGACGCGGACGGAAATTCCCACAGCTACACCTATACCGTGCAAGTGCCGTACAATCACTACATTTTGAACGTGTCGCTTACAAACCGTTCACTTTGGAGCGTCGCGCTTGCTAACCTCACGCCGGAACAGGCTGAAATGTACGCCGTTTACATGGAAACCAAAGGCAACAAGCCGGAGCTGTTCGCGGACAATGTGTATGTCAATCGCGGCGAATACACGGATTACGACGTTCCCCCGGACGCGCTGACGGATACCACTTTCGCGGCTATGTTGCAGGAGGCCGAGAAATATCTTGGCATGGCGTATGTTTGGGGCGGCAGTTCACCGTCAACGGGCTTCGACTGTTCGGGATTCGTTTCTTGGGTAGTCAATCATTGCGGGTGGAATTTCGGACGGCTGACCGCAAACGGTCTGATGAACCAATGCGCCATTATACCAGCGTCCGAGGCGCAACCGGGCGACCTGATATTCTTTCAAGGGACATATGACGTTAGCGGCGCGTCCCACGTCGGTATCTATGTCGGCGGCGGGTATATGATTCATTGCGGTAATCCCATAAGCTACGCGGATATTACCAAAACCTATTGGGTCAATCACTTTTATTGTTTTGGCAGATTGCCATAGCAACAATATTTTACTACTACGAAAGGAGCGCAGACCATGAATAAACTTGAAAAAATCGCACTTCAAGAGCAGAAAACGCGGGAGAAAATCGCGGCTATGCAAGCTATCTTGAAACAGATTGACGGCCAACGGACGGAACAGGAAAATTTGCAGATTGTCCAGCAAGTCCGGGCTTTGCGGCTGTCCCGTGATGAACTGTACGCCTTTATCAATGGCGGGGAGCTTCCCGCGTCGCTGGCCGGGGCGATTGCCGGCGGCGACGCGCCGGAGCCGGAAACGGTTTACTCCCGGCGCGGCAGGAAAAGCAATGACACGCCGGAAACGGAAACGCCGGAGGGCGATACCGAAACAACAAATCATTTTGAAAGCGAGGGCATGAACAATGAGGAATAAAAGGACTTTGCGCGTATTTATCGCGCTGATGGCAGTATTGATTATTACGCCCATGTTCGCAATGACGGCTTACGCCTACACGGACGAGGACGCGGAAACCGAAACGGAACCCATCACCGAAGCCGAGCCGGAACCCGAAAGCACACCCGAAAGCACAACGGAACCCGTTTCCCTGACCCCGGACGGCAATTTAACCCTTGTTGACGATATTTCCGGCGAACAGGCCGAGGATAAACAGTTTATAACCGTCGTAACGAAAAGCGGCAATTACTTTTACTTGATTATTGACCGCGCCGGGGACAGGGAAAATGTTTACTTCCTGAACCTTGTGGACGAGGCCGATTTACTGGCGATTATTGAGGGCGATAACAAGCAGACAACCGCAACCATCACGCCCGTTGAAACTACGCCGGAACCGACCACCACCCCGGAGGAAACCACGCCGGAGCCGGAAAAGAGCAACACGGGCAGTATGCTGATTGTAATACTTCTCTTGGCGGCATTGGGCGGCGGCGCGTTCTATTATTTCAAAGTCTTGAAACCGAAGCAGGGAGCGAAAGGCAATACGCAACTATCCGAGCTTGACGAGTTTGATTTTGACGAGGACGAGGACGAATTAAGCGGCGGGGACACGGGCGAACAGGACGGCGCGGATTATGACGGCGGCGAGGAAATGTCGGACTTTACGGATTTAGAGCCGCCTGCCCCGGATTCCCCGCTTGACGGCTACGGCGACGATTTTACGTTTGGCATTGATGAAAGCGAGGGCAAATAATGAGCGTTTTAGTGATTGCGGAAAAACCGAGCGTAGGAATGAGCTTGGCGGCCGTCTTGGGCGCGAGGACGCGAAAAGACGGTTACACCGAGGGCAACGGCTATATTGCTTCATGGTGCGTCGGCCACCTTGTAGGGCTTGCGGACGCATACGAGTACAACGAGCAGTACGGCAAATGGCGGCGGGAGGATTTACCGATTGTGCCGGACGCTTGGAAATACGTTGTTTTCGACGGCAAGAGAAAACAGTTTGACACCTTGCGCGGCCTGATGAACCGCCCGGACGTGGAAAGCCTTGTATGCGCCACAGACGCGGGACGCGAGGGGGAGCTTATTTTCCGTTTCGTGTATCAAATGGCGGGCTGTAAAAAGCCGTTTTCCCGCTTGTGGATTTCCAGTATGGAGGAAAGCGCGATAAAAAAAGGATTTGCGGAACTGCGCGACGGCCACGACTACGACCCGTTATATTATTCCGCTATATGCAGAGCTAAAGCCGATTGGCTGATTGGCATAAACGCCACGCGGCTATTTTCTACCTTGTACGGCAAGACCCTAAACGTAGGCAGGGTGCAGACCCCGACCCTTGCCATGCTGACGGAGCGAAGCGCGAAAATATCCGGCTTTGTCAAAGAGAAATATCACATTGTACGGCTGGACTTGGACACGGACGGCGG
>Ga0153983_1000254_pt1 | contig 14039 bp, 18 predicted proteins | sample TSGA067MetaG_FD_104693 | JGI IMG/M metagenome (GOLD analysis project Ga0153983, IMG submission 104693) | Attine ant fungus gardens microbial communities from Georgia, USA - TSGA067 MetaG | ecosystem: Host-associated > Fungi > Mycelium > Unclassified | place: USA: Georgia, Alexander Wildlife... | reverse complement strand
TTCGGATATATGTGCAAATTGCTCTCTGGTTATATCACTGTCATAGGCCTGTCGCATTTATCTTCTCTCCTCTGCTTTTTTACTTATTTTACCACAAGGAAAAGATTTTGAACAGGCTCTTAATTGTGGGAAGCGTATCATTATCCAACAGATGCTCTGATACTATATTGACTATTTTCAATATATAATGAATTTTCTTTTCTGCTTCCTTATCTTCTCTTTCCCTGCTTTCTTCAGCGATAATCCTTTCTCTCTCTTCATCTGTCATATATAAGTTTTTTAGGTGTATCATCTTATGGGGTGATATATTATCAGGCGATACTTCCAGCAATTTTAACAATTTCCTTCTTGATTCTTCATCCATATAGTTTCCTATATGCTCATATTCTAAAAGTCCGGCAACGAACTTGTCATAATCACAAGTATCCTTCCTATACACACTTTTCTCAATCCAGTTGAAAAGCATGATTTTCTCTTCCTGACTTAAAAAGCTCCTGTCAAAATCAAGACTCTCATAGCGCCAGCCACAATAACTTTCGAAGAATTTACTTTCAATGAATTTTTCATACTTATTGAGGTCATATCTTTCAATAAATTCTCTGGTAAAGCAAAATGCTTCTTTCGTATGGGTCTTTTTTACATATGCCACAATTGCTTTCTTCAATTCTCTATCTACTTCATCTATATTGGTTATGTATGCATTTAAATTTATCACTTTCCAACTTACCAACAGCTCAAATACGAGATGATAAAATTGGAGGTTTTGAAGAAACACTTTCATAAAATCAATATTAATCAGTGATTCAAATTTTTTGATATAGCTTAACGCTATTTCTTTATCCTCAAATGACAGCCCCATAAGCTGTTTAATTAAAATACTTAGATTAATTTCTGTGCCGGCATTTACCAGATACTCATACCATTTATCCGGTAGATTCAGATACTCAACAATAAAGAAATCACCGGTAAACATTTCCTGATAATTTTCAAAAAGAAAATGATACATTTGAATCGTTTTATACTTCGGACGAAATTCATAATTTAAAACCCCAAAAATACCCTCTTCTCCATAGCACTTAATCGGAAATTCCTTGTAATCTGACAAAACCGTTCTCATCTCATCATATACTTCACTGCTTACCATATCCGCACTTTCTATAAATGCAACAATGAATCTTGTGCTTATTTTTTCATGTAGCATAGTGCCACTATGGATTTGCCTTTCGCCTCTAAAATATATCCCCGCCATCCTATAATTTAAGTATGCTATTTCCTCGGCACTGTATCCATTCTGTATCAGCAATCCATATTCTCCGGTTTCCTGAGTCACAAATTTAGTTCCAAGGCTTAGCAAGGCTTTGTAAAACCGCATATCCCTTTTTCGCGACAGTCTTATTTCCTTTGCATAAGTTTTGATAAGCCATTCATATAGGTAACTGTTTTCATATACATTAAAATTTCGCTTTGAGGAAAGTGAATTTGTTAATTTTTCTGAAAAGCCAACAAAATCGCTGTCAATTAATTCGTCCAGATATAGCAGATAAAATGCATCTAAAATATCTAAATTCTCAGTTTGATGAAGCGTTTTATATATCGCCTCTTTTTCAGCCTCAACATCACACAGCAGATAGAGCGAACCTAACAAGAGTATATCATTACTTGATTCTCTTCCTAATTCAACTAAAAAATCATTTTTCTGATTGCCAACAAACATCAAATCAGTATGAAAATCTTTTGTCAGACTCAGTCCCAGTGCTAATGCACGCAAATCCCTTTTATCTGTTAACCCTCTTTCTTTATAGCGTTCTAAGAGTTCTCCTAAATACATGATGTTATACATCTCTTGGATATCACATTGGACCTGTTGAATCCCAAATAAATTACTTCCTAATTTATTTTCTATATCTTTTTCCGTTATTGCTGCACAACTTTTTACAAATGATATTAACTGCTCTAACAATACTCTATTAACTTTTTCATTCAATATAATACTCTGATTCTCTATGGTAGTCATTTTTTATCCTTTCTGTTATAAATTTTGCTAACAAAAGCTTATGATAAATTACATTTCTTGGATTCCTCTTTCTTAATAGCAAAAAAAGACACCTAAAATGCTTCTTACTACATTTTAAGTGTCTTTAAAATTTAAAATTTGGCTTCCGGCTTGTCTTCCGAAACAAACGCTCTTTAAGCTAATGCTAAAATCATATTTCCTTAACATAATACCACATCATATTGTGCTTATCAATATATTCTCAACCATATGTAGTATATTGAATTATAGCGCTTACAGTTTAGCCGGAGGCAGCATAGTAACGAATAATGGTGTTTGTTTTGCGGTAGTAATTTGATTATATCAATCTACTAAATCATATATTAGCTACCGAAAAAGTAAATGATTTCTATTTTAAGGCACCTGTCGAAGCCTGCTTCCAAACTCCCGTTTTTCATCACTTGATACTGCCTTCCTGTCATACAGATCCTCCCAGTCTCCCCATCAACCTTGATTCCCTGAACGATGCTTTGTTAGCTGCTTTAGTTCTCTTATCATTTAACTTAGAGAGCACGCTACGTTAAAAGAGTAGTAATTGAGAGTATTTTTATTAAAGCAACGGTTATCCTATTTCATAACCATAGATAGTAAATTACTATAAATAATTTAAAAAACGCTTGAATTATTCAGTATCTTTGATAGAATTAAGGGGAGAGTTACGAGGAGAGTTTAGGGGAGAGTTTAGGGGAGAGTAAAACGAAAAGGAGTAACTTTATGGCTTTACCAATTAATATTTCAGATTTAATAAACCGCAGAGTTGTAGAAAATGCCCGAGTGGAGTATAAAGGCAATTGGAATCCTGAACCAATCCTACATTCGATTTGTGCATTTGCAAATGATATTGATAATTGGGGTGGCGGTTATATCATTATAGGTATCAATGAAGAAGATGGCATGCCTGAATTTCCTGTCAGAGGGTTAGGCAAGAGCTCCATAGACCGTATTAATAAGGAGCTTTTGCAAAAATGCAATTTGATTGAACCAAGATATATCCCTGTTGTTGAACAGACGGTTTTTGACGGAAAAGATATCATAGTGTTGTGGATTCCAGGCGGTGAAGCAAGGCCATATAAATGCCCGGTTTCATTTCCAACTGAAAAAGCAGCTGCAAAAGGAGATAAAGCGTATTATATACGCAAAATGTCGAACAGCATCCGGGCGAATCAGCTGGAAGAAAAGGAACTATTCCTGTTAGCAGGCAATGTGCCATTTGATGACAGGGCAAATATGGCTGCCAATATTGAGGATATGAGGTCGAGCCTGCTTTCTGAATTTCTGTATGCAGTAAACAGCGATTTGTACCAAGGCTCTTTGAAGCGTACCGTAGAAGAGGTGGCCGCTGATATGAAATTGATTGGCGGACCATCAGAACTGCGTAAACCGTTGAATGTGGGATTGATGTTTTTTAATGAACGTCCTGATAATTTTTTCCCATATGCGAGGATTGAGGTTGTTGATAAACCAGACCCAACGGGAATAGGAATGACAGAAAAAGTGTTTACAGGTCCCCTGGATCGGCAACTGCGGGATGCATTAAGTTATATTAAGAATTATATCATCAATGAAAAAATAACAAAGATATCTGGTCAGGCAGAAGCAGAGCGGATTTATAACTACCCCTATGACGCCGTGGAGGAAGCCCTTTCGAATTCCATATACCACAAGTCGTACCAGATTGGAGAACCGGTTACTGTGATGGTAACTCCTGATAAAATGGAGATTACAAGTCTGCCAGGACCGGACAGGACGATCACGGATGAGGATATTGCTAACAGACATCTTGTCTCAAGGCGTTATCGAAACCGCAGGATAGGTGATTTCCTAAAAGAATTGAAATTGGTGGAAGGGCGGAACACAGGTATTCCTACAATTTTAAAAGCAATGGAAGCCAATAAGTCCGAACCACCTGTATTTGAGACAGATAATGACCGGAGCTATTTTACAGTCATACTTCCGGTTCAAAAAAAGTTTGCACCCTCCAAAGAAACACCTACGAAAACACATGCAGAGAAACCTAAGGTAAAAAGCCGGAGAAACCGTTCAGAAATAAAAATATTGATTTTAGACATACTGGAACAAAATGACGGTCTTTCCTCCACAGATTTGGCACTGCATATGGGGTACAAAAAATTAACTGCAGCTGTTTCCAATACGATTAAGGAACTATTAGCCGAAGGAAAGATTGTGTATTCCGAGCCGGACAAGATACACAGCAGAAATCAAAAGATTTTCTTGTCAAAAGAAAATACTTGAGGAGTATTAGAGACCATGTACAAACATGGGCTCTAAGTATGCTGCCCATAGCAGCCTCCCCTTGTAAAACAGGATAATTAATTTCTGTATCCGTTATATAAATCCAGCCGACTATGTTGGGATTGATGGTTCTCAACCATTCAAAGTCAACCGTGAAGGGTTTAACGATATCTTCTGCTTCACCTGTGTCTGCATCTACTGCTATTTTAACAATTTCACTATACTCCTTCTCAGCATTTCTATGTTCAAAATAGTGATTCCCCATTTTCCAAATCGAAAATAGAAATAGCCCCAAAAAGAGGTAGGGCAATATCTTATGGTTCTTCCCAAGTCTCATCACTTTTTCCCTCCTCCCATTCCAATCTAGAAAAATAAACAAATGCCTCCCCTATCCATCGGCATATCCGGTTTTCAGTCAGGTATTCTTCCGTGGCACAGTCCGGATTATCCGCTTGCCAGCCTGATTTTAATAGAAACTCCCCTACTGATTCATATGATTTCAAAGCCCTTTTAAGCCTTGCAATATCGTCCGGGTTCGCCTTGATGCAAAATTCATTCCTTATTACTTGTAAAAATACTAAACCTAAAATGTTAGATTGTTCATAATCCATTTTCATTCTCCCCTGCTACATTAGTAGATCATCTAGGTTATCTACCTGTTTTACTTTTTTCTGCGGCTTTGTTTTTTCTTGATTGATTTCAGCTTTTTTCTTAAAAAAAGATGTGCTTCTACTCAATTTTAAATATTCCGGTCCGGATATGGGATCCTCATTAACTCCCGAGTAGACGCTTTCCTTATATTCCTGCTCCCGGTCATAAAAGGGGGATTCTGCTTCATGCCATTTTGGTACATGGTCCTCTGTTTTTTCCATTCGGAACTTTTTCGATTCCGGGTGCTGCGTATAGTCAAACTTATTAACTTTCAAAGGCTTATGCCCACGTATGATAACCAGCCCCTGCTGCAAAGGAAAACGTAGCACCTCATCGGTCAGTAGCAGCATCCTTTTTCCTACGGAATCAGAAGTCGTATACTCCGGAACATAGTCCGTCATGCGTATGGTGTTAAAATTCTTTCGGATCGAACTCACGCCAACGGTTAATTCACCGCATCGTTTGCTAAAATATTCAGCAGTGGTCAGATCATTGCATCCTAAGAATATGGTTGTGTCACAGCCGCCCAGAATCTCCTCCCATTGGCTTTCCGGATAACGGTTCTGGAGCTGGGGAATATTTTGGAACATAACCGTCATGCCAATGGATCTGCTTCTCGCCGTTGCCATCTTCTGTAGCTTCACCACTTGTATTTCCTAAGCTTTCACCCATATCCATATCATTCGCAATGCCATCTTCGCCAAGTCCTTCAATATTACCTTCCGCATTATCCTGCGAACCATCCGGTTGTGTCCGAGATAAATCATCTGACACACCTTCCTGCATGTTATCCATGTCATTCTCATTTGGAGCATTATTCGTTTCATTTTCCGGAGAGCCTGCCATGTCAGTATCTTTGCCCTCCGCAGCCTCATCTGCTTCTGGTTCTATATTTATACCATCGTTTGCCATAGACGATGTGACTCCGGCCGACAAAGGAATCGTACCACTCGGGCCGCTCTCCGATCCATTACTTTCACTGCTGTTTCCGGAACCGGAATTATCCGTGCCTCCATTACCTGAGAAACCTCTGCCCATCGACATAAGTCTGCTAACAATCATCAAGAGACCCATCCCGCCCATTCCACTGGAAGGACGTCCTAAATTCACACCGAGGCTGGCTAAATAAGAGTCCATTTTAAATACCACTTTTGAAAATCCGATTAAGCAAAGTGTTGCCGTAAAAAACTTGGTAAATCCATAAGTGGAGGAAGCCGACAGATTACCGTATCCGCTCAGGAACACCTTGAGGCTCCATGCGTTCAAGATAATGAGCACTACCTGTCCCCCAAACATCTTGGACCAGCTTGCCAGAATATTGTTTGTTGCCTTAGAACCCCCGGTCGCAAATGCTAAGGGGCTGGTATAGCTGAATACGCCGAGCAGTACATAACGTTCCGCTATTGCAAACAGCATCTTAAAATAATTCCATGCAACCACAATATGCATAATCAGCATAAGGACCTGCATACTAAACGAATCCATTCCTAATGTACCGACAATCAGATCAGACGTATTCACATACTCTGAGAAGCTGTTTACTTCAATTTCCGTACCGGCAACCCAACTATATGGTGTGCCGGCAAATTTTAATATGTAATTCACAATTCCCCTCGCATACATAACTGCAAACGCACATATCACGGTACGAAAAACAAGCTGGATAGGATTCTCACTTTCTAATCCGGATCTTCCAAACATACCCTTAAACAATTGGAACAGACAGATTACAAGAAGCATTGCCATTCCAAGCGGAACAATCGCATTTGCATACAGGCTTTTTACGACTGAAAACAATTCTTCAAATAAATTCAGATCGCAGGACATCAGCTCCATAAAAGTACTGCTAATAAGGTCAATCATGGCAACGATAAATTGACTTATTTTCGTCTGAATTGCCTCAAAAAGCAGATCTATTAACCATGTCATATTATAATATCCTTCTCCCTCCCCTTTTTATATTCGGTTTACGAAGGCATCGTCTGCCTAAGCTACCTTCTGCACTTACATACGGCATTTTCAAATTTTCATGAATCTGTCTTTTTTTAGACAAAAATAATAAACCTTGTTGAATAGCAACAGATTCATTGATTGAATGGAACACTATTGTTAAGGCAAAACTGCCGTGCGTTGTTGCCTTCTCCTGCCCGGGAGATCTGACCAAAGTAGACTATCCTGAAAAATCACCCTTTGGAATTATCGTCTGCATATAAGTAACGATTGCACCCATGGTCATAATAGCTGCCCAACAAATGATAATCCGTTTCAGCCAGGTCCTGGATTCATCCACAGTCCGGCCAGATTTGCTAAAATTCATCAGAAATAAGCATACCGCTGCACAAACTACCGCTGCCACCGTACTTATACCGGCAATATCTTTATATACGGTATTCATGGCACTTTTTGCAATATCAAAAATGCCTGTTGCGTTTACAGGGATAGCATAATATGAAGATGCGGTAATGAATGAAAATATGAAAAACATCATCCGGGGTATATAGTTTCCAACTTTATGAATGAATAAATTTTTATAACCGACCAATTTATGAAGTTGTCCCCTTATGTTTCCCTGCAATTTACCTTGAACCATAATAATAAACGCCTCCTTTCGTTTTTCTGAACACAAAAAGGGCAACCGTTATATGGTTACCCTTTTATATGTATCCTGTAAAGCCCTGCCTCTCCCATGAATCACGCAAAACTTGTACTCTATCAGTATAATTCAACCAAAATATTGTGTCAATAACATGACTGTCGCAATATGCTTTCAATTTATTCTCAATTTACTGCTTTCCGGATAAGTATACTCTCCTTGTATGATACTCCCCATATAAAATGTTATATTCTAAGTCAAAAAACAAGCTTGTCTTATCAACCTGATTTTTGACTTAACTTTTTTAATATCCTGATATAATTGCCTGCAGCTGCAAAAAAGCCGTTACCCACTTATTGCTGGTTCAATGGCTAGTTTGTATTCATATACGATTTTTCTTACTTCCTTTTTATTAGATGCTCTTCTTACGAATTCTGCCTCACCCCACTGCAACTGTTCGAAAATGCATTCAGCTATAATCCCATTGCTGTTCTCTTTATAGGTCTCTTTCAGTTAATCTAAAGTGGGATAATAAGAACTTACATAGGCTTCTAATTCATTCATGGATATGTTTACGCATCCATTCTCTACTCCATATGTACACTAATTTCCTTCATCTGATTAATAGCCGGACTTCATCAAGAGCCATTCAAAACATTCTCTACGTTCAGTGAAACTCTCAATAAGCAATTCATTCCCATAACATTGTATTGCAAGAAACTGTTCGCCGGCGCATGTGTAAAAATTTCCATTATCCAAATCCGCATTCCCTGAATTTGCCTTGTCAATTAATTTATTTGCCTCACACCTTGATATAAAATGGATCTTATCCTCCATAGATACATTGTATGGTAGCTCAGGATTCCACTTATCAACGAACACTAATACTCCTATTTTCCCACATTCCGGACATATCTCCGCACCCAATTCCACTGTTCCTGCACTTCCACAATTCAAGCACACAACAAAGTCAAACATGGCAGTCCTCCTCATTACTAATCCCAGTTCAGTAATCCATCTGAGTCTGGAAATCTTTATTTCCCAATAACTTCTGAGCCAGATGCAGTGCATCATCGGGAATACTGACGCATTGAATCTCTTTGCTGGTAATAACGGTACTGCAGCCAATTGCATACCGTAGCTTTTCGCTGCCAACCTCCGTTATAATAATGGCGTCGTCTCCACGAACCAGACGTTGTAAACCATTATAAAAGCAATTTATATCCGGCTCGGAGTCATCCTCATCGGGTTTAACGGGTATTCCATAGATATTCCCATAACAGCCAAATCCTAACTTTTTGCTGCCATCAGGCTGGGCTTGCTCAAAAATATGCACTTCATCCTCTGCACTGACAGAATGTATCAATTTACGGAATTCACCTGCATCTTTCACAGCGAAATAATTAGTTCTAATTGTTGCATCATAATTAGCCATAAATAAATCCTTTCCTCCTATCCATAAATCACATCATTAAACAACGCATATTGAATTATTACATCCGCTACCTCCGCATCTGCATAGCCAGTATCCAACCTCACCTCTTGGCCTTTAAACTCTAATATATCTAAATTATGTAGGCTTTTTCAGATACTTTTCCAATCCCTTTAGGAACTTTTCTTTCGTCAGTTCATACACTGCATCTTCTTCTAAATCATGCAATTTCAGCATACCACCTCTACTAATCTGCTCACTTCCGTATTCTCCGAGGTATTCACCAATAACTTCTGCTTTGCAACACCAGTAATTTATGCCTCCTTCCAATGCACTGCACATAATGTCATCTATGTCCTCATTCGTTACCACAACTTCAAATTCGACTTTCATTTTCTCAATGCCTTTTCTCTCTTCCACATGCACTCCTTCTACCAACAAATATTAATCGTTGTTTGCCATACGCCTCCTATATACCCTGTTGGTCTAAACGTATAGCCCTTTTTAATAAACATTTTCTTTACGGCATCCTCAATATCTGTATTATCCAATATCCAGCAAGTTTCACTTCTCCCTGCTTTCTTGGCTCTATGGATTGCATTCATCTGTTCTGTTACTGCTTTGCTAATCTTATCTTTTCTTCCAACGGTTTCGCTTCTTACTTTTTCTGCTGAATCTATTAAATTTTCAAAGCTCATTATCATTACCTCCTGGTTCCATTATGCATAAAGTATACATTTATACGTGGTATTCTTTTCATAAAATGACCTCCTTTTGTCCCAAGCTCCTAGTTTCCATATTTGCATCTCCATTCGTTTCGATTTATTATCATGCATCTATCTTGCCTTATCCTGTTTCCTAAAACAAATAATTTGGTATTAGTCTACAAAGAAATGTAATCACCGTAATTCAGAAACGACACCGGAAGGAGGTCCAGTGCCGTTCTATTCTTTAAATGAAATTTAAGCTATCATCTCATAATAATCAATTCTACACTCCTGGCAAAGACCTCTTTCCAACTCAATACCCAACACATCTCTGATGGCGCCATATTTTACGGCTCCTATTTGGCTGTCAAATCCGATTGGTGATATATAACAGCCTCCCATCTGGCAAATCCCCGTATACAGCCTCCATTCGCCATTTGATTCTTCAATGTAATAATTATATTTTGATTCCAAATTCTTAATATCATGATCCAATAATATTGCCGATATCTGATTCCATATTGAATTTTTGATATTCTCTTCCAATTCTTTTTGCCTTTTTTTTATTCTTTCACTTTCTTCTTTTACTTGCAAGTATGTCTCTTCTGATTCATTTAGCGAAAGTAAAAGTTTTGTATTTTCCTTCCTTAACATATTCATCTGCTCGCTGCATTTCCCCAAGGTTCTCATTTCACTTTCCCTACTAATTTTATCAGCTTCACTTTTAAAAATACTCTTGAATAATAATGACTTAATTTTTTTTAACATTAAATTCCTCCTATAATTGGGTTTCTTAAATTTACCTACTATCATTATGCTGCATTTCCAAATGCTTTTTGAAGGTGCTCAATTATATTTACCAATTCCAATATCACTTGTTTATGCCATTCATGCCCATAGCACTCAAATAGTATCTGGGCCTCCTTCATGAGCTTTTCCCACATCACATCCTCTTCAATTGGATTATCTGAGTAGTTTTTGAAAAATTGGTATATCGCCTTCATCCCTGCCTTCAAGTCTGTCCCTTCTATTGAATCCATATTATTTATCATAACCTTCATTAATTCAATATCTTTGTACTTTTCCAAGAGTCCCGGCAAGGTTATTTTCTCCATAAAGAAAAACGAATACATATCATTAAAAATATTTTTTACAGTTGTCTGCATTTTTTCTCCTCTGAATTTGATTCTTTCTTTTTACTATGCTCCTAACATTAGGCTACACAGAATAAGAATTCCAATATATCAATATCCGTTTCAAAATCTTCAATAGATAACAGTGTATTATACTCGTCAATAATTTCGTCATCTTTATAATCGTATATGTAGATGATTCCATATACCAATACCATTTCATGATATTCTTTTGTGTCAGGATAAGATATACTAATTATAGGCTGTCCATTGCTGACGTTTTTTCCCTTATTTAAATCCTCTACCCTCATATAAGATGTAATCACATAATTCCCTAAATTTTCTTTTCTCACATTCATGAAATCAATCATCTCTTTCTATAATAATTTTCTATGCCGCCTCCACAGATGGCTTTTGAATTTGTTCAATGATGTCCATAAGATTTAACAATACTTGCTTACACCACTCACATTTATAAGCAGCATAGATTGCAGATGTTTCAGCTATGATCTTCTCCCAATAGCTGTCATCCGTTATCTCCTCAACAGAATACTTTTTAAAAAAAGCATACATTGCATTCATACAAGACATATGGTCAATCTTCTCTTCTGTGATAAGATAGCTAAGTAGTGACTTTAACAGCCGATTATCCGGATATTTCAAAAATAAGTCTTCCAGTTTTCCCTTCTTTTTAAAGAAAAACAGATATACATCATTAAAAATATTCTTCACAGATTCCCGCATTTTATCTCCTTCCTATGTCTGCTTTTATAGATACTGCCGTTTTTATTCATCGACTCCTTTCATAAAACAGCAAAAAAGACACCTTATTCATTAAAAGTGTCTTTTACCTCATAAAATTTAGCTTGAAGAGTCTTCTCCAATAAAAATTTGTACAGCTACCTATCTGTATAAATCACTTACAAAAGTAGGATACCACAACATTATGTATATTGTCAATTAATTCATTCTATATATTGTGCTTATTTGTCGATTTGAAATTTCTGAATGCAACGTAAAAATGTCAAATTTAATTCCTGGTACAAATCCTCATCGAATTTCCCATCAACCATTGATTTACGATATAACAATGGCGAGTACATCTTAATTAATTTTTCTATCGAATCATTATCCCCAAATTTTGCATTATACATCATTTCATCAAAGTCCATTGTTTTCCGACTATTCCTTTCTTATTTTCTTAATGGCATTATCGTAAGTATCAGAAACCTGACTGACCGGAATATCTAATGGGCTTACTGTCCTGCTTACACCTCCATCTCCTCTGCTTCCAATTCTAATCGCTGCAAAATATCTTTAGTGACAGCCGCATCTTCAAACAGACTAATCGCAAAACATTTTTTCCCTGCATCCTTTAGCGACGCTCCAATATGATATGTTCTGCCGCTATCCAGAATAAGAAAACGGTCATGAAACACGCATGTGTATCTCACTTCCAGTGCCGGATATTGCCTGTTAAAATTTTCTACATCCTTCCCGGTCAATTTTGTATTCTTCACCGTATATATGCAGACGGATACACCTGCTTTCTTTTTTGCGAACATATTTAATGTACCCACATCCACATAATTATCCACCAATACAATGGACTTCCCGGCACTGCTGATTAACTCAACCAGCAAACTAAAAGCATCATATATCTGCCCGTCAAAAAATACTTTTTGTGCAGACTCTTCATGCTGTTCTATATAGTTAAAAACCTGTTCGAACTTACTATCTGCCTCCTTTTGATATTCCAATTGCTTTATTTCAATCTCATGAATACGCTCGAAAAGAAAGGCATTGTTTACCATAAATTTTCTCATTGCAACAAATGCCTTCATAATATTTATGCTCACCTGTATAGCGGTTTCACTTTTCAGTACAGCCGAAAGCATCGCTATTCCCTGTTCCGTAAAAACGTATGGCAGATATCTTCTCCCACCCTTGCTGCCTTTCTCATTGTCAGTTTCCATTGAGGTCGCAAATTGCGACCTCAATGAATCATATTCTTCTTCTGTCAGCCGGAAGCGGAACTCCATTGGAAATCTTGCAATATTTCTTTTTACAGCTTCATTTAACCGTTTTGTTTCTACTTTATATAGCTCTGCCAGATCACTGTCCAGCATGACCTGTTGCCCATGCACAACATAAACTAAGTTTCTTATCGTTTCATTTGATATAACAATCTCCGATACCTGCTCTTCAGCCATATAAATTCACCCTCCGTAATTGCACCTCAAGAACTATTTTTGCTTTTCAGCCATTCCTCTGATTTTCTTAATGGTATTATAATAAGTATTAGAAATCTGACTGGCCGGAATATCCAACAACGTTGCAATCTGTGTAAATGGATATTGCAATACAATATGCCAGTAAAGAATAGTCTGTCTTGTTTTCGGAAGAGATAAATAAACACTTAACATCCTCTTATCAGAAACCAGGCTTTCAAAGTCCACTTCAGAACTAATATTGTCTGATTCCTTATAGCTCAGATCCAGGTTTTCAAACGAAGTACCAAAATAATTATCTTTATTTGGGTTTAGATATCCCTCTGTAAGTTCTATTATCTGCTTTTTTGTGCAATAGTCATTCCTCCGGTTGCTAACAGCAATCCTGACATATTTACTAAATTTCTTATGCAACGTATCATAATGTTGAGTTCCTGCCATATTCCCACTCTCCAACAGCTTAATCAAATTAATGTTACTCAGGTGGTGCTTCTCTTTCCTATGTTGCAATTAACAATACCATAATAAAATCATATTCATACAATAAAGTATTAAATTAGTTCTTTCAATACTTCCAGAGCCAGTGGTTATTTACAACGCTCCAATTGCAAAATAATCTGCATTTCGACACAGACTATGTGAAACAATTCTCAAATTCGTCTTAAAAACATCTCAATTTTGTTGCAATATATTTTTTTTTAGCTTTTTTACAATTTTCATTATTGTATTCTGTATATATTAATAACGACAAAATTTATTTGCTTTTCATGCACCTTGACAATTACATAATGGTTCAATGCAGTTATACTGGTATATCCGGCTAAAAGTCAAGATATTCAAATGTACATAGTACAGCCAGCAATACTGTAGAACATCATTCTATATGCATCTAATATTTCCTAATCCAATCAAAATAAATAAAGGACAACCATCAATCAGTTGGCTAAATTTCAGTCAAACTATTTAATGGTTATCCTTTTTGTGTT
>Ga0153983_1000253_pt1 | contig 14065 bp, 13 predicted proteins | sample TSGA067MetaG_FD_104693 | JGI IMG/M metagenome (GOLD analysis project Ga0153983, IMG submission 104693) | Attine ant fungus gardens microbial communities from Georgia, USA - TSGA067 MetaG | ecosystem: Host-associated > Fungi > Mycelium > Unclassified | place: USA: Georgia, Alexander Wildlife... | reverse complement strand
GCCCATACTCCTCTAATACACTTAATCCGCTGTCATACAACTCCTCATCCCCCTTTATATTGCGTCCTTTCTATTTTATGAAACGCAAGACCCAAAAATACCCATAACTTTCATCAGCCGGCTGCATTCACGCAAAAAGAAAAGACTGCCGTATCAGCAGCCCATTCCTATATATATTTTTATAATTTCACACTCTTAGTTCATCAGGACTATGCTTTGCCAAAACCCGCTCCAGCAAATGCCGCTGCAGCAAAATTACCGGAGCCGGCAGGATAAATAACGTATAGGGAATCAGATAAAAAAGTAATGCCGCAACTGTGAAAATAAGAATCAACATAAGAGTCGCCGGTAAATACCGGATTGTCATATAAATTCCAATCTTAACGAACCATCCTGTCGGCATCTCAAACCTGGACAGCGCCGCAAATGTATAAATTGCAAACGCAATGATAAATATGGAGCAAAGAGCATAGAAGACGATAAAGAGCAGTCCCAGATATCCATCTGTCAATGCATTTAAAATTCCTATATTCAGATGTAAAAGAAAACTGACTCCCATTATCAGGATCCATAAAAAGGTCGCCTGCCTGAAATTCTTTTTAAAAGAAAGGATAAATTCTTTAAACACATACTCACGGTCACCAAGCAGTGACTTGTGAACTGAGTAATACAAGGCTGTTGTAGCTGCTCCGATAGTCACTACAGGAAGGCTGCACACCAACCAGAGAAGTCCCAGAAAAAGACCGTCGAATAGTTTACTTGTGATACCGTATAAACTCCCGTCATACTGAAACTGCTTTTGCATAGCTTCCTCCGTTTTTTCTGACAAATACAGGAATACTATCCAGCGGTGCATCACAGATTATAACTGTCCCGCCTTCGTACACCTTGTTATCGTTGATGCTGCGCCATTGGCCTTTTGGCAGATACACCTCTTTGCTTCTTTGTCCTTCATAGAGAATCGGACATACCAGCATATCCGGTCCGAACATGTAGGAATCTTCAATTTCCCAGACCTTTTCATCTTCCGGATAGTCATAAAATAACGGCCGCATTACCGGCGTTCCTTTTTCATGCGCCTCTTCCATCAGCTTTGTCACATAAGGACGTATCTGTTCCCGAATCTTCATATATTTCTTAGCGATTTCATAAACCTTTTCTCCAAATGACCAGACCTCATTATCTGCTCCGCTTTCCTGGGCACCGCCGCCGATATTGCTAAGCGGCTCTTTAAACGGTTCTCTGAACCCATGAAGCCGCATCACCGGACAAAACGTACCAAACTGGAACCAGCGCACCAGACATTCCTTAAAACTTTCATCATTGATATTGCCCCCATGAAATCCGCCAATGTCGGTCGTCCACCAGGGAATGCCGGACAGCCCCATGTTCAGTCCTGCCGCAAGCTGATTGCGTAAGGATTGGAAACTGGAGTCAATGTCTCCGGACCAGACAAGTGTGCCGTATTTTTGCGAACCAATCCAGGCACAGCGCAGAAGGTTCATAATATTTTCCTGTCCTTCCGTTTCCATTCCTTCATAAGCCATGCGGGCATATTCTTTTGGAAACACATTTCCAATTTCCATATCTGCCCCGAGAAAATAGCGGTAATGTTCGAACTCGTATTTCGTCAGTTCCGGCTCCGCCTCATCCAGCCAGAAAATCTTAATCCCCAGATCGTAATAATTCTTTTTGATTTTGCTCCAGACATAAGCTCTTGCCTCAGGATTGGTTGCATCGAAAATAGCTGCCCGATTCAATTGTCCAAGACGTTTCCCTCTTTCCGAACGGACCAGATAACCAAGCTCCACCATTTCATTATAATTTTCACTTCCTTCTTCTACTGTTGGCCAGATTGAAACCATCAGCTCAATTCCCATTTCCCTTAATTCATCAACCATCTGTTTTGGATTCGGCCAATACTTTTTATCAAAATTCCAATCCCCCTGAAAAGGCCAATGAAAAAAATCCACAACTATTACAGAAATCGGAAGACCTCTCTTTTTATACTCTCTTGCCACTTCCATGATTTCATCCTGCGTCTGATACCGCAGCTTACATTGCCAGAAGCCGGTTCCATATTCCGGCATCATTGGCACTTTACCGGTGGCATCGGCATATGCCTCCTCAATTTCCGACGGTGTATCTGCAGCGGTAATCCAATAGTCCATTTGTTTTGTGGATTCTGCCCTCCATTCTGTCACATTTTTCCCAAACGTCACATGGCCGATGCCCGGATTATTCCACAGAAACCCATAGCCTTTGTTTGATAAGGCGAATGGTATACTCGCCTGAGAGTTTCTATGCGCCAGTTCCAGGACACACCCCTTAACATCCAGATATGGCTGCTGATACTGTCCCATCCCATAAATTTTCTCACCTTCACAAGCCTCAAACCGTACTGTCAGCTTATAATTACCGGTTGCTGTTCTGGGCTTGAAAGTACGCGGATCAATTTCCAACGCACTGTTAAATTCGTCTTTTAACTCATCTCTGCGGTTGCGATCATACTCTTCCAGCAAAAGCTCTCCCTTTTGATTATAAAATTTAAGCTTGCCGGTAACCAATACCTCACAGCGAAGATTCCCATTGGTAATCACTGCACTTTCTCCATGAATCTCTATCTGTATATTACAGGGTTCGGGATGGAGAAGCGCCGAATTGTCATCCGATATAAAATCATGAAGCTGTGTCGCTCTGACACGAAGGGAATTTCTGCCCCACGGTTCAATTCGCAGTAATTCTTTGTCGTATCTTCTGTAAAGGATATTTCCTGATTGTTTCAGCATATTTTTTCCTCCTATTCTTTTACCGCACCTGCAGTCAGCCCGCCGACGATATATTTTTGCAGAAATACAAATATAAGCACTACCGGAAGCACAAGGATACATCCATAAGCCATAATTGCATTCCATTTTGTTCCATATTTCGTCTGGAATTTATAAATATTTGCAGTCAGCGGCCTCATTTCGGCCTGTACATTAAAGGTCATGGAGTAGACTAAATCATTCCAGCCATTTAAGAAAGAGATTACTAATACTGTGATAATTCCCGTTTTGATAGCCGGCAGCATAATTTTCAAAAATGCGGTCAGTACATTACATCCGTCAATCCGGGCCGCATCATCAAGGGCTGTTGGTATCGTTTTAAAGTATGGTCTTAAGGTAACGACAATGAAAGGAATTGATCCGGCAGCAATTGCAATCGGTGGTGCAAAGTAAGTCCCCAACAGATTTACCCTGTTAAAAATCAAATACATCGGCGTCAGCATCAAAGATGCGGGCAGCATCTGAGTCACCAGAAAGGTAAGCAGGAATCCTTTGCTGCCGGGAACCTTATAACGTCCCATGCCATAGGCGGCCGGTACGCCCAAAAGCAGGGAAATAACCATCGATAAAGCAGCGATGATAAAACTGTTCTTCAGGGAAACAAGAAAATCTTTATCCTGCAGATTTTTAAGCCATGGATCAATTGTAAACTTATGAGGATAGTAGGTTACTATTTTTCCAAAAGATTCCACATCTGTCTTAAAGGACATGGAGATCAGCCAATACAAAGGGAATAAAAAGCAAATGGCGATCAGCAATGCTATGATACAGTAAATAATATTTTTTCGGGATTCTTTGCTTTTGAAATATCCGGTTTTCATCATCAATCATCCTCCCTGGCAATTAATTTCAGGTAAAGCAGACCAACCACAAACAGGCATAAGAACAGTACCATGGCCGCCGCCGAACCAAGAGAAAATTCATATTGCGTAAAGGAAAGATTATACGCATAGGTTCCCAATACATCAGTAGAATTCAGCGGACCTCCGCTTGTCATAATATACATCAAGTCGAATGCTTTAAATGTATAGATGAAGCCGAGCATCAATACCGACAAAATGGCGGGTTTCATAAGCGGCAGTGTAATATAACGGAATCTCTGCCATCCATTGGCTCCGTCAATCGATGCACTTTCGTAAACTGCCTGATTGATTCCTGTTAGGCCGGAAGTCAGAAGCAGCATATTAAATGGTATTCCCACCCAGCAGTTCGCCGCTACTACCGCAATCATTGCCGTACTGGTACTGGTCAGCCATTCTATCGGAGCGCTTATTAATCCAATATTTACAAGTAAATCATTAATCACACCCTCTGTCGTCCCAAACATATTTCTTGCCAGCAGCGCCGTTACTGACATAGGCATCATGTAGCTTACCAGAAGCAGCCCGCGGACAGGACCGGAGATCGTAAATTTTTTCGAGAAAAACATTGCAAATAAAAAACCAATAGTAAACTGAAAGACCAGACTTCCGATAGTAAACACAAAGGTATTTCTTAGAACCAGTAAAAAGGTCGGATCCTGAAACAAGGTAATATAATTATCCAGACCAATGAACACCGATGTGCCTGCTTTAAAGTTTTTTACATTGGTATCCTTAAAACTTAATATGACATTATAGACAAGAGGATACCCAATGACTACCAGCAGATAAATAAAGGCGGGTAAAAGAAAACAATAGCCTTCTATTTTTCTTGCCGCTGCCATAGACCTTTTTTTCTTCATAGTTTTGCAACACCTCTTTTTCTGATTCTTAATTTATTGCTCCGGCAGAGGAGTTTCTTCCAGTATTGGATCTACTACCGCAGCCCCTTCTGCCATAGCATCTGCTGCTGTTTTTTCTCCAATTGCCGCTCCCTGTACTGCAGTGTAGATGGCTTCTGAGATCGTCGGCCAGGATTCATGAGGTCCTCTGGCAACTGCATATTCCATCGCATCGCTAAATACTGCAAACCGTTCATCCTCAATCAATTCGTTATATTCTTCCGCATCTTCTCTTACAACCAGCTTCCCTGATCTCGTAGCAAATTCTCCATTCTTTTCGGCACTGTGGAACCAGGTCAAGAAGTCTACGCACTCATCCGTTGCCTCTGATCCGGTGCATACACCAAAATTTTCTCCGCCAATAACGCTGGCATAGGTTTCATCTTTTGGCAGGAAGCAGTATTTATAATTAATGTCGGTTCCTGCATCGGCAATATCATCATCCAATGAGGCAATCTGCCAGGTACCGGATTCCAGCATAGCTGCTTTTCCGGCTATAAATGCGTTATAAGCATCTGCCTGAGTCCAATTGACTGATTCCTTACTCAAATATCCCTGGGCAATCAGATTCGAAAGAAAATCAAGTGATTTCACCGATTTATCTGAACTTAGATCTGCAACACTTCCGCCGGCAGCATACAGCCAGGGTATGTACTGAAATGTACCTTCTTCATTGCCAATAAGGCTCATCGAAAAACCATATACATTATCACCGGCATTCGTAGTAGCTGCTGCTATTTCCTCGAACTCCTCCCATGTCTCAGGTACATCTTCATATCCGGCTGCATTTAACAAGTCCATATTACACAAAAGTGCCAGACAGTTGCTGTTATTTGGAAGCCCATAGAGATTACCCTTTGAATCCTTACAGCTGCTTAATGTACCGGTATAGAACTTATCCAGTTCTCCCCATTCTTCTAACTGGCTGGTAATATCTTCAAACACACCCAGAGAAACATAGGATGCCATATCCGGAGAATCGACCATCCCAATATCCGGAAGTTCTCCTGAAACAGCTCCAATAGTGTACTGGTTCATCAGTTCATCACGCGCTACATAAGTTACGGTAATGTGGATATCACTTTGCATTTGATTATACTCTTCAACGATCTCCTCCAGATCATCTGCCTCATTTTCAAAATAGTGCCAGAGCGTAACCTCCTTTGCATCACTACTGGAAGCAGTGCTTTCAGAACTATCTGCATCTGTACTGTCGGCATCCGACGAATCATCACTACTTCCTCCGCAGCCCATCAGCAATGTGCCCGCCATGGTAAAAGCCACCCCCACAGATACAATTTTCTTCCAAAACTTACTCATAATTACATCCTCCTTTTCCTTTTGTCTTATCAATTTAAACTGCTTTCATTATATATTTGGAAACTAAATAAAACTACTAACTTTTTTAATATTTTAGACATAATTTTAGAGTAAAATTTTAAGATTGGAGGATTTTTTTATGGAATTTGGGACGGGGCGCTTCGCGAAGCGCCCCGTCCCAAATGAAAAGTGACCTGTCCCCAATTAGTCTAATGTGTTCTTAAATATTCGGAAACACTCATTGACGTGATTTCTTTAAATACTTTATTAAAATATTTAGGATCGGAAAATCCCACACTGTATGGTACTTCTTTTTTATCAATTGCATGATTTAATAATAACGACTGTGCCACTTTTATTCTGTGTTTTTTCAAATAAGCAGAAAAATTTTCTCCTATGTCACGGTTAAATAAATAACTAAAATATTCCTGTGTCATTCCCAGACTTTCCGCTATTTCTTTCTGTCGGATTTTCGCAGCATAACTTTTTTCGATAATTTCTAATGCCTTTCGTATCTGAGGGTGTGCATCCGGGTACTGCTTTTGCAGTTCGCTGTCAGGTTTGTTAACCGTTTTCATTTCCAGCTTTTTTAGTACCTCTTCCATTTCTTCTATAGTAACCGGTTTAATCAGATATTCCCTTACCCCCAGAGATATTGCCTGTCTGGCTGTTTCAAATTCCTCATAAGCACTGATAATAACAATTTCGACGTTCAAATTAAGTGCCTGGATTGCTTTGATCATAGAAATACCATTCATATATGGCATTTTTATATCTGTAAAAACTACATCCGGTTTGATCGTTTGTATCATTTCCAATGCCTGTTTGCCATTCTGCGCTGCTCCTACTACTTCATAACGATCAGATATCATTGTAATCAGATTATGTAAACCTCTTCGGGCTCTCTGCTCATCTTCCACGATCAAAATTCTCAATCGTATTCCTCCTCCCTGCTTCTGTTTTCTGGCTTTGGGATTAAAAATGTAAATTTTGTTCCTCGTCCCTGAGCGGTTTCCATATGGATTTCCAGACCTTCTCCAAAGTACATCCGCATTCTGGCTGCTACATTAGAAATACCGATACCTACTTTTTTATGATATTTTTTTACCGGATTTAGCAGGATTTTATGTATGACATCTTCTGTTTCCTTTGGCATTCCGCTTCCATTATCTTCAATTGTAAGCTTCATCCAATCTCCTTGCTTTTTTCCGATAATCCGGATAAAACCTCCCTCTTCTTTTCCTTCAAACCCATGTAGGATTGTATTTTCCACAAATGGCTGCAGTACTAATTTCGGACAAGGCCAGGATTCAAACTGTGCATCTACTTCAATTTGATAATCAAATACATCTTCCAGACGGGATTTTTGTAAAAACAGATATTGTTCAATCCATAGAAACTCCTGGTGCATATAAACTTCCTGATGCTTTTGGTCAAATGTATATCGCAATATATTGGATAATTTTTTTATTAACGCAGATGCTTTATAGTTCCCTGATTCTATTACATCATAGTTAATCACTCCCAGCGTATTACAGATAAAATGAGAATTAATCTGAGATTCTAACGCTTCCCGTTCTGCCTTATGCTGTTTTTTTATGGATATCAATTTTTCCTGATGACCTTGCTCTAATGCTTCCGTCATTTCCCCTAAAGCGATAATCATCTTATTATATTCATCAATCATCTGCCATAACTCATTAGAACCTTTCATCGGAATTGTCTCCGTGAAATTTCCAACCTTTACTTTTTCCATAGATTCCCGGATCCGGTAAATGGGCTGCAGCGTACTTCTGAATATCAGGATCATTACAACTGCCAGCATAATGATAATAATACCAAATACAACTATGCCTTGAATATAAATCGCATTAATCTGTGAAGTCAGAGCCGTTTCATCAATCGCAATATTCAAATTCCAGTCAGCAATCTCGATCGGTTCAGCAATACTGTTTAAATCATATGTTGCCAAATATTTACCGCTGTATATTCCTATATATTGATCATTTTCATGATGAATAATCATTCCGTCTTTATCTGACAGATATGTTTTGATCATTTCTTTCCGATCCTCACTAATAAAATCAAAACAGTCACTGAGAGCTTCCGCTTTAAGCGAAACTATGATTGCATACTTCAATCTTTCGTCTCCGCCATTACTTCCTTTTAACGGAAATGCTATACTGAATATCCTGAGGTCAGAGTCATTCGGATGGGAAATAAAGAAATCACCCACTTGATACTGAGGGATTTGACTATCATGAGTTGCACGAAGAACATTTTCGCTCATTTGAAACAGAAGTTCCCGATTGGCTGTTCCCCATAATGTAGTATTATTAAAAGATTTCGTATCGTATTCAAAAATCACTTCATCTGCATCTACAATGACGATATCGGTAATCCATTTGGAATATCTCCCATAGGCAGAGAGAGTATCGTTTAAATTTTTCTGATTAACCACCTTGTTATCTTCTTCAGCCGCATAACGCTCTATCTTATCTAAAAGTTCTGAGCTGGTTGCAAATTCGCTTCCAATAGAAACAAAATCTTTTAAAATATAATTCAAATTTTTACTTGCCGAGATAAGAGTTGTTGTTTCTGAACGCAAAGTCTCATCTTTTAGATATTGAATATATTCCTGCCGGAAATAATACAAAACCATGGAAACAGATGAAATTACAAAGATGACAGAAAATATTACCGGAGCACACCAAATGTGGCTTTTCCAATAGTGCTTTATTTTCTGATAGAACCGTACAATACTAAATCCCATTGTATTCCCTACTCTCTTTTCCTCACCTGCAGTTCTCTTAGATAGAGTATTTCAAAGCTTTATCTGTTCCAGTAGATATTCCTTTTTATTGTGCTGAGGATTTTCCAGTACCAGTTCCAGCAGACGGAGAAGTTCTTCACCCAGTTTTTCCCCGGGTTTCATCCCCACAGAAATAAGATCACTACCGGTTACAGCTAATGTTTTTAAGGATACACATTGTCCCTCTTTTACAATTTTATCATAAACTTGTTCAACTTCGTCCAGACAAGCAAGTCTTTCCCGCTGTGCGCTATTATTCCAGGATTGAATAACCGCCCTTTTCACCTTTAATAAAAGCGGAAACAATTCTTCTCCCATCTTGCAGACAGTCTTGCGCACCGCCTCCGGAGATGGATAGATCGGCTCATCATGCCACCGAATCAATTTTGTTACCTTATGAATCGTATCATTATCAAACCGCAGACGCCTGAGAATTCCCTCCGATATCTTCTCTCCTTCTATTGGCTCTGCGATATCATGAAGCAGCATCGTAAAACGAAGTGCCTTATCCGGTTCTACAAGGGACAAACCAATCAATACCCGTTCTCCCGGATAGTATTTTCCATCGCAGTCGTGACAGGCTGTTTCCATCATGTCATCAAATTCCGGCAAAATTACTTTGGTGATACCGGTTTCATAGGCAATGCGAAAAGTTCCCGGATGTGGGGAAACCAATAGTTTTACAAGTTCTGCCTGAATCCGTTCCGCACTGATATGGGAAAGATTGCCGTTCAACGCAAAAATACTCTGCTTTGTTTCTTCTTCAATCCTAAAATCCAATTGGGCGGAGATTCTTATCGCCCTTAACATTCTAAGTGCATCCTCATTGAAGCGTTCCAGCGGTTTTCCCACACATCGTATCACTTTTCTTTTCAGATCATCCATACCGCCAAAAAGATCAATCAATCCTTCTTGGGGATTATAAGCCATGGCATTGATCGTAAAATCCCGGCGTTTTAAATCTTCTGCCAGTTCGTGGGTGAACATTACTGCCTTAGGGCGGCGGCTGTCTTCATATTCCCCATCAATGCGATACGTAGTAACTTCAAAGCTTTCTTCATCTAAAAGAACAGTAACCGTACCATGCTGGATACCTGTATCAACTGTTCTTGAAAAAATCTTTTTAATTTCCATCGCTTTTGCTGATGTAGTAATATCCCAGTCATCCGGTGATTTCATAAGTAAAGAATCCCGGATACAACCGCCTACCGCATAGGACTCATATCCATGGTTCATGAGTTGGTGAATGATATACTTTACCTTATCCGGTATTTCGATTTGCATGAGCCTACCCCCAATTCAAGTACGTCAAATTAGTATGCGCGTCCCCAATATACCATTTTTTTAGCAGGCTTACCGCAGCATATACAAGTATCTGTGATTTGTTCCTGGCCAAACGGCAGACAGCGGGCCGTTGCCTGTGTCTCTTCCTTTATCTTATCTTCGCATTCCCGGCATCCACACCACATAGCCTTTACAAATCCCGGAGTTTCTTCTATTGTTTTCCTGAATTCCCGATACTCATTTACTTCATACGTGTGGGCATCCCGGTGGGCTCTGGCACGTTCAAACATATCCTGCTGCATCTGCTGTAAAACTTCCTGCACTTTGTCCCGTAATGCTGAAAATTGCACCGCTATCTTTTCTCTTGTATCTCTGCGCACAATCACTGCCTGCCCTGCTTCCATATCCTTGGGACCGCATTCGATCCGAAGGGGAATCCCCCGCATTTCCTGCTCCGCAAATTTCCACCCGGGGCTCTTATCTGTGGCATCTGTCTTTACCCGGATCCCTGCCGTATCCAGTGTCTGCCAAAGCTCCTGAGCCTTTTCAAGCACCCCTTCTTTTTTTTGCTGAATAGGAACAATCATCACCTGTATCGGCGCAATTTCCGGGGGCAGCACCAATCCACTGTTGTCTCCGTGAACCATAATAATGGCGCCAATCATACGTGTTGTCATCCCCCAGGAGGTTTGGTGCACATACTGCAATTGATTGTTTTTATCCGTATATTGAATTCCGAACGCCTTTGCAAACCCATCTCCAAAATTGTGGCTGGTCCCCGACTGCAATGCTTTGCCGTCATGCATTAAAGCTTCAATCGTATACGTTTTGTCAGCACCCGCAAATTTCTCTTTCTCCGTCTTTTCTCCCTTAATTACCGGGATAGCCAGTACCTGTTCGCAGAAATCCGCATATACATTCATCATCTGTTCCGTTCTTTCCTGCGCCTCTTCGGCTGTCCCGTGAGCAGTATGCCCCTCCTGCCATAAAAATTCTCTGGAACGCAGAAATGGTCTTGTTGTCTTTTCCCAGCGAACTACGGAACACCATTGATTATATATTTTAGGCAAATCACGGTGAGATTGAATTTCTTTTGCATAGAATTCACAAAAAAGTGTTTCTGATGTGGGACGTACACACAGCCGCTCCTGCAGCAGTTCTTCCCCACCGTGGGTAACCCAGGCTACCTCAGGAGCAAATCCCTTCACGTGGTCTTTTTCCTTTTGCAGTAAACTCTCCGGTATGAATAATGGCAGGTACACATTTTCCACCCCGGTAGCTTTAAATCTTCTGTCCAGTTCCTTTTGGATATTTTCCCAGATTGCATAACCGGCCGGCTTAATGGCCATACAGCCTTTTACACTTGTATAATCCACCAGTTCCGCTTTCTTAACCACATCTGTATACCATTGGGCAAAATCCTCCTCCATGGATGTAATTGCCTCAACCAGTTTCTTTTCCTTTGCCATGATAATCTCCTTATCAAACGGAAAAACAAATTTCCCGTCCTGTTCTGTTATATTGATAATAGCGGACTCCTGCCGCATCTAACATCCGCTTTGATGCCAGTACAGCAGGCGTATCTGAGTATTTGTCGCAATCATAGACAATCGCTTTAATCCCTGCCTGAATAATTGCTTTCGCACACTCATTGCATGGAAACAGCGACACATATAGCTTCGCTCCTTCCAGACTTCCTCCGCGATAATTTAAGATAGCATTCAGCTCACTATGAGTCACATAAAGATATTTGGTATCCTCGGGATCTCCCTTCCTTGACCAGGGAAATTCATCATCGGAACATCCAATAGGAAATCCGTTATATCCCATCGATAGTATCTTATTATCCTCACTAACAATACATGCTCCTACCTGAGACCCGGGATCTTTGGAACGCATTCCGGACAATACCGCTACTCCCATAAAATATTCATCCCAGGATATATAATCTGTTCTTTTTTCGCTCATATGCAGTCTCCCATCTCAGTTACTTTGTTCCAAAGATTCTGTCTCCTGCATCTCCCAGCCCCGGCACAATATATCCGTGATCATTTAAATGATCATCCAGCTCGCCGATATAAATATCCACATCCGGATGCGCTTTTTGCAGTCTCTTTACTCCTTCCGGGGCTGCGATAATGCACAGAAAACGGATACTTTGCACCCCTTTTTCTTTCAGCAGAGTAATTGCTGCAGCTGCCGATCCTCCTGTTGCCAGCATGGGATCTACAACGAATACGTCCCTCTCCTGGGAATCCGGCGGAAGCTTACAATAGTATTCCACCGGCTCAAGAGTCTGTGGATCCCGGTACAAGCCAATGTGCCCTACCTTAGCGGCCGGCACCATATGCAAAATCCCTTCTACCATACCAAGCCCTGCCCGCAGGATCGGAATCACGGCCATTTTCTTACCGTCCAGCTCCTGAGCTGTCATCTTTGCCAGCGGTGTTTCTATTTCAATATCCCTAAGCTTTAAGTCCCGGGTAGACTCATATGCCATAAACATAGCGATCTCACTAATCAATTCACGGAAATCTTTGCAGCTGGTATCCGTCCGGCGAATGATACCAATTTTATGCTTAATAAGTGGGTGTTCCATCACCAATACCTGTGACATAAGGCTCCTCCTTTGTAAAAAACAAGTCTACGGTTCGATTAAGTCAATTCTTCTTTGATGTCTTTCTTCATGGGAAAATTCCGTATGTAAAAAGGTGTCTGCAATTTTAAGCGCCAGACCCACACCGACTACTCTTGCGCCTAATGCCAGAATATTAGCATTATTATGCTGTCTGGTCGCCTCTGCCGTAAAACAGTCCGTACATACGGCTGCACGTATCCCTGACATTTTATTTGCTGCAATTGAAATTCCTATTCCGGTTCCGCAGATTAAAATTCCTTTCTCACATTCCCCATCTAAGATGGCATGTCCTACTTTTCTGGCATACACCGGATAATCCGTAGACTCTGCACTGTCACATCCATAGTCCTTAAAAGGGATATTATGTTTGTTTAAATATCCGATAATCTCCTGTTTTAATTCATACCCTCCGTGGTCACATCCTAATGCTATCATGATAGTATTTCCTCCTCATTCAGTTTTATAACCAGACCATCTAATAATGTGTCTAAGGTTTCATAATAATACCCATATTCCTTCAAGGGCTCTCCATAGAGAGGAGCGAGATCTCCTCTGCCTCCGACAAAGCCGGTAAGTGTATAAAGATGCTTCAAATTCGAGTATTCCTCTAATATCTTTTCCTTTAACTCCTGTTCCATCGCCAGTATCAATACCCCTTCCCCATCTCCGATATCTTCCTGTATTAATGGTTTTGACATATGATTTTCTGCTTCATACCCATGGCTGATTAAAATTGCCTCCGACTTTTGATTGATCGGTTCCGGAAACAAGACAATCAGACCTCTGGATTCAATCACGAGGGAACTCAATAACAATTTCTTCTTTAACATAATTTCTGCCATCGGACTCCTTGTGGTATCACTGGAATCCACAAAAATCAGCTTTTTGTAACATTTCATATTTTCATGATCCTCTTTCTTATACATAAATTATCCGGTGACCGGCAGCTTTTAACAAACGGTTCATGATTGCCTGTCCCATCTGCGGCGTGTAAAAGGATTCTGAAAAAATATAATCCACCTGCAATTCATCAAACTCCCGCAATACTCCAAAAAGATGAAGCGCAATACCTTCTTCGTCTGCTCTTGAACCAATACTTTTCACTGCATTTCCCCGATACAAATCCACTGTTTCATCCGTACCGATAATCCCTGTCTTCGCCCCGGCCTTTTGCAACTCTTCACTTAGTTCATTGATTTTATGCAGTACTTCAATCTTTTCGCCTTCTACAATCATAAGCTTTGCTTTTGGCGCATAATGCCGGTACTTCATTCCGGGCGCCCGGGGATTGGTACTGTCCGTTTTTAAAAGAACGCCTTTATCTGCATGTACTTTTCCGATCTTTGTCGCTATCATTTCCTGATTAATGGCTCCCGGTCTTAATATTACAGGCACATCTCCTGTAACATCAAGGATCGTAG
>Ga0153983_1000251_pt1 | contig 14070 bp, 14 predicted proteins | sample TSGA067MetaG_FD_104693 | JGI IMG/M metagenome (GOLD analysis project Ga0153983, IMG submission 104693) | Attine ant fungus gardens microbial communities from Georgia, USA - TSGA067 MetaG | ecosystem: Host-associated > Fungi > Mycelium > Unclassified | place: USA: Georgia, Alexander Wildlife... | reverse complement strand
GAGACCCCTACTCTAGACCCCTCTCTTAATGAGCAGTTGTCAATCCTGTGCGTATATGGATCACAATGAACCCCTAGTACCAGGTTTATAATAGAAGAGTTTACAGGTATACTACTGCAGCACTGCTCAAAGAAAGAGTCCTTCTGGGAGAGGAGACCTGAGCTTAGTCACACACTCCAAGCTCTACACCATAGTTGTAGAGTACTGTCCCCTTTACACCTAGGGCCCAGCTTCCAGTCAAGGTATAGAGAGAATAGAGAGGTATAAGAGAGCAAAGAGAAGGGTAGGGGAGGGTAGGGAATAGTGACTATGATTTGAGAGAAAGAACTCGATGATAAGCTGGCATTATTTGTACATGTTATATTCCTCTCACATATCCATTTGGATTGAATTATGAAAAGAAAAAAGCATGTGGCCTTCATGGCACTCAATTGTGTCTTAGACATTAGCTGGCTATACTTGTTGGGTGCTTCAATTTTATTTGAATTTATTTGAGTTTTTGATGAATTTTGGTGAATTTAGATAGAATTCAGAGAGAATTTAGCAAGCAAAGAGAGAGAATGTACTGACCAATGCTTGTAAAGCATTGGATAAGCATTGGATAAGCAGGCATCACTCCCACATTCTTCTCGCATACATATATGACAAGGTTTTCATCTGGGCCTCCAGCTCTTCTTAAACCCTCTACTAATTAAGTTTGTGCTGAAGTCAGTTCACTATGTTCCCTTTCTACAACATTTTGTGTAATAGTAAGTAGTGTTGTCTATCAGGTCGCTTTGCTCCCTTTCAACAATGGTCTGTGCAGCTGCAAATAGTGTCGTTGATCAGGTCGCTTTGCTCCCTTCCAACAATGGTCTACGACACAGTAAGCAATATTGTATGTTAGGTTGCTCTGCTCTCTTCCTATACTGATAGTTTGCACTGTTGTAAGTCAGGTTGCTCTACTTCCTTCCTATAACAGTAAGACCACAGTCAGCTTGCTTTGCTCACTGCCTGTTCCAATTTATTTGAATTTTTGAATGAAAAGAGAGCCATTAGGTAAAACTTATACATGATTAGGTGAAGCTTTGTCATGCTCACTCAGCAGCCATCATCCCACATTTGGTGTAGCATACATACTAGATAAGGTTTTCATCTGGGCCTCTGGCCCTTCTGGAACCCTCTACTAATTCTGTGTTATTAAGATTGTACTGAAGTCAGTCTGCTATGCTCTCTTCCTATAACAGTCTGTGTGACAGTAAGTAGTGTTGTCCATCAGGTCACTTTGCTCCCTTTCAACAATGGTCTACGACATAGTGAGCAATATTGTGCATCAGGTCACTATGCTCCCTTCCTACACTAATAGTTTGCACTGTTGTAAGTCAGGTCGCTCTGCTCCCTTCCTACAACAGTAAGGCCACAGTCAGCTCGCTTTGCTCACTGCCTGTTCCAATTTATTTGAATTTATTCTGAATTTATTTGTATTTTTCATTGAAGAGAGAGAATGCTGACCAATGCTTGTAAAGCGTTGGCTAAGCGTTGGGTAAGCAGGCATCACTCCCACGTCCTTCTCGCATACATATATGATGCTGCACCAAATGTGGGATGATGGATGACACATATATGTACCTAATCATTCCCATACTCTCTCTTTTCACTCAAAAACCTCTACAAAATTCAAATAAATTCAGAATAAATTAGGATAAATTAGGATAAATTAGAATAAATTAGAACAAGCAGTGAGCAAAGCAAGCTGACTGTGGTCTTACTGTTGTAGGAAGGGAGCAGAGCAACCTGACTTACAATAGTGCAAACTACCAGTGTAGGAAGGGAGTAGAGTGGCCTGATATACAATATTGCTTATTATATCGCAGACTGTTGTTGAAAGGGAGCAAAGCAACCTGATCAATGACACTATCTGCAGCTGTACAGACCATTGTTGGAAGGGAGCAAAGTGACCTGATAGACAACACTATTTACTGTTACATAGAATGTTATAGAAAGGAACCATAGTGGACTAACTTTAGCACAAACTTAATAACACAGAATTAGTAGAGGGTTCAAGAAGGGCCAGAGGCCCAGATGAAATCTTGTCTAGTCTACTATGTATGCAAGACCAAATGTGGAATGATGGCTGCTGACTCAGAACTGACCAAGCAGCTTTCTTCACATACTCTCTCTTTTTACTCAACAACTCTAGAAAATTCTAGAAAATTTACAATAAATTCAAATAAATTGGGTAAAATTGGAATAAAATTGGAACAGGTAGTGAGCAAAGCAAGCTGACTGTGGTCTCACTGTTGTGGGAAGGGAGCAGAGCGACCTGACTTACACTAGTGCAAACTATTAGTGTAGGAAAGGAGTAAAGCGACCTAACATACAATATTGCTCAGTGTATTATAGACCATTGTTGGGAGGGAGCAAAGTGACCTGATAAACAATACTACTTACTGTCACACAGACTGTTATAGGAAGGGAGTGTAACAAACTGACTCCAGCACAAACTTAATAACACAGAATTAGTAGAGGGTTCAAAAAAGACTGGAGACCTAGATGAAAACCTTGTGTAACAAAGAAGTCAGTTGACAAGTAGCATAGAGACCATAGGAGATAAAAAGCATAGTCACATAGTAATTGTATATATAGTATAGAAAATCTAATGGAAACTCTATTGAGTTTTCTTTGTCAAACACTGATAAAGAGCAGCTGGCTTTATTCCGGCTTAAGAGTTGACTCACTGACATAAATCAGGAGTTAGAACAATATTTGAGAGTCTTTATCAATCATAGACAAGAGCAATGGCCTGACTAGTTAGGTACTGCTAACTTCCAATAACAAGATTCACTCAGCAACAAAAGTATCTCCATTCAAAGTAAATTATGGTCAAGACTGGGGAATGAGATTCAAAAAAAGAAGAAAGGAGAAGTATAAGATAGCAAAAAGACATGTTATCAAATATGAGGAGACAGATAATGGAGTAGAGGAGTTGTAAATAGAATTATACTCTAGGACAGATGTATGGTACTATTTTGGAGAATAAATAGTACTTAGCAATGATAGAAAACCTAAGAAAGTAGGCTCTGGCAAATAGGACAAAATACTGAAGTAGAGTACAACTTTTGATGAACAACCTTGGCTTTAACTTATATATTGTGCCCTGTCCCCGTTAGATTTGCTATACTATATATACAATTACTATCGTGGCTATGCACCTTGCCTCCCATAGTCCTTATGTCTATCAGCTGACTTCTTTGTCACATGCTGTGACTGTGACTTGTGACTTTGTGTGTAACATGACCATGACATGACCTTAGTCACACCTTTGTGACTCTGTGACTATCACATGATATTTCCCACACTCCATCTTAGTAATAATCTAAAGGAAAAGAAAAGAAAAGAAATATAAATATTAACTTAGCCGTTTTGCCAAGTCATGACAAGTAATTTACTATGCTATCCTACTAATTATAATTTCAGAAGAATTATTAGGAGAAATAAATTACATAATTGTCAGATTTCCAGAATATGACATATGTGGAAAGAATGAGAAAAATTCAAGAAGAGACAAAAGCAACACTAGGAAAAGTACAGAAGGAAATGAAAAAATTTGCAAATAGGAAGTGAGGAAAAAGAAAAGAGTATAAAGCAGGCAATCTAGTACTATTAAGTACAAAGGACTTAAAATGGCAGATAAAGGGAAGAAGGTCAAAAAAACTGACTGAGTATTTTGTGGGCCCTTACAAGGTTAAGGAAATTATCTTGAGTAACATAGTAGAATTTAAAGTAGAAAAAATACTGAATAAAAGAATGGTAAGAGGAGGAAAAGTTCCTAGTTCAATGGAAAGGGTATATAGTAGAAGAAGATACCTAGAAAAGTAGAGAAAACTTAGAGAACACAAAAAAGTTAGTAGAAGAGTTTGAGAGGGAGTATGGAGAAAAGGCTAAAGAACTTAGGCAATAGGAACTGGAAAAAAAAGAGGAAATTTAGTTGGGAGCTACCTAGGGAATTTATAGCAAAATTGTTATATAGATAGAAACAAAAAAATATGAGAAGGAAAGAGAAAAAAAATGGGAAGAAAATTAGAAACAATAGAAGAGTTTCTTAGGACAAGAAACCTTGAAGGGGGGCTGTGTTATGAGATAGTTCCAAAAGAAGTAACTATTTCTCATGCATCTGTCAAGCCTGATAAAGATATATATATAACAGACTAAAAGATATAAATAGTATGAACTAATTATGTAATACTATATAGTTATTAGTAAGGGTCTTGTGATTGTGGGAGACAGGTGCACAGACCAACAGACATTTGTATAAATAGTAGCTCTAATCCAACAAAAACTCTATTGAGTTCTTCTTGAACTTTAATCCTAGTCCAATCCTAAGTCTATCAAGGGCTTGCATTAACAGTAACAATTACTTTTTAGGAGGTCATCTAGATTAAAAATCCCATCTGTTGGGTAATAGTCTAACCATACTATTAGAACAGTAGTTAGTAGGGTAATAGAACTCTGACTGGGTAAAGATCTTAAGCCCCAGCAGATATAGTATAGCTAGTAAGATCAACCATTTATTCTGTACCATTGAGATGTCAACACAATATCTCAATCCCAATACAATTCTCTTATGAGCAGTCTGCTCAACCAAAAGCATGCCCTTGCTAAACTAAGGGCAGAACTAGAAAAAAGAAGAGAGAAGATATATCAATATTGTAAGAAGCTTAGGCATCTAACCTATAATTGCAGAAAGAAAAGAAAGAAAGAAAAGGGGGAGTCAATTTCCCAAAACAAGTTTAAGGTGTTGGCTAGCAAAGTAATAAGATATGAAATTAGGAAAGAAGTAGTAAGGAGACAAGAGATAGTAGAAAAAGAGGAAGTGAGATGTTTTAGATATCAGAGAAGAGGATATTATAAATGGAAATGTCCTGACATAGAGATAGAAAGGAGACAATGAGAGGAAAAAGTAGCATATGTGGTAAAGCCACAAAAGGCACAGCAAAAAAAGGAGAGGCTAGTATGTTCCCTACAAGAAAAAACACAAAAGTACAGTAGTACATAAGACATGCTCCCAAAAGGCACAATATTAGAGGAGAAAAGTTAGAAGACAAAGTGGGAGGTAGTGACATTTGTAGAATGTGGCAGATATAACTATAAAGACACCAAGACACCAAAAGATATAGTAAGAGAGGGGGGTAAATAGAAAAAAGTAAGAAGATACTAAGGAAAGTATGGTTAAATATAGGAGTTGAAAAGATGAATATACATAAAGGTGTAACAGTTAAAGTACTCTTGGATAGCAATGTAATGGGGATGTTTATGAATAGGAAGATGACAGCAAAACACAGATTTAAGCTACAGAAGTTAAAAAGGCCAGTAACAGTAAGGAATGTAGATAAAACAAACAATAGTACAGAGGCAATTATACATCAAGTAAAAGTAAATATGTACTATAAGAACCATGTAAAGAGAATGAGGATAAACATATGTGACTTGGGGAGGGCAGAGATAATATTAAGAATACTATAGTTGTAGGCCCATAACCCAGAGATTAACTGGGAAACTGAAAAGGTTAGAAAGAAGTAATGGGAAGGAAGAAAGCAAGAGAACAAAGAAAGAAAAAAGATCAGTTACTCTAGAAGAGAAAAAGATTATGAGATAGGCAATAGATGACAAAGAGAACTGGGGAAGAGAGAAAGAAGTTAAAGCAGACCATAGAAAAATAGAAGAAATAGTCCCTAAGAAATTTCTAAAGTAGAGAAAAGTATTTGGGAAAGTAGAGCCAGAAAGGATACTAATGAGGAAAAATTTGGGACCATGCTATAGATCTTAAGGAAACATTCAAGTTGCAAAAAGAAAGAATTTACTTTCTATCCAAAAATAAGAGAAAAGAAGTTTAGAATTTTGTGGATAATCAATTAAGAAAGGGATACATCAGACCATCAAAATCCTCTCAAATGTCACCAGTATTCTTTGTAAGCAAGAAAGATAGGAGCAAGAGGATGGTAATGGACTACTATAGTCTAAATGACTAGACTATGAAAAACAACTACTCACTTTTACTAATAATGGATTTGATCAACAATATGAGAAGTAAGAAAGTATTCACAAAAATAGATTTATGGTGGGGGTTCAATAATGTGAGGATAAAGGAAAGAAATGAGTAGAAGGAAGTATTCACAACATATATAAGGTCCTTTAAACTGACAGTATTGTCTTTTGGAGTGACAAACTCACTAGCTATATTTTAGGCAATGATGAATGAAATCTTGAGAGACTTAATCAATGAAGGAAAAGTTGCTATATTTGTAGATAATGTATTGGTAGGGACAAAAACTGAGAAAGAGCACAATGAAATTAAAGAAAATGACTTGTATATCAAGCTAGAAAAGTGTATATAGAAAAGAAGGAAAATAGGATTCCTAGGAGTTATCATAGGACCTAAAAGAATAGAGATATACTGAGCCCTGGTATATCTCTGGGGTCAACAATCACATCCTCTGGCTGACTAGGTTGAAACTGTAGAAGTCCTGGATACACCTTGTGTGATCTCAAGAGTTCCTTGATCTTCTGTAAAATTGCTTCTTTTTGTAAGGCAAAAGTAGATGAAGTACTCAGTTGACCAGAGCCAAAAAATGTGAAAGATATTAGGAAATTTTTGGGCCTTGCAAATTACTACAAAAGATTTATTAAAAGTTTTTCTCAAGTAGCTAGGTCTATAAATATGCTTACAAGAAAAGATATGAAGTAGCAGTGGGGGCAGGAACAACAACAAGTATTTGATAAACTTAAGCAGATTTTCATAATGAAACTAATGTTAGTGGTCCCAGACTTAGATAAAAAGTTTAGGATAGAAGCAAATGCCTCAAACTATGTAACTGGGGGAGTACTGTCAATGAAGTGCTTGAATGAACTGTAGAAACATATAGCCTTTATTTCAAATATTGCTAAGCAATACAAAACATAACTACAAGATACACAACAAAGAGATGCTAGCTGTAATTAGATGCTTAGAGACATGGAGATATTTCCTGAAAGATATAACAACAAAATTTAAGATTTGGACAGACTATAAGAATCTTGAGTATTTTATAAAAACACAAAAGTTAAACTGTAAACAAGCAAGATAGGTATAATACTTCTTATACTCTTACTATTAACATTGTTGGTAGCATCTGAGTGTAATATAGTGAAACCTTTCTGCTAGAATTCATATCCCTCCTATAAACATAAGCCTTGAACAAACTATTACTAGACCTAAAGATACAGTCTTTAACATATAGCATAGACAACCTCTGTCTTGAGTTAGTACTAGAGAATCCCACAGCACCTTCTCTTCCCCCATGGATAACTTTTCTCCTCTCTCAGAAATGAACTATGCTGAGCACACTGCCACTCTAAACAACATGGAAGTTGAGGTTGCTAATACCTCTATTTTCTCAAACCACAGTATACTGTCTTATAACTTTTCTCTTCTTCTCTCACAACATGCACATGTCTTCATTGAGGTGGTACCTAATGCTAAGTCTATGAATAAGATAGACATCTCCTCGGAACTCTCTCTTCTCTCAGCCATCCCATATAGTACCAATATCCCAGCTGATTTTAATCTCTGGAATAGAGGCTTTGTGGCAACTTCTCTCTTTGGTACAAATAAGTTTCTTTAGAGTGATATGTGCAATATGGTGTGCTCACTCCAATACATAGCCTTTTTTCTCAAACAAAGAAACCTTAAAGGATGTAACAGCAACAGTATTCCTTAGTTAGAACTCTTTGGCAAATTGGCTTGGTTCTTTATCTCAGCTGTCTTTGAATTAGGCTGGAACCAACTATATTCATCTAGTAAAACCTTGGTCTGGGACAATATTATATTATATTTTGTCAAGTACATTTCCATAAAAAAAATTCCTCCCTCTCAAATCTCTAAAGATCAACTAAGAAATGTCAAGAAATGTGAGCTTCTAAAGGTAAAAATGCCAAGATCTCTCTCTTATTTTATGCTTAGGTAACTACTTTGGCAGCAAACCTATTAAAAATCAAGGAAGCATTTCCAGTATTACCTAACAAGAAAATTATTGAGATTTATAATGCTATGCTTTCCAAACTGGCCAATGGAAAAAGAAAGAGAATTTAAATAACTACCAAAGACCCCTCAAGAAAGCAAGCTATTGTCCTCACATCTAACAAGCTCACTGAGAACATCATAAAAGATACTGGTTCCCACATGTTTTACATCAACAACCTCCTAAAAAACATCAAATCATTGATATGGGCTGAGTTTATCTATCCTTGTACTAGAGGTATATTCATCAACACCAATAATGTCCTAGCTCCTAGTGACCTCACTACCATAGAACAATACCTCAAATCAATTGAGGGAGTTAACAATGATGAAGTTCTCACCCCCTGCCTCCCACAATCCAAATCCTACCTCAAGATCATTGGTATCTCCTACATCTAACCTAGTAGCAACAAACTAACTAGCAGTGACATCACTAACTTCATGAGCAACTCTGGCCTATTTGAACTAGTTACCCTTGCAGTGAAACTAAGGGTCATCAAAGCCTTACCTAAATCTGACATGACCATTGTATAGTTTAATATTTGGAACTCACAAAATAGTTTAAAGGCTAAACTACTAATTAACCATTTTTTCAACTTTGGTAGATACATTGCTACTATCAGGGGTACAAAATGAATCCAGGGGTCCCTCAGTGCTGCAATTGCTAGAAATAGGGTTATTCAACATTCTTATACAGCACTTATAGTTCTAAATACCAGAAGTATAACAGCCCACACAAGATTGAAAACCACTAGGAAATGGCATAGTGTTACAAAGCAAACCCCAAAATCAATCCTCCCAGATTGGAAACAAAAGCTGGCAAACCATATCTATACATCTTTAAATATATCAATTGTAAATGCAAATACTTGGCTGATGATACTAAATGTCCCTTTTGGAAGCATTGTAATGATCAATCTTATTGTCCCCAGGTGTTCTACACATGGACTGCTTCTTTGTTTCATATTACTTCATATATCTAATAGCTCAGTCAGCACCTCACTAGTGGGGGATGTTCTTTACTCAGCAGACCTCATGTCTACCACATGTATTCCTCATTCCTACCTTATGGTACATAGGTATATATACAGTAGATACTCTTCTGTATTCCTTACACTTTACCAATTGTATCATTCTCTTCTTTCCTTAACTCCTATATCATTCTCAAGTCTTCACTTGAGTGTTACAACCTGAGTTACTCCTTAAGGTTGTAATATTTGGTAAAGCATCACCAATTCACCTTGCAACTGGAAGGACAGCAAACTAGCAGACTAGCTATCAGCATATTGCAAAAATTACTACCAAACATATAATTGGAGCACAGGAGATAAAAGACCTTGAAAAACAACTCAGTTCAGTTCACATCAGTAAAGAATGGTCAGAGTACCAAGAAAAGTCCAAAGAATAGGATGAACAAGAAATAGAATCATAGGCTAACAAAATAGGCAACAAAGAAGAACTCAACAAGTTAAGTGACACTGAAAGAATGCAAAAGGAAATTGCATACTGGGACAAACAAAACAATGATGTGTCAGCTCCCAATTGCATGCTAAAGGTCTGAGAGGAGATAATCAAAGATGAAGGTTTATAAGTAAAAGTAGAATTATATGCAGCTCCAATAAAATATATGTGGGTTGTTGTAAAATAAATATAAGATCTCTCTAGATCATTGTCGCATAGCCTCCCTAAGGTGTCAACCTTTACATACCATGACTAGACTTAACTGGAAAATACAGTTAGTTGATCACTTAGACCCTCTACACTCAGTTGTCCCCTTATCTACACTTCCAATACTGAACCTTATGGGTGTGATACAGTCCAAGTGTGCACCTAGCCAAGCTTTCCCAGCCTGTTGTCCTCTCCAAAGCCTGCCTGAGTTGTATCTGCTATTTCTTTCTAGATTGAGTTCTGGGTATATTCAGTGTTCTTCTCAAGACATCCCCCTGGTCCCAGTCTTCTTACTCTCAATAGATCCATATTCACAATTCCAGAGGCAGTGATAATGGAGGTAAGTACAAAGAGGTTCTTTTTTTTTTTCATCTTACCTTAGATACTATATTAAAGTTATTACAAAGCCCTAAAACTTAAGGAATAAAATATAAAAAGGAAACTGTTACTACTTTTAGGATTTCCTCAACTCCTTCTTGTCCTAAGTCCTCCCAAATCCTACTGATTACATGTCTCTCTCCTGTCTCTTTCCCATCAATGATGTGTCCCTATTGCTATTTCCTTCTAGAATCTTCTTTATCCTTTGTGGGTCTTCTCTTTGCTATTGGCTCATGATTTTGAACTCCTTAGTTACCTGTCAAGTGTTAGTAAGCTCCAACCACAGTCTCAAATCTCTAAGTTGTGTCCTAGGTATCATTTATCTAAACATAACTGATCTGATACCATCAATGCTTATTTGCAATCAATAGCCTATCTGTCTAAGTCTGTTACTAGTATACTGCTGGTTCTAGAGTTCAAATGTTCCATTTCTCTCAAGGTGTATCCCATACAAAGTGGATCTAGAACATTCTCATTCAATAACTTTGTCTATAACCTGATACCAGCTCATCTTACTTGCCTTTCAAGATATTTGTATGAGCTCTAGGTCCAGTTCCACCTGCTCACTATTTCACATAACACTTTGGTATGTTCTAAGGACTGATAATAGGTTCTAGAGCAAATTCTAATTAGGAATCCATTAGTATAATGTGTATCAAATGCTACTTTCCACTGCAAATTCGCTAGCAGTATAATAACATTTTTTACATTTTTAGGTTTTGGCCAACTAAGTATTCTGTCTACCTTTTCTTTTTCTATCTCTATCCCATTAGGTCCTATTACTACTTCTAAGAACCCAATTTTCCTTACTTTCCATATACATTTCTCTAGCTTGATATACAAATTGTTTTCTTCTAACCTTCTTAGTATTTCTTCCTTAATCTTGTTATGTTCTTCCTCTGTTTTTGTTCCTACTAGTATATCATCTACAAATGCAGTTACTTTTCCTTCATTAATCAAATCCCTTAGAATTTCATTCATCATCATCTAGAATATGGCTAGTGAATTTGTCATTCCAAAGAATATTACTATTGGCTCGAAAGAGCCCACATGCATTATAAATGCTCCTTTCTACTCATTTCCTTCTTTGATTCTTATATTATTGAACCCTTACCTCAGATCTATTTTAGTAAATACTTTCTTGCTACCCATGTTGTTGATTAACTCCATGATTAATGGTAGCAGGTAATTATTTTTCACTGTTTAGTTGTTTAGGTTTCAGTAGTCTATTACCATCCACTTACTCCCATTCTTTTTGCCCACAAAGAAAACTAGTGACATTTGAGAGGATTTCAATAGTTTGATATATCCCTTTCTCAGTTGATTGTCCACAAATTTTTGGACTTCTTCCCTTTTATCTTTGGAAAGAGGATAGATTCTCCCTTTTTGTGGTTTAAATGTCTTCTCAAGATCTATTGTATGATCCCAAGTTTTCCTAGTTAGCATCCTTTCCAACTTTACCTTCTCAAATACTTTTCTCTACTTTAAAAACCTTCTTGGGACCAACTTCTCTATTTTTCTGTAATCTTCTTCCATTTCTTCTTTCTTTCCCCAATCCCTTTTATCATCTATTGTCTATCTAACAATTTTCTCTTCCTCCAGGATTACTACCCTTTTTCCTCTTTTGACTTTCTTCTCTTCTTTCTTTTGTCCTGTCTTACCATACAGTGGCAGATATCTCATTATCTTTACTTCCCTAGTTTCCCAGTTTATCTCTAGATTGTATGCCTATAGCCACAGCATTCCCAGTATTACTTTTGTTTTTCCCAAATTGCATATATCTATCCTCACTCTTTCTACATGCCCTTTATAATACACGTTTGCTTCTACTTGATGTGTAATGGCTGTTATTTGTTCTATCCACATTTCTAACCATTATTAGCCTTTCTAACTTTTGCAGCTTAAATCCATGTTTTACTGCTATTCTTTTATCCATGAATATTCCTGTTGCACTACTATCTAAGAGTGCTTTAACTGTTACTCCTTCATGGGTGTCAACCTTTTCTACTCTAATATTCAACCATATTTCTCTCAGCATTTTGAAGGTTTATCTGACCTTTCTTTGCTTACTCCTCTCTTTTGCTGTACCTTTCAGAGCCCCTGCCCATGCACTGCTCTGCTGCACTTCTTTCTCTTTGGGGTATGCCACCTTTCTCTCTTCTTCCTTCAAACATCTACACTATCTTAGTTCTTCTAACTACCTTCTTGATATCACTCCTTGTCTTCTGTTCTCCTTCATATAACATCCCTTCTTTCTATATCTTTCTGTAGTGTCTTAGCCTGAGATAGCTTAGGCACCCTCCAAGTATCACAAATGGCCACTTACTGATTTGTGATTGGTTGATTGGATATTCAAAAAGCTCAAAAAAGCGAAGTTTAGACAAGCAGCAAAAATGTTGTTAAGTCTGAGGTCTAATCCTCAGACTATGAGTCCTTATATACATGCTACTACCTATTGTTCTACATATGGTAGTTCCTTTGTGCTAGAAATAGTGATAACCTAACCATATGGAGGCTGTCCTTTGTTCTAAGAAAAGAACAGATGACTATCTATGGGTAATTAATAAAGTCTATGTGCAAACATTGAGGCTGTCATATCTCCACTAATATTAATCCCCTTGAGGTTGTTCTAGGCTCATTCTGAGCATTATAAAAAAGGCTTATGCTGAGCCTAGAACTGAAGCATCGATTGTGGCAGTTTCTGAGATATCAGCAATTTAATAAACAGTAACATAGTAGTTACCAGTTGATCTACTTAATATCTTGGCCATTATTGATTGCCTCGAGACGTAACTGGTATTGATTGAAAGGTCTTTTCAAGGGCTTTCCGCAGCTTTTGAGACCATGAGAATTGTCGAAGAATTGATGGAGATATGGCCAAATGAAGTTTATGACACTAAGTCTGAGTTGACAAGGAGAACTCAATAGAGTTCCTGTTAGATTTTGTACACTATTTATACATAAACAGTAACCCTAACCCATAGTTAATGTTCTGAACTTCCTTATGAGTCACTTTCCTCTTGCACGTCCATTGATAAGAAAAAGAAAAGAAAAGAAAATAGAAAAGAAAAATAAATATTGACTTAGTCATTTTGCTAAGTTATGACACTTTTGTGTATCAAATATGATGCTACCACTTTCCTAGTGTACTACCCCAATTCTAATAGGCATGCCTCATCTGAGATGTCCTCTCCACAGTACTCCTGTGCTTTTCATTATAGGACGTGTGCTATCATGCTAGACAGCTGTTTAGGCAATAAAAGTGATATTTTTCATCATAATAACAAGAATAACCAGCTCGAGAGGCAAGTTTGGCCTCCCAAAGATAACTATTAGATGCCTAGTCATGGACTCAAGCATACCACTTGAGTAGCAGAGTAGTGGCTGTGACTACTACTACAGAGACCTCATAAGAATTGTCCAGAGAATTTCATAACAGATTTATAACAGAACTTCCCTCTAGAGTGCTCTCAAGAGTGGAAAGGACCTTAGAAGATGTTTTTTATAAGGATGATGTCATATCTTGGTGGCAGTGACTTATTTATAACATCTAGGTTACCATCAAAGCAAGGCTATTATTGCTAATGGCTAATTATAGCAAGAACTAATAAGATAAGTTCTCTCAAGGACTGCATTGCAAACCTAACAGAAGAAGACTGAGACTTGAAGATATGATGAGGTATAGAGAAGTAGTAAAAGAACTAGAGAGGTCAGGCAGAGAGATCAAATAGAGAGATAGAAGAAGAGGTATTTGATGAAGACAACGTGCTTGAGAGCAAGACAACTTAAGATCACTACCTCTCTTTACAGCCTAGCAAAAGGCTCAAGAGCCATCTATTGTTTAGAGAAGAACCTCAGGAGTAGGATTAAAGGAGTGGGGAGTGGTAGCCAAGTGATTGGGAGAGGTGTTATCTTATCATTTGACTCTTACTATCTTTGGGAATTTAGAAGTTTTCTTTGTTTCTTTTCTTTTGTTGTATCATTGCTTT
>Ga0153983_1000247_pt1 | contig 14100 bp, 11 predicted proteins | sample TSGA067MetaG_FD_104693 | JGI IMG/M metagenome (GOLD analysis project Ga0153983, IMG submission 104693) | Attine ant fungus gardens microbial communities from Georgia, USA - TSGA067 MetaG | ecosystem: Host-associated > Fungi > Mycelium > Unclassified | place: USA: Georgia, Alexander Wildlife... | reverse complement strand
GGTTATCAGCACTGGGGCACTAATTATTATGACAAGTAAAACAGCATGAAAGAAAGCAGATTTGCCGTTATTCTGCCAAATCTGCCTTCTTTACTTTCCATAAGATTTTACTTCCCATAATAGAACAAAGTGTTCCCATGGAGTATATGCCCAATATATCTTTTGAATCATTCACAAATAAAACCCATCCCGGCATCAATTACGCAAATCCGGGGGATACGCTGGAAAACACCTGGAATGTTGGAAATGAAGGGGATGAATATTCTGTACTTGATGTAGAATTTACAGTTGAATTTCCCACTACAGTAACCTTCCAGGCTGTCCAATTGGACGAGACGGACATTACCGATACGGCATATGCTGATTTTGATTCTGTCACCAATACCCTGTCTGTATATGTGGGGGATATATTGTGCGGCGAGAGCGCAAATATAACCTTTACATGTACCGTTAATGATGATATCGCAAACGTGAATGAACTTGTAATAGAACCAGGGGCGTACAGCTGCAGCAAAGACGGATTTTATAAATTTGAAGGCTATACCTTTACAGCCAGTGAAATAGGCGAAACCGCAAACAAAAGAGAGACAGCAGTTGAAGGGGAACATACGGTGACATTTGATTCCCAGGGCGGCAGCTATGTTGCCCCTGTAAAAACGAACTGCGGCATTACAATAGCCGCGCCGGCACTCCCCACATATACCGGCTACACGTTTGACGGCTGGTATACCGATACTACCTATGCAACGGCATGGGATTTTGCAAATGATTTAGTAGGAGGCGATATGACCCTCTATGCCGCCTGGTCGGAGATTCCAAACAATGTAGATTACCATGTGATCTACGACCCAAACGGCGGAAACGGAACGGCATACGATGTGGCAGAGAACGTCGGCGACAGCCATACGGTATTGGCAAACACCGACAGCAATCTGAGTTTTGACCGCCAGGACTATATTTTCCTTGGCTGGAGCACGGATTCTAATGCAACGATGGTGACTTACACCGGTACCGGAAGTGAAACGGTGGGCGGCAACGCAGCAGCCGGCGATACCATCACCCTTTACGCCGTGTGGGCAGAGGTGCAATTGAATACAGACCCTATGGTCATCTATATGGCGAATGGCGGAACAGGCGGCTATGATGATGAGGGCATTCCCTATGGAAGCGAATACGAAGTTTTGGGGCTAGATGAAACAGGAATCACCCATGACGGCTACACCTTCAAGGGCTGGAATACAGAGGCAGACGGCAGCGGCGATGATTACACGGCGGGAGACACATTCACGATAACCAATAACGTAACGCTGTATGCCCAATGGGAAGCTAACTCAATCCCCTCAACCTACAACGCAGGCTATACCTTCGTGTCGGACAGCAGTAAATCAATACCGCAGGCAGTCTGGGATCAGCTTCCAAGCGATCCGGCCGATTATGCGGACGGGAAGACGGTCAATGCCATCGCTCCTACTGAAACCACGGTCTATGTGACCGGCGGTACCTGGACATTTAAGGATTGGGATGAGGACAGCAAAACGATAGGCGGCGACGACGTGATCTTCACAGGTACCTGGACGTTTGAAGCGAACGAACCCGAGGCTCCCACTTACACGGTAGATTATGATGCCAATGGAGGCACAGGCAGTTACGCGGACACGGGGCTGACATCCGGCAGCGAGTATGTGATTTTGGAACGACCTGATACGGGCATCTCCCGTGACGGCTACACCTTCAAAGGCTGGAACACAGCGGCGGATGGCAGCGGCACCTCCTATGCGGCGGGCGACAAATTCACAATCACGGACGACGTAACGCTCTACGCCCAGTGGGAAAAGGGTTCCGACCCGGCTTCAACGAACCCAACTGACCCGACCGATTCGACAAAACCAACGAACAAAGTAACGAACACCAACAACACAATCAACAAAAACAGTACGGCGAACACCAACAGCAGCTCCCCAAAAACCGGCGACGACAGCGGCATGAGACTGTGGATCACCCTGCTGTATCTCTCCCTGGCCGGTGGCTGCCTGCTGTGGATGGTGGTTCGCAGGAGAAGACAGCACAGACAGGGGAACTGATCTCTGCCAACAACGATAAATAGATAGACAGGATGTTCCCATAGACATAGGGCAGTCAAAGAAGCCGCGTTTCCAACAGATTGGGGATGCGGCCATGCCTTTGCCCCAATATATCGGAACAGATGGTGACGAAACATGTTGGGAAACGGCAAAACACAAAATAAGCTGAGGCTTTTAGTGTCTGTTTGATCTACTAACTATCATATCTTAACGCATCAATCGGTTTCTTCTTCGCCGCTTTATTGGCAGGATAAATGCCGAACAATACTCCGATAGCAAGGGAGAAGCAGACTGCTACCACTACGATACTTGCTGACATACTGTAAGCATTAATATCTCCGCTGATGAGGCTGATCACTTTTATTATACCCCATGACAATACGACTCCAATGGCGCTGCCCATGAGTGAAAGCACTAATGCTTCTATCAGAAACTGCATCATGATGACCTTTCTTCCCGCTCCGATTGCTTTGCGGATACCGATTTCCCTTGTTCTCTCTGTTACCGATACCAGCATAATATTCATAATCCCGATTCCTCCGACTAACAGTGAGATTGCCGCAATACCTCCCAACAGCAGGGATAAAGTCCCCGTAACACTATCCATAACATCCATAATGCTTGATATATTTACGATGGAAAATGCCTCTTCATCGTCATCAAACCGCTTCAGCAGCATCTTTCCCATCGCATTTTCCGCTGCATCCAGATCATCACCGGTACCGGATACGGCAAATGAATTCACGTAGGATACCGTATCCGCTAACCGAATCAGCGATGTGTATGGAATATATACTTCATAACTGGATCCCGCAAACATTCCGCTGCTGCTTGATTCCTCTTCCTCCAATACCCCTATAATCTGATACGACTTGCCATTTAAGGAGACTTGTTCCCCAATGGCTTTAGAAGCACTGCTGAGGCTTAATATATCAGTAACAACGTCCATATTTACGATCGCAGAATAGCTGTGGTTATCTATATCCGGTGTTTTCAAAAAACGTCCCTGATCGACCACAAGTCCTGCAATATCTTCATAAGCCGGGGTCACACCGTAAACGACAGCATTTTCACTGTTATAAGCACTCTTTGCGGTAACCGTTGTCTGTACGGTCGGTGAAACCGCACTTATTTCATCTTCCTGCGCAAACTCTTCCAAATCATCCAGCCTCAATGGATTTCCTTTATCATCACTGACAGTAACGGTCAGCATATTGCTTCCCATACTGGAGATTTCCGAGGTGATTGAACTGGTTGCTCCATTTACAATGGAAACTAATACTACCAGTGCCAGCACCCCGATGATAATTCCCAGCATCGTAAGAAAGGAACGCATCTTATTGGAACGAATGGATTCCCAGGCCATTTTTAATGATTGTACAAACATCAATCCACCTCCCCCACATGACCGTCACGTATCCGGATTCTTCTGTTCGCCTGCATTGCAACTTCATCATCATGAGTAATAAGCACAATTGTATTTCCGATATCATTGAGCTCACGAAATATTTGCATAATATCCTCGCTGGTACTGGAATCCAGATTCCCGGTGGGTTCATCTGCCAGATCCAGGCATCCCATGATATTCATTAAGGTTGATTTCCCACTTCCGGAAGGTCCGATGACCGCAACAAACTCGCTTTCTTTTATATGCATATTGGCATGGTCCAATGCGCGCAATTGGGTATCTCCCATGGTATAGACTCTTGATACATCATCAAAAACGATCATTCCTCTTCACCATCCTGACTGCCGGTTTCCTGATTGCTTTCGTCAGCCGAATCTCTGTTTTGCATCATCCCTTCAAGAGGTTCTGCTGTCTCAGTTACCTTTTCATTATAAAAAACCTCTGTTCCTTCTTTAAGTCCGCTTACGATTTCCACACTGTCACTGTTTGATAACCCGGTTTTTACATCCACCGGTGATGACAATGTCTGATCGTCTTCATCTACTGAAGTATATACAAATGTTTTTCCATCCACTTCCTGCAGTGCCTCCATCGGTATCAGCAAAGTATCTGCTGTTTCATTTACAAGAATAGTTGCGGAAGCACTCATTCCTGATTTCATCAGATCCACTTTCGTCAAGGTGATTTCTACATTGTATTTCGAAACACCACCGCTGCTGGCTGCATCAGATGCAATGCCTGTAATTGTACCGGAAAAGACTTCCTCGCTGACCGCATCCAACTCAATATCCGCATTTTGTCCTTCTGAAACAGACAGGATATCCAATTCATCTACCTCGACATTTAAAATCATCTGGTCTTTCGGTATGACTGTCACTCCAACCGTCTTATAAGCATCATACTGGGCAGAGTCAACCGCATCTACCGAATCCGAAGCATCGCTGCCGGTAAGTCCCGAAGCCGCTGTACCGGTACTTCCTGTTCCGCTCATATCTCCTGAAGCAGAACTGCTTCCTGATGGAGCAATACCTGTTGTCGGATCAGTAGCCTCAGCCGGAATATCTGCTGTCTCTGTTGCCGGATAGGCCATCGTAAATAGTATCGTATCCACATAGCCGTCTCCATCCAGATCCTTTAATTCAAAATCCGGATTTCCATAGCTGTCTACTACGATGTCTAATTGATTTTTATCTGATGAGAATGCATGCCCCTTATCAGCGGTAAGATAAACAGTTGCCGTATACTGCGTCCCTGCCGCAAAAGTCGCTGCCGCAGGATTCCAGCTAATGGTGCCGCTGAAACCAGATCCGGATTTTATTTCCGGACTGGTCTGCGCATCTTTATCTTTTACCGGTGCTGCTATCGAAAGCGAGATTGATCCATAAACTTTAGTTGGCTCAGTTGGTGAAGCCTTCTCCATCGCAGCTATCCCTTCATCTGTCTTCACTTCCGACGGAGTACTTAATGTCATTGCCTTTACTCCCTGATCGGTACTTTTGCTGCTGATTCCGGTCATTCCGCTAATAGCGCTGCTGTCTATATCCGTAGTCTCAGTGGTATCTGAAGTACTGGTATCAGAAGTAACCACATTTTTTTCAATAACTGTATTATCGGCCAGATAAATAGTCTCAATTACTCCTTCATATGTAGAAGTAATGGTCAAATCTTCTAAAAGTGCCTCCATATCCGCCAGCGTCTGTTCCAAATCTGCTTCCTCGGCAACCTTTATATCATAGGTTAGGGAGTAATTGTCATCGTCTTCATCCAGATTATCAATCTCCTCGTCCAGTGCGTCCAATGCTTCCTGAATTTCCAACATATTTTCTTTTACGGAAAGCTCTGTTACCCTTGCAAGGGGTGTTCCTACCTGCACTTCGTCCCCTTCCTCTACAAGTACCTCCTCTACTTCCACTCCAACCGGTACTTCTACTTCATCTGCCGTTTTATTTGCAAGGTTCCCTGTTCCTACTACTGTTTCTGCTATACTTCCTTTTTCTGTTATCGCTGACACAGCCGGACTGGCGTCTGCTCTGGCATTTCTTGCGTTAGAAAGAGAAAAAGCAGCTACAATTACTACAGCAAGAATGACAACTGCGCAAATCGCAATTACCTTATTTCTTGTTGTGCTGAATTTCTTTTTTATATTTCCCATTTCAATGCCTCCTAATTTTTTTATCTCCAACAGGGTAGCATAGGAATATAAACTAAACTTTAACTGCTTCCCGGCAATTTATTAAAAATAAGTTTATATTTCTATGTTATTGTTATTGTGATATATTAAAAAAGACGGAGGTTATAGCAAATGTTCCAAATTCTTGTAGTGGAAGATGACAATAAACTAAATAGACTTTTTTGCACGATACTAACCCGTAACGGTTACCATGCTTTATCTGCTTCCGACGGTGAAGAGGCTTTTGAAATATTAGACAATTATTATATTGATCTGATCATCACCGATATTATGATGCCGAAAATAGACGGATATGAACTGGCAAAATCCCTTCGGGATGCAGATTATGCCCTTCCGATTTTAATGATTACCGCAAAGGAGCATTTTGAGGATAAGCAAAAAGGTTTCCAAATCGGTATCGACGATTACATGGTAAAACCGGTGAATGTAAATGAAATGATCTTACGGGTAGGTGCGCTGCTGCGCCGTGCAAAAATTATAAGTGACCGTAAAATTGAATTTGGAAATACGATTTTAAATTATGATTCTCTGACTGTCGTATTTCATAATAAAGAAATTTTACTGCCGCAAAAAGAATTTCTCCTGCTGTATAAATTAATTTCGTATCCAAATAAAATCTTTACCCGGCAGCAGCTTATGGATGAGATCTGGGGTATGGATTCCGATACGGAGGAGCGGACAGTGGATGTCCATATTAACCGCTTAAGAGAACGTTTTAAAGAATGTGAGGATTTTCAGATTATTACAGTCCGCGGACTTGGCTATAAGGTGGTGAAAAAAGAATGAAAAAGAAAACTACTTCACAATTATGGCTGTATTTTGCATCTGTCGTTTTTATCACCATGCTGGCAACTGCATTCATCATAGCTTTTCTGGCATTCATTTTATTCTATTTTGGTCTGCTGAATGCCCCAGGTCGAAATCCATTAATACCAATTATCGTATTACTGTTTTTCAGCGTAATTATAGGCACATTTATTTCTGTTTTTGTTGGCAAAAAGATTCTGAAGCCGATAACAAAAATCAGCGAAGCATCCAATGAGATTGCAAAAGGAACTTTTAACATCCGGCTAAAAGAAACCAGCCGGATTACGGAAATACGGGATTTGACCCATAACTTTAATATAATGGTTCAGGAGTTATCCAGTATTGAGACTTTACAAAATGACTTTGTCAGTAACGTATCTCATGAATTTAAGACACCCATTGCCGCCATCGAAGGATACTCCACCCTGCTGCAGGATACCGGTCTGTCTGACGCGGAGCGAAATGACTACACCCAGGCAATCATCGAAAGCGTGCGGCAGCTTGCCACATTGTCAGGAAATATCCTAAGTTTGTCAAAGCTGGAAAATCAGGATGTAGTTTTAGAAAAAAACTCTTTCCGACTGGATGAGCAGATTCGGCAGGCAATTTTAATTCTGGAATCCGAATGGAATGCAAAAGAACTGACGATTCAGCCTGACCTGGCTAAGATGACTTATACCGGAGTTGAAAATCTGCTTATCCTTGTATGGAAAAATTTAATTGATAATGCAATTAAATTCACGCCTCATGGGGGTAAAATTACCATTCAGCTATTTTCCGATGCATCTGATATCCTGATAAAAGTAACCGACACGGGATGCGGCATGAATCCGGCTGCTCTCAGACATGCGTTTGATAAGTTCTATCAGGGCGATACGGCAAGAAAAACCAACGGAAATGGACTGGGTCTTGCTTTGGTGAAACGCATCGTAGATTTGCACAAAGGAAGCATTACTGTCGAGAGCGAAGAAAATAAGGGAACCTCATTTACTGTGAGACTTCCTCGAGTGTAACTTATCAAAAGATTTCACCCCGGAATTACTGTCTTTTGCTGACAAAGAGCATGCGGCACATCTTGCCCCTGCCTCTAACGCTTCTTTTAACCCTGCGTCCTTATAAACGCTATACATAACACCTGCGGCAAACGCATCCCCAGCTCCTGTCGTACCTTTTATATACCCTTGGGGAAGCCGGATACTCGGAACTTTAAAAGCTTCTCCTGTTTTACAGTTTAATCCGTATCCACAGGCCGGGGAATGGACAATCACCCATTCACTGATCCCCATATCCGCCAGTATTTTAAGTGCTTCCCACATGTTGGATTCGATAACTCCGGACTCATCATATAGCTTGATCCCGGTTACCCTACCGGCTTCAACCTCATTGGAAATATAGCAGTCTACATATTTTAATGCAGGTATTACTACTTTTTCATACCGGTCACTCTCTTCCGATACCATATCAATAAACGTTTTCATCCCCCGCCTTTGTGCTTCATGCAAAACTTTTGCTGCTTTTGTTCCATATATTTCATCCTCTTCATCCAGCGTTCCCAGTGCCAGCAAATACTCTAACAGAAAAAAATCCGCATCTAAGTGCTCAAAATCAATATCTGAGATATTAAAATCAAAGCTGTTCCCCGGATCAAAAAAGAAGGTCCGTTCTCTCGTTTCTTTTTCAACCATTGCATAAGTGACGGCAGTCCGCCCCCGCGCCGAAATATTTTTCGTATCTATATTCGGATACTCTCTTAATGTATCTAAGATAAACCGGCCATTGTCGTCCTCGCCAACTAAGCCGCTTACCTTTAATGGTAAACCCTTATCTAACCTTGCTAAATCTATCAGAATATTATTTGCTCCTCCCGTATGGTGAACCGGCTGATAAATCCGCGTTAGATTTCCCTTTTGCGGATATTTGTCAATCGTATATTCGATATCTGAAATCAAACACCCTGCAATTGCAATCCCCTTGTTTTTCATAAAGGCGCTCCTTAATCTTTTAGTAAAAATATAGAAATTGCTTCGGTTACATTTCTCTCCATCTCATTTGCGGCAATAACAGAAATATCGTGGAAAAATATCGGATCTTCCTTCTCCTTTTTATCCATTGCCGCTTTTACCGCCCGTCCCCCAGCCAGCGTCATATAGGTATAATAATTGATCTTCCTGACTCCATTTCTGATTGCTGTCTGAAATTCTTCTTTACTTAAGCCCGAACCTCCGTGCATAACAAAAGGAACAGAAACCTTACTTTTTATTTGATCTATTCGTTCCAGATCTAAGACAGGTTTCCTGGTATAAATTCCATGTGCTGTACCAAAAGCAATTGCCAGAACATCGACACCGGTCTTCTCCACAAAATCTTTTGCCATTTCCGGATCTGTATAAATATCGTTCAAATCCTGGGTATGCTCAGAAGATTCTATATTTATCCCGCCTTCTTTGGCTCCTGTTTCAGAAGTAAGAATATGTCCCAGCTCCGCTTCTACCGTCACGTCCACGGCATGTGCCATACGAACTACTTCTTTTGTCTGCCTTACATTTTCTTCATACTCTGCTGCAGATGCATCGATCATAACGGAAGTAAAGCCCAGTCGGATTGCCTTGATACAGCTTTCCAGGGATTGCCCATGATCCAGATGTACACATACCGGCACACTTGCTTGCTCAGCAAATTGCAGCATAATTGGTGCGATCTCTTCCATCCGGATGAATTCATCATGAACCTCCGCATAATTTAATATGACCGGAGACTGCATTTTCTTAGCAGCACGAATAATCGCCATTACAGATTCCAGATTCGAACAATTAAAAGCTCCCACTGCACAATCTTGATTCTTCGCATATTTCATAATCGGTTTTAATGATACCAGCATAATAATCTCCTTTTTTCTTTATTATTTTTTAGAAACTTTCATAATTGGGAAGCAGGGAGTCAGCGGGGCAGCAGGCTCCCTGCTCCCCCACCGTAAAGTGTCTAACTACTTATTCTTATTTCTTACATAATCAATAAATACCGCCAATAGAATCACGATCCCTTTTACTACATACTGCCAAAACGAGTTTACGTTCAGCAGATTCAAACCATTATTTAACACTCCGATAATACACCCGCCGATAATCGTACCGCCGATCTTGCCGCTTCCGCCTGACATGCTGGTTCCACCTACGACTACCGCTGCGATTGCATCCATTTCGGCTCCGTCACCGGCAGTCGGCTGACCGGAATACATACGTGATGCCAGCACTACACCGGCCAATCCGGCCATGACACCTGAAAAGGCATGGACAAAAAACTTTACCTTTGCGACCTTGATGCCTGAGAATTCTGCGGCCTGGGCATTTCCTCCAACCGCATATATGTACCGTCCCATTTTTGTTTTATTCATGATAATAGCGGTCAGAATGAGAACAAGAGCTAAGATTACTACCGGTGTAGGCACGGATCCGATATAGCCTGCTCCAATAAATTGCCACTCTTTCGTTACGACACGTACCGGAGACCCGCCGGTATATACATAGGCAAGCCCCTTTGCGATATTCATGGTTGCCAGCGTCACAATAAAAGGCGGTATTGTAGTCTTACAAATAAATGCTCCATTAAATACACCTACGATTAATCCAACCGCTATACCTGCAAGTATTGCAACCGGCATGGGAAGATTATATCTGGCGACACAGCCTGCGGCAACACAGCCGGACAATGCTATAATAGAACCTACGGACAAATCAATCCCTCCCAATATGATGACCATGGTCATCCCACAGGCCAGATACAGATTGGTTGATATCTGCCGCAGTACATTAAATAAATTTTTTTGGGTAAAAAAAGAACTGCTCGTACCCGGATTTACTGATAAAAAGATACATAATATCAGAAGGGCAACAATAATCCCCAGATTTTCTTTAAAATATGTTTTTACTGCTGATCCGAAATCCGCTGATGCTGCAGTCCTATTTTGTTTTCCTGTCATTTTTCTTTTCCTCCATAACCTACTTATTCTGCTGCAAGCTTCATAATATTCTCCTGTGTCGCTTCCGTATGTGAGATACATCCTTTTATTTTTCCGTGTGCCATAATATAAATACGGTCACTCATCCCCAGTATCTCCGGCAACTCCGAAGAAATCATGATAATCGAAACCCCCTGCTTCACCAGTTCATTCATGATCCTGTATATCTCCGATTTTGCTCCTACATCTACTCCTCGGGTAGGTTCATCCATGATCAATATTTGAGGATTGGTTGCCAGCCACCTGCCTATTAACACTTTCTGCTGGTTCCCTCCTGACAGATTTCTGATTGCCTGCTCCTGAGAAGGAGTTTTTGTGGACATTTTATCAATATATTCCTGAGTAATATTAATTTCTTTTTTATTGTCAACAAATATTCCCTTGATAAATTCACTGAGCACTTCAATCGTAGCATTAAAACGAACACTTTGTACTTTATATAACCCTTCCGCTTTTCTGTTTTCCGGAACAAGTGCAATTCCATAGTTCATGGCATCGATCGGTGATCGTATCTGTACTTTTTCTCCCTCAATATAAATATCACCGGTGGACTTGGGCACCAGACCAAAGATACATTTCATAACCTCACTGCGTCCGGCACCGACCAGACCGGAAAATCCTACGATCTCACCTTTATGTACTTCAAAGCTTACATCCTTTGCGATATCCCCATCTGACAGATTTTCACATTTTAAAACTATTTCCCCTTGTTCCCGATAGTCTCTGGTATAGTAATTTGTCAATTCCCGGCCAACCATCATAGCAATTAATTCATCTTTTGACGTTTCTTTTACTATCTTTGTTCCTACATATTCGCCGTCGCGCATTACGGTTACACGGTCACAAATTGCTTCCAGTTCGCTCATTTTATGGGAAATATAAATAATCCCCACACCCTTTTTGATCAATACCTTCATTGTCTCAAATAAAAAATTCACCTCTTTATCTGAAATTGAAGATGTGGGTTCATCCATTACAAGAATTTTTGAATTATAAGAAATTGCTTTTACTATTTCTACCATTTGCTGTTGGGCAATGGTAAGTTTTTCTACCAAAATATTCGCTCTGATATTCATGTCATACGCACCCAAAAGTTCCTGTGCTTCCCGTATCATCCTCCCTCTATCGACAAATCCGCCTTTCATAGGTTCCCGGCCGAGAAAAATATTTTCAGCCACTGTCATATAAGGAACTAAAACTAATTCCTGATGAATAATAGAAATACCATTTTCCTGCGCCGCCTTTACTCCGTCAATGACGACCGCCTTGCTGTCAATAAAGATTTCTCCCTGATCGGCAGTATAAATTCCACCCAGAACTTTGATTAATGTAGATTTTCCCGCGCCATTTTCTCCCAGAAGCGCATGTACTTCCCCTGCCTGCAGTTCAAAATCAACATCCTTTAGTGCATACACTCCCGGAAATTTTTTATGGATATGTTTCATTTCTAACAATGCCGTACTACTCAAAAAATCACCTGCTTTTTATTTTTATTTAAAAGGCTGTCTAAAAGCCTGATAACTTTTAAGACAGCCTTTTTATGGTTACTGATAAATGCTTATTGCCATTCGTCCACACCGTACTCTTCAACATTGTCTGCTGTTATTAAGAAGGTTTCTACCGGATATCTTTCATCTACTTCCTCGCCATCCAGATACATGTACATAACTTCGGCCGATTTCTTTGCTATACTAATCGGAGATTGAGCTCCCGTACCTTCTATCAGGGACTCACCCGAAGCAAGTTCAGCTTTAATATCGGGCGATCCATCCACACCGTAGATTTTGCAATCTGTAATATCGGCTGCATTCGCAGCTGCCAGTGCACCTAATGCTGTGGGATCATTTCCACCAAAGATCGCTACAACATCGCTATTCCCCTGAAGCAGATCTTCCGCAATACCCATAGCTTCTTCAAGATTTCCCTTGGCATCCTGCTGTGCAACAATTTCGAAACCCTTCCCTTCAATCGCATCTAAGAAGCCATTCGTTCTGTCAACTACAGAATTCATAGTTGGAGAATCCAAGATAATAATTTTCCCGCCATCCGGGCATTTTTCTACCAAATCCTCTCCACAGACTTTTCCGGCATTGTAATTATCAGAGCCTATGTAGGATACAAGATAATCCATATCAGCTACTTCCGCATCAAAATTAATAATAGGAATGCCGGCTTCTTTTAAAGCATCAAGCGCCGGTAAAATTCCCTCTGCCTCAGCAGGATTTAAAAACATTGCATCGATATCCTGGGAAATCAAATCCTCAATTTGCTGTATTTGCAGAGTAACATCATTTGCAGGGTCAACAGAGATTAATTCATCACCATTCTTCTCTACTTCTTCTCTTAACGTATTTTCCAATGTTACAAAAAATGGATTGGTCCCATCCATGCACGTATAGCCAAATTTATAGCCGCCTTCCTTCTCTTCTGTCGCATCTTCCGCCGTTTCTTCGGTCGGCTCTTCAGCCGTGTCGTTTGTCGTCTCCCCGGTTGATGCCGCATCTGATTCCGCAGTTTCTCCCGATCCACCGCATCCGGCCAGCATCGCCGCTGTCAGACACACACTAAGCAGTGTTCCTAATAATTTCTTCTTCATCCTTTCATCCTCCTTGTTTAATAAATTTATCCTACCGTATTTTTTTCTTTTTGGCACCTATCCTTTGTAATAAAAAGAACATGACATTTGCCACAAAAAATATGACAAACGTCATGTCCGAAAACTCCGATTAATCCTGAAGATATTTTGTAATCTCCCTTTGCAGGATTTTCATCGAACTGTCTATGTTTTTTTCCTCCTTAAGCACTTGATCAATCCTGCTTTGGGCAAGTGCCGTCACCTCTTCGTACCGGGTAAATCTGGGGGTGTTTCTTCCGCTCTCAATCACTTTACTTAGCAGCTTATGGTCAATCACCTTTTCGCTCACATCCATATCTGCTCTTATAATGCTCTCCACATATCTGGAACCTGTTACATACTCTAAAACAGATGCCCCCTGAGAATACTGAAAGATACTCCTTTGAATCTCCGGATCGGTGGTCAACAGCTTCATGAACTCCCAGGCAAGTTCTTGATGTTCTGAATTTTTGCTGGTGCCCATCATCAGTGCATCTACTTCGGAAGTGTTTCCTCCGCTTGGTCCCGCCGGCATTGTTATGCACTCCCATCGAAAACTGGTATATTTTTTAATACGGTAAGGATATGTTTTATACGTTCTATACTCTGAAAATGATAAGGGCATAAAAGCTACTTTTCCTGCATTAAAGTCATCATAGCTGACTTCTATTCCCTGATTGAACTCCCCCAGATTTTTCACGAATTTAACTGCTTCTACGGTTCTGCTGTTTGAAAAATATGCCTCTTCTCCATCAGCATCAAAAAGGGAGATTCCATTGGAATACACCGCTTCTTTCCAGGTATAATTATAAGTACTGAATTGATCAATGCGTCCGTCTCCGTCAGTATCTTTTGTAACGGTTTCCGTAATTTTCTCCAGATCCTCCCATGTCCAATCCGATTCCGGAATCTCGATTCCTTCATTTTCAAGTAATGTCTTGTTTACAAACATAAGCTTTGTATCCAGCTCATAGGGCAATGCAT
>Ga0153983_1000244_pt1 | contig 14209 bp, 9 predicted proteins | sample TSGA067MetaG_FD_104693 | JGI IMG/M metagenome (GOLD analysis project Ga0153983, IMG submission 104693) | Attine ant fungus gardens microbial communities from Georgia, USA - TSGA067 MetaG | ecosystem: Host-associated > Fungi > Mycelium > Unclassified | place: USA: Georgia, Alexander Wildlife... | reverse complement strand
TGCCAAAGAAAAGGAAATTGATTTGACGATTGTCGGAATGGATGATCCTTTAGTAGGCGGGCTTGTTGATGTCTTTGAAAATGCCGGACTTCGCGTGTTTGGTCCCAGAAAAAATGCTGCAATTTTAGAAGGTTCCAAAGCATTTGCAAAGGATTTGATGAAAAAGCACAAAATTCCTACAGCCGGCTATGAAAGCTTTGCAGATCCGGATGCTGCTGTGAAATATCTGAAAACAGCGGATTATCCCATTGTCTTAAAAGCGGATGGGCTGGCACTGGGAAAAGGAGTATTGATCTGTCAGACATTTGAGGAAGCAAATGACGGTATCAAAACAATTATGCTCGACAAACAGTTTGGTTCTGCTGGAAATACTGTCGTTATTGAAGAATTTATGACGGGGCGGGAGGTATCGGTACTTTCCTTTGTTGACGGCAAAACCGTTAAAATTATGACTTCTGCTCAGGACCATAAAAGAGCAAAGGATGGAGATCAGGGATTAAATACCGGAGGAATGGGCACGTTTTCACCAAGTCCTTTTTATACCAGGGAGATTGATGAATATTGCCAAAAATTTATTTATCAGCCAACTGTCGATGCCATGGCAGCAGAAGGCAGGGAATTTAGAGGCATTATTTTCTTCGGACTAATGCTCACTTCAAAAGGTCCGAAGGTATTAGAATATAATGTTCGCTTTGGAGATCCGGAAGCCCAGGTGGTGTTGCCCCGGATGAAAAATGATATTATTGAAGTATTTGAAGCCTGTGTAAACGGAACACTGGATCAAATTGATCTGCAATTTGAAGATAATGCCGCTGTCTGTGTGGTTCTTGCCTCTGATGGATATCCCGTTTCTTATGAAAAAGGATATCCCATCAAAGGGTTGGAACAATTCCAGGAGAAAGACGGGTATTATGTATTCCATGCGGGGACCAAATATAAAGACGGTGAGATCGTCACAAACGGCGGTCGTGTACTTGGCGTTACCGCTAAGGGAAAGGATCTGCAGGAAGCACGGACAAATGCTTATAAAGCAGTGGAATGGGTGGGGTTCGAGAATCAATACTATCGTAATGATATCGGTAAGGCTATTGATGAAATAGAAGCATAACAAAAGGAAAGCCTATCTTATGTATGGAAGAAATCCAATATAAGATAGGCTTTTTTAGTTGACACGAAGCATAATTTCAGCAAATTTGCAAATGCTAAAATGAAAGTTTTTAATGTATATTTTAAAATAAATTTCACAAAATGCTACATCGTAACATTCTATTCTTATTCTTTTAAGAATATTTATTAGTTATTGCTAAAAGAACTCTTTTATATACATCGATAATTCGTATTCACACTGTTATAGTGTAATAATTAACAAATTTTATCTTTAATTATTGGATAAATTATATACTACTAATTTGTTGACAATACGATTTATGAGTTATATAATTAAATGCATAATATTACACGTGTACAATCAATGTAACATTTAGTTCAAGTAAAGGAGGAGAATATGATCAAAAAAAGTATTGGTTTATTTTTGGCAGTGTGTATGATGGTTTCATTATTAACAAGCTGTCAAACAAAAGCGCCCCAGGATGATACGACTTCAGACAAAGAAACTGCACAATCGTCCGAGGGTATCGCTAAAACACAAGATGGCAAACGAGTTTTGACATTTAATACAAACTCTTTTGCCGCACCGCAAAATGTACCGGGACTAGCGGAAGCATTTACAAAATGGGAAGAAGAAAATAATGCGGTATTGGAAATCACTGTAGGTGTTGATGATTATCTTCCCAAACTTCTGCAGGATATCAATGCCGGAAATGTCCAAGACGTATGTTTTGTAGACGGTTCTAATCTGGCAGAAGTCAATGAGACAGGAGCAATGGTCTCCCTGGATAAATGGTTTACACCAGAAATGCAGGCAGAGCATTATCCTTATGCGATTGAAGGTTCGACTTTAGATGGGGAAATCAAATCGGTATGGTTCCATGGCGGCCTTTGGAATCTGTATTACCGCACTGACCTGTTAGAAGAGGCCGGTTATTCTGCACCTCCTAAAGATTGGGATGAATTAATTGAAATAGGTAAAGCATTAACTGTTGATGAAGACGGAGATGGCGTTATTGAACGTTATGGTTTAGGGATACCTGCTTTCCCTGATGCAGTCACTGTATGTACATTGCTTCCGTGGTACTGGGGGCATGGGGATGGGATTGAGCTGACAAATGGCAGGGACAAAGTTATATTTAATGAAGGAGAAAATCTTAATGCAATGGTAAGTAACCTTGGATTTATACAGACATTGATGGAAGAACAGGTTGTCTCAGAGGATTTAGCGTCTGTTCAATTCACTGATGTGGAAGCTAATTTTGTTGGCGGACAGACTGCAATGGCCATATTGGGAAACTGGCACTATCCGCTCATGCAGGAATCCGGCGGAGATGAATTTATGTCTAAAGTTGGTATCGCTGACATACCAGCAGTTCCGGGACAAAATTCAATGACTGTGGCCGGCGGATGGAATATTGCTATGTTTTGCCAAGATCCCGAGCAACAGGAATTAGCTTGGAGTTTCATGAATTTTTACAGAAGTGCAGAGGTTCAGTCTTTGCTTACGGGAATGGGACAAATGACAAGTCTTCTGGAAGTTTACGAAATGCCTGAATTTAAAGATGATCCAGTCATGCAGTCCTTTGCCAAGGGGCTGCACGATGGAAAGACAAGGGACAGTGTTCCATTTTACAGCGCAGTAGATGAAGCATATCGGCAATTGATTCAAAGTGCCGCTACCGGAGAGGGTGATTTGGAAGGTGTCATACAACAAGAGGCAGAAAAAGCCCAGGCGGCAGCAGATGAAATTATGAAATAATGGGTTGGTCCATTTTGCATAAACCAAAATGGACCGCCTCTTATCATTATTCATAGGAACAAGAATGAGAGGTGCGAAATGCATAAATTCATAAACAAACATATCTACTTGTTTTTTATACTGCCTGCCTTTCTATGGATTGGTATATTTACCATATATCCGTTTTTTTATTCATTTTATATCAGCATTACCGATTTGAACCTGCTGCGTATGGGACAGGAGGAAATAATTGGTATGCAAAATTACATAGAGCTATTTAATGACAAAGAGTTTATACATAGTTGTATTCTGTCATTAAAATTTTCAGCAGTCGTTGTAGCAGGTCAGTTTTTATTCGGTTTTGCTTTGGCTTATCTGTTTCGTGATAAGAGGCTTTTTGCCAGCTTAGGAAGAACGAGTGTCATGCTGCCATGGGTGGTACCACCGGTAGCCTTAGGACTTGTATGGAAATGGATTCTAAGAAGCGGGAAAATGGGTCTCCTTAACGCAGTACTACTAAATTGGGGGCTGCAGCCAAGAGACTGGCTAAGTTATGATTCTGCTTTGACTACGTTAATGTTTGTTACAATCTGGATCGGTGTTCCTTTCACCTTTATGCTTGAAATGGCAGGTCTGCAAAAGATACCTGAGGAACTGTATGAAGCCGCTTCTGTTGATGGCGCCAATAGTATTGCCCGTTTTTTCTATATTACGATTCCTAAAATGAAAAACACATTTCTTATTAACCTTATTATGATTACCATTGGAACGATTGGATATTTTGATGTAATATTTGCCTTAACGGGCGGAGGACCTAATGATGCAACAGAAGTACTGCCTTTATTCATGTATAATTCGGCGTTTAAGTTATTTAAACTTGGCAAAGGTGCCGCAATGGCAGTTATTATGCTTTTGATTAGCCTTCTTCTAATTCTTATTTATTTGAGTATTTTCAAAGGAGGTGGCGACGAATGAAAAAAATTAAGAAAACCGGAAAAAATTTTCTTATTTACGCTCTTTATATCGTTGTATTTATCATATTTATTGCACCGATATACTGGGTATTCGTTACCTCGTTCAAACAACCAAATCAGATGTTTGTATATCCTCCTCAATGGCTGGCTTTAAGTCCCACTCTGGATCATTATAAAAAAGTGCTTTTTGAAACATTAATGCCGATGGGGTTTCGAAATTCCTTAATTATCTCTTTTTCGGCAGTGCTTATTGCAGATGCACTATCAATATTTTCCGCCTACGGATTTTCAAGATTTAAATTCAAAGCCAATGCACCTTTAATGATTTTCCTGCTTATTACTAAAATGTTACCTGCCAGTGTGCTGATAGTGCCATTGTATGTTATGATGAATAATTTTAGAATGCTGGATACTATTAGAGGGCTCATAGCAGTTTACGTTTCGATTAATATCCCATTTTCAATTTGGATTATGAAATCATTCTATGATTCTATCCCTTCTGAATTGGATGATGCTGCCAGAATTGACGGATGCTCCAGGTTTGATACGTTTATCAAGGTCTTGATGCCCCTGACACTTCCGGGAATTATTGCGATATCAGTTATTACATTCTTTACCTGCTGGAATGAATTTGTCATCGCCATGACTTTGACTTCAAGCGCAAAGGTGCAGCCAATGTCAATTGGTTTATATACGTTTATAACTGAACAAGGCGTTAAGTGGGGGCCGATTACAGCTGCTACAGCAATTGCCATATTTATACCCGCAGTACTATTTATCATATTCCAGAAGCACTTTATATCCGGAATGACCAGCGGTGCTGTAAAAGGCTAAATATAAAACAAGATAAAGAGAGAGGGCCTATGAAAATTAAAGCATATATGATTTGCCATACGCATTGGGACAGAGAGTGGTATTTGACGAAAGAAGCTTTTCTTCCTAAACTGGTTCGATTAATCGATGGGCTTTTAGATATTATTGAAACAGTCCCTGATTATGTTTCTTTTATGTTAGATGGACAGACGATAGCTATAGAGGATTATCTCAAAGTGAAACCGTATAATGAAAAACGCTTAATTAATGCGCTAAGGTCTGGGAAAATAATCAGCGGTCCCTGGTATGTACTTCCTGACGAATTGTTAATAAGCGGAGAATCACATATACGAAATTATATGATGGGTGCAAAAGTAATCCAAGCCTCTGGTCAAAAGATGAACGTAGCATATCTTCCGGATTCCTTTGGACATCCCTGCCAAATGCCACAGATTATTGAAGGACTGGGTATGGATACTATGGTGTTTTGGCGCGGAGTACCCAAAGATATCTCTAGTACAGAATTTTATTGGAAAGCCCCTTACTCCAATTCGAAAGTACTTTGTGTACATATGCCTTTCGGCTATGGAAATACTGGGAATTTAAGTTTAGATATGACGAAAACAATCCCCAGGCTTAAACGGCTGATAAATAACCTAAGCACCAGGACGAATACGGATATGGTATTACTAATGAACGGCTCTGATCATCTGGTTGGACAAAGCACTATTACAGAAATCGTGGAATCTGTTAATAAACAGCTGCCAGAATACCTTATAGAATTGTCTACAATGGAAAATTATTTAAACAACCTGAAAAGCAGATTATCATCTGTAAAATCCTATACAGGAGAGTTTCGTTCAGGTGATTGTACAATGCTGCTTGGGGGAACACTCTCAACACGTATGTATTTAAAACAAAAGAATGATTGTATCCAACGAAAGATGGAAAGATATTTGGAGCCCATGCTGGCAGGTGAAGTTATGCTGGGGAGTCAGGAAGATATGAAAGGATATGGTGATTATATTTGGAAAAAAATTCTGGAAAATCATCCCCATGACAGTATATGCGGCTGTAGTATTGACAAAGTACATCAGGCGATGATGGAACGGTTTTCATGTTTAGAACAGCTGTTAAATACATTGATGACCGATACTGTACAACGCATACAAATGTTTATGGCATCAGAGGAAGGCAATGAAAGTGTCAGATTGTTTTTGTTTGAACCAAGTAATGACAAAATAAAATCCTATATTGAGACTGAAATTATCCTTGACAATACTTTAGTGCAATCTGTTGATTTTGATCGCTCTGTCATCGTGGATTATGAACCGCAAATCGTTCCTGTTGATCTGCCGAATGGCTTGAAAATAACAGACGAACAGGGTCGGGAGATTCCATATGTTATTCTGGAATCAGATAAGGACTATGATACGCTGTATCAAGATCATACAATGCCTGAGATATATAAAGTTAATAAATTAAAAGTAGGTTTACTTTTACCAGAATTTGAATATGGCTTTCATCAATTGTTTGTAGAAAAAAGCGCTTCAGCCGGAGCCAGAATAGAGATATCGAATAGCAATGCAATAGAAAATGAGTATTATCGTATTCAAATAGAAGATGGAGAGATTACCGTGTTTGATAAAGATACGGGGCGAATACACTATGGCGTAGGAAACCTCATTGACAAAGGTGATGCCGGTGATGAATATACATATTCATGGCCTGAAACTGATAAGGTTTATAAATTGGCATATGAAAAGAGTAAAGTTTTTTGCAAAAAGCACCCGGAAATCAGGGAGACACTAATGCTGAAGGCTATGTTGATTATTCCGGAAAGTTTGAGTAATGACAGAAAGCGAAGGAGTGAAACACTAATAGAATGTCCCGTTGAGATAGAAGTTACATTAACGAAAGGAATAGACCGCATTGATTTTCGGATATCTGTAGACAACAGAGCAAAAGATCATCGCCTTCAGGTTCAGCTTCCATCGGGAATACAGACAACATATAGTGAGGCATCTGATACTTTCCACGTCACTAAGCATCCGACAGACGTAGAAATTCCAAAAGACTGGATGGAATATCCGCAGACTACCAATCCAACCCATGGTTTTATAAATCTTGAAAATAAGGATTATGGTATGAGTGTTTCAACTGTCGGTTTGATGGAGTATGAAGCCGAACAACTGGAAAATCAATCTGTGATAAACCTGACTTTATTAAGGTGTGTAGGTTGGCTGTCCCGAACTGATTTGCTTACAAGAAAAGGGAATGGGGGTTGGACAATTGAAACCCCTAAGGCACAGTGTATCGGAAATCATACCTTTGAGTTTAGTATATCTTACCATGCAGGATCATGGAGAAAATATAACAGATTAGGATTAATGGAAAAATATAGAACGAGACCGTATATCTGTCAACTGAAGACAACGATACACTATAACGTGAATCATAGAAATCCTCTGCATTTTGTAGATCAGCTGCCTGAGGTAATACGTATATCTGCACTTAAGATTGCAGAAAATGGACAAGGTATTATATTGAGGATATATAATATAGCAGAAGAGGATATTAACTTTCATATGGTTCTGCCTGATGCTATTTGTAAGGTATCGATGGTTAATCTTAATGAAAAACGGAAGAAAGATATTGAGATGAAAAGCCAAAGCATTTGTCTATTACTGCATAGTTGGGAAATCAAAACACTTTGTTTTGCTTTGCGCACAACATCCGTTACAGGAGGGAAACATGAGGTTTAAAGAAGATATTGATAAGGTTCGAGAAAGACTGTATGCTTTTTGGGATCAAGAAGTTATAGACAGGGCTTTAATTTCAGTGATTGCACCACTAAAAAAGGGTGACAGAATTTCTATGTTTCAAAATCCCCAGGATCTGTCCGGTAAAGAAGAGGATATAATTAAATATTGGGAAGATCCGGAAACGATTTATAAAAATAATATTTCCAGGCTGGAACGTACTTTTTTAGGAGGGGAAACACTTCCAATTGTGTTTCAGAACTATGGTACAAGCGGTCACTGTAATTACTTTGGAGCAAAACCTATCTATGGAAATGATACTATTTGGTTTGAACCAGTATGGGAAAGCCTGGAGGAATCCAGAAATAGTTATACGGAAGCAAGGTTAAAAAAACATTTGGAAACAGCCGCCTATTTAACAAGATTGGCTGGTAACGACTATTTTGTCGGCATGCCGGATGGTACAGGTACCATAGATGCACTTGGGCATTTATATGGGACCGAAAATATCCTAATGGATATGTTAGAAGAGCCGGAGTTGGTAAAAGAAGCGATTCATAAGGTGAACGAGGGATGGAAAAAAACAAGCGAGATGTTTTACCAAATAAGCAAAGTGCATAATCACGGCGGAGCTCACGCCTGGATGCATTTGCTGGCACCAGGCAGATTAACGCACATGCAATGTGACATGTCAGTAATGTTCTCAAAAGAAATGTATCAAAAATTTGTTTTGCCGGAATTAGAAGAACAGATGGAGTGGCTGGAATATCCGGTGTATCATTTCGATGGCCTGGAACAGGAGAAACACCTGGAATATATACTTAGCCTTGACAAATTAAAAGCTGTACAATGGACGCATGTTGCCGGTCAGCCATCTGCGGTCCACTATCTTTCTATTTTGCAAAGAATCCAAAAAGCGGGTAAAAGTTTGATTGTCATGACACCTTCTGCAGATGTTTTGCCCCTTCTTGAAGGTTTGTCGGCCAAAGGGTTATATATTCATACAGAAACAGAGACTAAGGAAGAAGCAGAGGATTTAATCAAGCATGTAGAAAAATATAGCAAGGAGTAATCAATAATATGAATTATAAAGAGTACAATCACCATTTCCCCAAAAGGTTTATTAATTGCACACAAAAAGAGAATCGTGTACATTTTTCATGTTTGGACAATGCCGGGAATCCTATTGCATTTGATGTTTCTTTTTTTCAGAAAAGTATTATGAAATTTAGTTTGTATAAAAAAGTATTTCAATTACCCCGATATTCTATATTGAATCAAATGGCTTTAAAAGCTGAGCAGATTCATCTAAAAGAGTCAGAAGGCAGAGTACTTATAACATGCGGAAAAAACACATTGGAAATAAGCAAAGATCCCTTTGGGCTCAGGGTTATGGATGAGGATGGGAGGTTGATCTGTGAAAGTAATATGCATGATGTAAATTCTGTCGGCGAAGGCAAGGATCTAATTCCGCCGATTGGATACAGTACAGATGAGTCAGGAAAAACGGTTAGCGTTAATATCGGGATGAAACTTCATTATGACGAACATATTTATGGTTTAGGGGAACATTTTACGCCTTTTGATAAGGTTGGACAAAAAATTCGAATGGAGAATGTGGATACCCTAGGCTGTAGAGACCATACCGGATATAAAAATATTCCATTCTACATCAGCAGTTATTTCTATGGTCTATACATAAATCATACGGGAATATTTGATTTTGATATCGGAACTTCTTCTAATGCTACCTTAGCAGTTCAAGTTCCGGATACATCGGCTGAATTTTATATAATTGCAGATAATAAGGTAAAAAATATAATTTCTACATATACGGAATTAACCGGGCCGGCAAAATTGCCTCCGAAATGGTCCTTTGGTTTGTGGTATTCGACGGGCTTTAAAGGGAACTCAAGGGCGAATACACAGGCAGACGCATTAAAATTCAGAGAAGAAAAAATACCGTGTGATGTTATGCATTTTGACTGCTACTGGCTTAGAGATAATATGTGGTGTGACTTCGTATGGGATGAAATGCAGTATCCAAACTATAAAGAAATGCTGGCAGGTCTCAAGAAGCAAAGATATAAAATATGCCTTTGGATCAATCCATTTATTACGGTTGTCAGCGATATGTATAAGCAGGGTAAGGAATCCGGTTATTTTGTTAATGATCAGGAGGGTAATGTTTATACCGCAGATTTATGGCATGGATTATTACCTTACTGTGCCATTGTTGATTTTACAAACCCCGAAGCGTGTCTGTGGTTCCAGGAAAAAATCTCTAAAATTATACTAGATGGTGCAGATATCCTGAAAACTGATTTCGGAGAAGATATACCATACGATAGTGTATTTTATAACGGTATGACAGGAAAAGAAATGCGAAATGTATATTCAGCTCTATATAATAAAGCCGTATTTGAAACTCTGGAAAAATACAAGGGCATAAAAAATACATTAGTCTGGGCAAGAAGTGGTTGTGCCGGTATGCAGCGTTTTCCAGTCTGTTGGTCAGGGGATCCCAACTCATCTTACGAAGGAATGGCAGGAACTTTACGGGCAGGCCTGTCGATGGCACTCTCAGGAGTTCCGTTTTGGAGCCATGACATGGGCGGATTTTATGGCAATGTTTCCGAAGAGGTGTTTATTCGATGGTCACAATTTGGATTATTTACCTCTCACAGCAGATTGCATGGAACAACGACAAGGCAGCCCTGGGCGTACGGGGATAAAACATTAAAAATATTGAAAAAATATGTTAGACTTAGATATGAATTGATGCCCTATATATGGAAAACAGCCCATCAATGTGCAGAATGGGGTGAGCCATTTATTCGTCCGCTTATTTATGAAAATGACAATGATCCTAATGTGTTAACGATTTATGATCAATACTATTTCGGAAGATCAATGATCATCGCTCCTGTGTTTGGTGGTAATGGCGCAAAACGAAAGGTCTATCTGCCGAAAGGGGAATGGGTTGATTGGTTTTCCGGCACACATTACAATGGCAGCAAATGGTATGAGATTACTTGCCCCATTGAATACATGCCTATATTTAGAAAAGCGGATGATGATATCGAAACAGGAGAAGTTAATGAATTTATAATAGAGGAGTAAAGGAATATGACTTCTAAAGAAAGAATGCTTTGCGCAATACAAATTGAAAAGCCGGATCGATTACCTGTAACTGTACATCAATGGCAACCTTATCATTTGAAAAAATATATGGGCGGAATGTCTGGCATAGAGGCGAGTAGGTATTTGGGTCTGGACGCATCCATTAACTTTTATGAAATATCTAAAGAAGACAGCAGCCAATGGAAAATCTCTAGTCAGACAATACAAAAAGACAGATTCTATGTGACTCACTATACAGTTGAAACACCGGAAGGGATTCTAACAACGAGTGAGGGTACAAATGCAATGACTACATGGGTTATGGAACCTTTAATAAAGAATCCGGAGGATATCTATTTATTAAAAAAATATCGTCCGATACCTGTTTTTGACAGGAAGCGCGCGGTAAAGGTTTATGATGAGTTGGGTGATGGTGGAATTCTTCGGACATTTATCTGGGGTAAGCAAGGTGGATGTTGGCAGGATGCCTGTGAATTGTACGGATTGGAAAATTTAATATTTGCAGCTTTTGATGATCCTGGATGGGTACATGATTTCCTCAGAATCTTATTAGAACAAAAGCTATCTTATATAGAAAATAATCTTCAGGGAATGCCTTTTGATCTTATAGAAACCGGAGGAGGAGCCTCCAGCAATACCGTCATTTCTCCATCTATACACGAAGAATTTTGTTTGCCTTACGATAGGAAAATGCATGATGCATTACATGATCTCGGCTTTCAGGTTGTCTATCATACATGCGGCGGTATGACACGTATTCTTGATTGCATTTTACAGAATCATTGTGATGTCTCGGAAACATTATCGCCTACGGCAATCGGTGGAGATATAGACTGTGATGAGACAGGAAACATTGTTTATGAAAAGCTCTATGGTAAGGTAGGACTTATTGGTGGTATGGATCAGTTCCATGTTTTGGAATGCGGAACGAAAGAACAGATATATCATGAGGTTGAAAGACTTTTTCGCATATACGGGAAAAGAGGAGGGTATATTTTGTCGGCCTGTGATCATTTCTTTGAGATACCTCCGCAAAACCTATATTTTTTTGCTGAAGCTGCCAGAAACCTTACCTACAGTTCATGTACTGGTAATATATAATATCATTTGCAGGAAGGAAAAGTAGTGGATTTTATGATTGATAATTACAGAGATCAAGTTTCTTATATCAGAGAATTAGCTAAAAAACTTACAGAAGTAGCAGCGACAGATGAAAATAGTGAAAATCGTCGACGATGGGCATTCCATAACGATTTAATTAAGCGCCAACGGCCGTTAATATGGGTCTGTCCGGACGATGATGGGGGATGGCTGGAACTGCTTCCAATGGAAGAAATGCTTTGTGTGGATCCTGAATTAAAAGAGTTAGAATATAGAATAAGAAAATATTTGTATCAGGCAGATCATTTAAAAGATGATTTTGTGTTTGAAAATAGAGTCTATTTTTCATATCCTGGAACATATACAGGATACCTTTATGGTAATGTAAAACAGGAAACTGCATGGGGTGTACCTATTCAAAAACCGGAAATTGGGAAAAATGCATATCATTTAAATAATTTTCTTCAAACGGGAGAGGATTATGATTTACTATTAAATCATGAAGTAGATTTTATTCCTGATGAAACTGAACATTTTCGACTTAGGGCAAAATATGAGGAAGTGCTGGGAAATTTATTAGAAGTAGAATTTCATCTTCCATATAGTGTATTGGTGCAAAGTCATTTAATTGAGTATGTTCACTTAAGAGGCTTGGAAAATTTAATGTATGACGTATATGATGAGCCAGAACTCCTTTTCACTGTTCTAAGGCATATGGGGGAAAGCAAAGCCAATCTGTTAAAGCGGCTGGAAGAGAGACATCTTTTATTTGACAATCGAATTAATATTTATACCGGATCAGGCGGTCTTGGTCATACCACCAAGCCGCAAAAAGAGGCGAAAGACGTTACACTTAGTGATATGTGGGGATTTGCAGATGCCCAGGAATTCAGTAATGTTTCTCCCAAAATGGTTGAAGAATTTGCAATTGTGAATCAGAAAATAGGACTTAATCTATTTGGAATGGGATGTTATGGATGTTGTGAGCCACTTGACGGGAAGTACGAAGTAATATTCAGAAATATAACGAATATTCGCAGATTAAGCGTAAGTCCATGGACAAATATTGATAAAGCAGCCGAACAGATAGGTAAAAGAGCCATATTTTCATGGAAGCCCAATCCGGTTGAAATATATATGGGATTTGACGAAGATGAAATGTTAAAAAAACTAAAGCATGTGGCTTATAAAACAAGGGATTGCTTTGTTGAAATTATACTAAAGGATATCCGCACATGTAACCATACACCAAAATATTTACAAAAGTTCATTGATTTAGCAAGATTGGCATTTGAAGTTGAGTAAATGAGAAAGCGTTTAAAAGCAATAACCTATTCACGAAAGTAAAATCTAATTCAATATATCTTCAGACTTTACTTTCGTGATTTGTTAATGATAAAACATGTTGAATTGCATGTGCTCATCCATATAGTATTTTGCATTTGACGCAAAAATTGCCTCAAGTTTGTTATATACAATGGAACTATTTGGAACAGTACCGTAATTCAGATACCTATATAGAATTTTAACCGATAAATAACCTTGGCTAAACGGCTCGTGACAGATGGTTGCAGTGATGGCATTTTTCTTTAAATAATTATAAATATTTTGATTTAAATCATAGCCGACAACACTAATTTTAGCTTCCAAATCAGAATCTAAGACAGCCTGTGCTGTTTGTTCCAGCGCCCCAACACTAACATAGATTCCCTGGATATCGGATGATGATTTTAGAATAGCACATACTCCATCATAAACACCCTGTGCTTTTCGATCAAAACGCAATATCTGACTGATAGAAATACAATCATATCTGGATAATTCTTTTCTAAAACCCGTGATACGCTGTTCAATGGAAATTACTTGATCGCGAAGTGCCAATACTGCGATTTTCCCTTGTTTATTCATGGATTTTGCTAATATCTCCGCAGCTAGTATTCCCGACTGTATATAATCACATCCGATATAGCATAAATGATTAGCTGAAGGAATTTCCGCATTGATGATAACAACTGGAACCCCCATTCCTGAAATTTTATCAATTTCTTCCGATAAAAGTTGGGGCAAATTAGGTGCAATTGCTATCCCATTATACCCTTTATCTGGTAAAGAACGTATAAGGTCTCTCTGTTCCAACGGTTTTAGAATGTTTGTTACAAAGTAATCTACAGTGACGCCAAAAGTTTTTAACTCGTTAAAAGCTGCTGTTACACCACATTCAACTTGTTTCCAAAAAAACTCAGGTTCAGAAAAAACAACAACTGCAATGCGGTGAGATTTTTTCATAACAAGCGAACGAGCGGTTTCATTAGGAGTATACCCGTATTCATATAAGGCCGCAAGTACCATTTGTCTTGTTTCTTCTTTTACATTTGGGTGATTATTTAAAACACGGCTTACCGTTGCACGGGAAACTCCAATTTTATTTGCAATTTCAACAGTGGTCATAAATATTCCTCCTCATATAGTCAAGTCTTTTTTCCTTAAAAATCAAGGTTTTTTTAGTCTCTATACCTCATCAAATGAACCACGGTTATGGATATTTCCCTGCATCAAGTACAGAAATA
>Ga0153983_1000242_pt1 | contig 14234 bp, 13 predicted proteins | sample TSGA067MetaG_FD_104693 | JGI IMG/M metagenome (GOLD analysis project Ga0153983, IMG submission 104693) | Attine ant fungus gardens microbial communities from Georgia, USA - TSGA067 MetaG | ecosystem: Host-associated > Fungi > Mycelium > Unclassified | place: USA: Georgia, Alexander Wildlife... | reverse complement strand
CAAATATAAATAATCCTAAAACCGCAGAGAAGATAACCTGTGAGTAATCATAGACAGACAATTCTCTGGCCGGTGCATAATGATAGGCGGCCGTAATGGAAAACTGCCCTCCGGCAGCGCAGACTCCTGCCATCAGCAAAATCATGATTTGCTCCGGACTCATTTTATGATATTGAAAAATCAACATCGGAAGAGTGACTAAGCATGAAAAACCGGAAAAAAAGAAAACAATAAAAGGCGCCTTTTCACCCCGTTCTCCCAAAAGACGTACCATGGTATAAGCTGCTCCTGCCCCAATACCTCCTAACAGACCGATCAGTGCCGGCACAATATCCATACCCCACACGGTTGGCTTTACAATACACATGCTTCCGATAAAGGCAACCAGCACTGCTGCTCCCTGGACAGGCGTTATCCTTTCTTTTAATAGCAGCCAGCTAAAAAAAATAGCAAAAAAAGGTGACATTTTATTAAGCATAGAAGCATCCGCCAATACCAAATGATCAACCGCATAAAAATTACATAAAATCCCCACTATCCCAAAAACAGACCTGCTGATCAAGATTGGCATATTCTGATTTCCGGAATATCTGATCTTGTTTTTTATTACAATAATCCCGGCAAAAATAAACGCCACTAAATTTCGGAAAAAACTTTTCTGCAGGAACGGCAGGTCTCCCGACAGCCGCACAAACAAATTCATTAGCGAAAAGCAAAAAGCTGCCGCCAGGATACACAAAATCCCTTTATATCTTCGACTCATATCTGTGATCCTTTCTGCCTCAGCTGATAAATATCAAAGGGCAGTGTTATAAAATAAACATAATTGCAACCAATATATACGAATAGCGAATATTCTTATTCAACAGCAAGTATACAATGCCATATAAAAGCGATATAACAACTGTATAAATGCCGGTCTGGAGATTTTGAATCAGAATATGTACCAACCCCCATGTCAAGGCAAGAAATAATCCGCCATAAGGCAGACCTTCTCTTTTTGTAAGCAGCTCACCAAATTTCTGACCAAAGGCAATTGTCAGCATAATCAAAGCAGTTTCAAATAAGTAATATACATTTTGAAAAAGAAATCTGACGATCCCATGATATTCCAGAACAGGCTTAAAGCCTTCTCCTACAGCTGTTGTAATTCCAATGGCTGATGCAGCTACTATAATAGCTCCCAACCAACCTTTTCTATCGGGTATTCCCTTACATTCCATTAAGTCAAATGAATATCTTGTTTTTGATAAATATATCAAAAAAAGAGTCACCGCCCCCCATAATATGCAGGTCAGTGTCCAGTAGATACACTGGTGGAAAAGCGTATAGTCTGAACTTTTCACATTCAAAATACCCGGCAATATCATTGACAGCAATATTTCCAGACCAAATCCTGCAAACGCATACAATCCCAACGCAAGAAAATCACTGGCTCCAATTTTCTTTTCTTTCAAAATTTGATCCCTCCTTCATCTATTTTGCTATTATAACAAAGTTCTGCAAATCGGGCAAATGCTGCCACTTATTTCGTATTGCTTCCTTGCAATAGTGATAAAATTATGTTAAAACAATATACGAAAGGAGTTCATTTTATGATTCAAATTAGACCCGTTTCTGATCTTAGGAACAAATTTCCTGAAATCGAAAGCATTGTAAAAGAGGGTTCTCCAGTATATCTGACGAAAAATGGTTATGGTTCTATGGTGCTTTTGAGTATTGATCAATATTCTAAACTAACTGAAGATATAGACCTCAAATTAAAAGAAGCTGACAAAGCAGCGCAAGATTCAGATGTACGTTATTCCCATGAAGAACTATTCAAACGAGTAAGGGGGAAGGTACATGAATGAAAATAAATATCACTGCTAAATTAACAGCAATACTAAGCGGAATCAAAATCTTAAATTTCATATGCCTGGTCTTATGATGAAATATCTGATGTTTAGCATAAATTCATCCCCTATCTGATCATTATGAGATGATTTTACCATCCTTTTCCAAATCCACAGTTTGGGGAGGTGCATATGTCACATCCAAGACAAAGACCTCCTTCTCCTAATTTTTTTAATTCTTCTTGTGAAATTCTATCATCAGCAATGATCCTGGGCAAGACCAAATCAAAAATGGTTCTTTTTGCATACATGAGGCATCCCGGTAATCCTATAATCGGAATATCTTTATAGTATACAAGCATGAACATCGCACCCGGCAAAACCGGTGCGCCGTATGATATCACTTCTGCTGTGCACAGCACCATTTCCGCACCTTGTCTGATTGCTTCAAAACAACTGGGCATGCTGTCATCCTGTTCCCATACATAAATATTTTCTTTCCCAACAGAAAGCAGCACCTCTATATCTTCCTCTCTGATGACGTGTCCTTTTCGGAATACGGGATCCTTTTTTTATCTTTTATAATCTGCGTAATATCGTGACATAGTACATGACCGACTGCATCTTTTGTTTTTATTACCTTCATCTCATACCTCCCATAGTAAAAATGCCCGGCAAATTGTCAAAGAGATCCTGTAAGACTATTTATCCAATACGGAATCAATATTTCTTACAGGATCTCTTTTTGTTACTTAATTTCTTACTTTTTGACTGATTACAATTGTTAGGTATCCGGCCAGCAAGCCAATTGCACCATATACTAATTCTCCTATTGCAACCATTAAATATCCCGTTTCCGCTGCTGCGGTTTCCATTATTGCGAAATACAACGCAGCTCCCATGAAAATGGCCGCCACATTATTGCCATATGGCAGCTTTTCCGACATGCACATAATGATAACGCCGACAAAAACTGCCACCGGTAGGGCGATATACCCTACATTCCATCCCATACCGGCAAAGATACCTGTCAATACATAAATGATAACCGCAGAAATAATTCCAACAATCATGCTTGTCCAGCCTTGTACAGCTGCTTTTGCTGTTCCGCCATATAAAAAGTATGTTGCCCAGCATGCAAATGTAACAAAAGTTAATCCGGTGCTGTTTGAAATAAAACCAAGATTTTGCAAAATATCAGTAATCAGTGTAACTACCCCTGCTAATACAGCCGTTGCAATTGAATACAAAAGCAATTTTTTCATGCGTCCTCCTTTAGCGGTTTTCCCATAATTCCAAGAATTTGTTTGCAACTGCTATTGCAAATTCTTCATCATTGATCAAATTTTCCATTTCAGTAATCGGAGTATCTGAAAATGTTTTTTCCTTGAGTGTCTCAAAAAAGGGCTTAAGGTATTCTGAACCATACCATGGCCCGCCCTCTGCCATATAGCGATCCAGACCTAGTACGGGAAGATAAATAGCTTTAGGCCCGGCATTCTTATTGATATGATCTGCAATATACTCTGCCAACCATATAAGTTCTTCTTGGGTTGCTCTAAGGGAAGTAATATTGGGATTATGTAAAAATACATTTCGCTCCGGAGTATTAAATTCTTCCGGAACTGTATCCATTGCCCCAAAGTTAAAAGCTTCTACAGCCCCCGGTACAATCAACTCCGGTATGCCCATTTTAGAAGCAGCTGTTAATCTGTTTGGTCCTGCATTAAAAATACCGCCGTTTTTCCAGTTTAAGATTTCCGGGAGAGCTCCGTCAATTACTCCTTCAATTACTCCTTTTTCAATTAACTCTTCCATTGCAGCACCTTCGCCAACTGCATGGAAAATAGCTACATCAAACCCTTTGCTCTCAAGTACTTCCCGCATCTTCATTACAAATGGTGTTGTCACTCCCCACATGGTAATTCCGATCAATGGTTTAGAAGAACCAAGCATTTTTTTTGTGTCTTCATATCCATTTGCCATACCTACTGCTGCATGTGCAGCTGTAGCCAGAACTGCTCTGGAGATGTTGTTTAGTCCTGCAATATCCGTTACAGAATACATCATAATTAAATCGGAGTTTCCTACATATGGTTTCGTATTATTAGAAGCCATTGTCGAAACAATCATTTTGGGGAATTCCAGCGGTAATTGACGAAATGCGAAACTAAGGCAGTCGGTACCGCCAGTACCTCCCATTCCTAGAACTGCATCGATTTTTTCTTCTTTCAGCAGTTTCTTTAGTATTACTGCCAATCCTTTTCCCATTGCTGTTGTTGCACGTACTCTCGTGTCTCCTTCCACACGAGCCGCAAAATCAGACAACTTAACGTCTCCTGCTTCTGCTACTTCTTCCCTTTTAATTTCTGCTTCAAAACCTGGTTCTCCTAACACTCCTGTGTCAATCATTATGACGTCACAGCCATGTTTTAAAATCTCTTCCTTTACAAAGGCATATTCCACAGCTTTTGTATCAAGAGTACCCGCTAATGCTACGACAGACTTTCTCATATCTCTGCCTCCTTTGTTATTTTTTTATATTTAGCCGCAAGTTGAATACCTTGTACAATTCTATCGTATCCGGTACAGCGGCAAATATTTCCCTCTATAGCTGTTCTTATTTCTTCTTCGGTAGGTAAATCATTTACATCCAGTAAAGCTTTTGCACTTAATAGCATTCCGGGAGTACAGAATCCACATTGCACTGCACCGGCATCGATAAATGCCTGCTGAATCGGATCCAATTCATCTTCTTTTTGCAGTCCCTCTATTGTGATGATTTTGCATCCATCAGCATGAATTGCCAGTGTACAGCAGGCATGAATCGCTTTATTATTCATGATCACTGTGCAGGCTCCGCACTCTCCTTCATCACAGCCTTCTTTTGTTCCGGTAAGTCCAATATCTTCACGAATCATTTCAAGAAGGGTACGATGAACAGGAACCGTTATATTTATATGTCTATCATTAATCTCAAAATGAATTGTACGGCTTTCCATATCAACACTCTCCTTTCATACGCTTTATCGCAATCTGCGCGGTTCTTGGAATATACACTTTAACCATATCTTTCGACCATTCTTCACTATTTCTCCAAGTTTTAGGCTGCGCTGTTTCATATGCGATTTCTGCTGCCTGAAGAATACTTTCTTCTGTTACCGCACTGCCTGTCAGTGCAGACTCCGCTGCTTCCACACGAATCGGAGTTGGTGCCACCGCCGAAAGAGAAATTCTTGCATCTGTACATATTCCCGCTTCATTACAAACAATTTTTATTCCGGTACTCATAATGCCAATCTCTAACGCTCCGCGTTTCATTAATTTCAAATATGCACTTCCTGTATATTTCACAGGCATTGGTAACTGTATGGACATTACGATTTCTCCTTCTTCCAAAACAGTTCTTTTTACACCGATAAAGAAATCTTTCACATCAACCACTCTAGTTCCCCGAGGACCTGTAATAGAAATAACTGCATCATATAAAAGTAAGGGACCTGCAGAATCTGCTGCCGGAGATGCATTACAGATATTTCCGCCAATGGTTCCTCTGTTGCGAACCTGTTTAGAGCCGATCTTACAACAGCCGTCTGCTAAAGCCGGATAGTATTTTTGTACATACTCATTTTCTTCAAGCTCACTATGGGTAACAGCTGCTCCAATCGTTAATCCTTTTGTTTCATCAAATGTGATTTTTTGAATTTCTTCCAATCCGGATATATCTACCAATCCCTGATAAGAGACACCTTTATGCATCATGACCAGGATATCCGTTCCGCCTGCTATAATTTTATAACCGGCTTTTACAGCAGAAATAGCTTCCGCTACCGTATCGACTGTAACTAATTTAAAAGGTTTTAACACTGTTCACACCTCTTTCCATATTTCGCTTCTTTCATAGCCAGATAAACAGAATCCGGTTTTAGCGGTATCCTCGTCATTCTGATCCCGGCAGCATCAAAAACAGCATTTCCTACTGCCCCGGGGACACCGGTCACACAACATTCACCTATCCCTTTTGCGCCATACGGACCTTCCGGATGCGGTACTTCTACCAGCGTAATGTCTGTTCTAAATCCTGACTCTTTTGCAGTAGGCACTTTAAAGTCTGCCATATTGGGATTCATCATAACTCCCTTTTCATCCCACTCCAGTTCTTCAAATAAGGTGTGCCCCAAACCTTGAAGAATCCCGCCTTCTATTTGCCCGCGTACAGAATCTTCATTAATTACCTGTCCTACATCGTGCGCTGCCGAGAAGCGTTCTATTTCTATCGCTCCTGTCTTTGGATCTACCAGTACCTGTGCTGCATGCGCCGTCCAAAACCAAACTACGGATATACGGGAAGATTTACCAGTCTCACGATCCGGCTTATCCCATATATCTACTGTATTATGTGATGCGACTCCTATAATTGGGTCCTGCTCAATTAAAACTCTGGCCTTTCCCAGATCATTAATAGCTAATTCCATCACCTTTTTGTCCCTATCACGACCTTTTATAACTCCGTCTTCTATCACGATATCTTCCGGCAGGCAATTCCAGTGTTTTCCCATAAGAATTTTCAGCTGTCTGTGAATATCCTGAGCCGCTTCGATCAGTACACGCCCCATATGAAAGGTCAGGCGGCTTCCTGTAGCCGATTTCTCATACGGCGTATAGAGTGTGTCCACTGGTGCAACATTCACTTTTTTAATATCAATCTGCATTTCCTCCGCAAAAAAGATGCTCGCTACTGAATTATTCCCCTGTCCCATGTCTGTCCCGGATTTTAGTAAATCTACACTTCCGTCTTCATTTAGTTTAGCAATTGCAGCTGAACCGGAAGGCGTACCTGTGATTTTGCATGTCAATGCAATACCTCTGCCACGCAGCTTCCCGTCCGGAGTTACCTTTTCAATTGGCTTGTCCCAATCAAGTCCCTTTGCGGCTGCTTCCAGGCATTCTTTGATACCCACACTGAACAACTTCTCTCCCGTTGCTGTTTCATATCCATCTTCCCAGAGATTCACTTCCCTGAATTTATAACGGTCAAGCCCAACCACAGCCGCAATATCATCCATATGACATTCGCAGGCCCAGGAAACCTCTTGGATTCCGAAACCCCTATAGGCACTCGTAGGTAATTTATTTGTTATGAGCGTTAATGTGTCTATCTTTACATTTCTGATTTTATAAGGACCGGCACAGGCATAGGTAGAGAGATAATTTAAGCGGGGGGCTCCATTTACATATGCTCCTGAATCCTGAAGATTATATACTTGCCGCGCTACAATTGTTCCGTCTTTCATAACTCCGGATTTGATTTTTATTTTTTGAGCTCCTCTGGAATAAGCGCCTTTGAACTCATCGTCTCTGGTAAATAAAATTTTTACCGGACGTCCTTTTGCCCTTTTTGCCAGTGCTGCCGCAATCGGCTCCGCCCTTAATTCCCATTTATTTCCGAAGCCTCCTCCTATTGGCGGAATAATCATACGTACTTTATTTTGCGGAAGTCCGAAGGCTCTCGCCAATTGTCCCCGCATAAAGAAGGGGCTTTGTGCGCAGGTCCATACTACCAGTCCGTCCCTGTCATATTTTGCAATCGCTCCATGTCCCTCCAAAGTAACGTGTTGAATACCGGATGTCTCATATTCTCCTTCAACTACATAGTCCGCCTCTTCAAAACCTCTTTCTACATCTCCCTCACGCACTCTTGTGTGATGTGCAATATTGGTATCCTGCTCAAAATACTGCTCTTTGTGCGTATTCAATTTCGACCAGTCATGGAATACCACATCCCCTTTCAGAGAATCTTCCAGTTCTAGCACCGGTTTTAAAATTTCATATTCTACCTTTACTTTTTCACATGCTGCTTTCGCAATTTCAAGTGTTTCGGCAGCGATGGCTACCACCGGCTCCCCCCAGTACATAACTCTTTTATATGCTAATGTGGGCATTTCCGCCGCATAATGTCCGATGCCGGTATGTTCATCTTCACCTGTAATGACAACCATAACTCCTTCCATGGCTTTGGCCTCGCAATAATCAATACTGATTATTTTGGCATACGCATGTGGAGATCTTACTAATGCTGCATACAATTGATGAGGCATATTCAGATCTGCAACATACTGTGTTTCGCCTGTAACCTTACCTACTGCATCAGGCCGTTCAACCCTTTTTCCTACATACTTAAACTTCTGTTTTTGCATGCCCGCCTCCTAAAAATATTTAATCACTTGGTTTTACAATTACCTTTAATGAATTGTCGAGTCTCCCATTAAACACTTCAAAAGCTTTTTTATATTCACTCATTGGAAACTCATGTGTAATTAACTGCTCAAGATCTTCTTTGTATTGATTTGCCAACACAATTGCTTTTTCCAGTGTATTTGGATTCGCTCTATTGCCGAGGAAATCAATTTCATCCAACACAATTTTTCGTACTGGGATCGGTACTGGTTCTTTTGGCAGACTAATCGTAGAAATGCTGCCTCCCCTTGCAATAACATCACATGCCTGCGCAATCCCCTTTGCCGTACCGGAACATTCCATTACCCGTTTTACACCAAGACCATTTGTATAATCCAGAACTTTTTCAACTACATTTTCCTCTTTGTAACTAATTGGAATAGCACCTAATTTTTCTCCCTGCCTTAATCTTCTTCCGCTGCCGGATACAAAAATTCTTCCGGCTCCCATACTTTTACAGCAAATAATCGCCATTAATCCCTGCGCTCCGGAACCATTTACCAAAATGTCGTCCCCTGGTTCTAATTTGCTTCTTTCTACCATATGTAACGCAATACTAAGCGGATCCATACATGACGCAAGATTGTAATCCATATCTTCCGGTATTTTGGCAATACTCTTAATGGACACTTTAATATACTGTGCATAAGCACCCGGAGTAATATGTCCATACATATTATGTATTTTTTCTTTTCCGTAATTTAAACAAATTGTCCAGCGTCCCTCCATACAATTTTTGCAAAATCCGCAGCCCATATTTGCAATTCCGGCTACTCGATCTCCCACTTTCCAACCATATAAGTCTGCATTTTTCCCAAGCTCCATTACCTGACCTGACCATTCATGCCCTGGAATGAGTGGAAATTCCTTTGGCCAAAATCCCGGGAAATCTCCGGCTATAATATGTGGATCTGTTCCGCAGATAGATGTCGATTCTACTTTACAGAGAACTTCATTTAATCCGGGACTGGGAACCGGTATTTCACAGTATTCTAAGTCATCAGGTGCGTTCAGCCTCAATGCCTTCATTTCTTTTTTTTTCATTAGCCATCTCCTTTCTACTTTTTATCAGATTAACTTCTCTATTTCATCAAAAAGAATCTGCGGTGATTTTGCACGAATCATATAGTACGGAATAGGATCACAGAATTTTTTGCAGAATTTCCCCCTTCTTTTTCTCTTTTCATCTGTATCAATGATTGGCATAACCAGTCCATATTTGCCGCATAGTAATTGATTAAGTCCCATAAAATTCATCAAGGAGTGGAATGTTTGGTAACATTTTTCAAATATTTCCATAGGTACTACCTGGGTGTCAAAATGTCCGTCGATACTCGGTACTACGGCAATGTCTATTTTTAAGGGGCCATCCATATATTTCATCTCTGGTTCTTTATCCCAGAATTTTAAAACTCCTTCGTCCTGATTAGGCACATCACTTCTCTCCGTGCCCTTTGCGCGTTTACGGATATACACATTTTTAGATCCATATAAAGCAATCCCTTCCTCATCTGTTACCGTTGTTTCTGTGGAAAAGATATACCCGCCTCTTCTGCAGCCTTCTAATTGACTCATGGATTTTCCATGGTTGTTTTCCCCGCCTACCAATAGAATTGTTTTTCCTTTATATACTACACAGGAAGAATGAAATGGATGGAGACCGCTTTCTTCCATCTCATTTGCCAGCATAGTAACCATAATCTTATTTAACTCCCCTTCTTCCCATGCCCCATCTAAAGTGAGTATATGATCTTTGTATTCAATGTTTTTTACATCTGCATCCACATTCCAGATAATATCCGCCTTGCTTTTTGTTATTTTCTTACTTACCTGTACATCTGCAAGACGATAATTTAAAAACGTATCATCTTCCACTACAAAGCTCCTTTTTACCTCACTAACGACATCAATTCTAACTACTGCCTTATTACTGCTGATTTCTTCACTGTATGTATTCATCCGTATTCTCCTTTTACTATTTCGTTTTATTGTTTCGTTATTTCCAGTGTATCATTGGCAAACCTGAAACAGGTGCGGTAAAATATGGTATTGTTGTTCCTCTTAAGCAACCTATGTATACCGTTTTTAAATCAGATCCTCCAAATGCCAGACTTGCCATCCACGGGGCAATTCCCCGGCCCGTATCAAATAAGATTTCATTTGTTACACAACTTTTGTAAAATGCCTGATCAAGTCTGGCAATTTTTTGCGGATCACCTTCATCCAACAGTATTTTAAATTCTTCTTCCGGCGTGATCGCAAATATTTTATCAGAATAGACGCAGGTTCCCCACAGATTTCCATAGCTGTCAAACGCAATTCCATCCGGATATGCCCCTTTTCCTAATCCATCCGGTCCATACACTTCTTTTTCGTGTAGATTTCCATTTTTATCTACCTTAAAGCGAATAATGCGTCCGCCATTTACACCTACAGTTTCAACCGCATATAAATATTCCTCATTTGCATCAAACCGAACTTCATTGGTAAAGTGAAGTCCCTCTGCAACAATACAAACACCTCTCTCGTCATATCTTGCAATATAACCGTCATCCAAATCCGGAACTAACGCATCTATCCAGTTTTTTTTCTTCGTAGTAACTGTAATCCATATACGATTTTGGGAATCTCTTAATACAAAATTCACTTTACCGATTGGATTGCCATCAATTGTATCAAATAAAACTTTTGTTTCCCCTGTTCTCTTCATGATTTCCAGGCAATCCGTTCCGAAATTTGAAATTAATATATCCCCGTTTTCTGCAAATGCCAGCCCATTCGGCAGCGTTCCCTCAAAGTAGCGGCTCACATTTTGAGAATTCTGTTCAATCTTAGATGCATGTTTTTGAGTAATGATTTTCTGCGATCCGTTCGGATAAATATGACATACCCCGCCTCTGGCATCTGCTGTCCAAAGACTTCCGTCCGGCTCCGTAAGAATACATTCTGGTCTCTGCAAATCAGTTCCGATATACTTTATTTGCTCCCTGTCAATATAAAAATCTTTGATTGGATTGTTCTGTTTCATTATTCACCTCCAGTTTCATATATTATCGATAATATCATGATAGTATTATACTTTGTATTTATGCGCATGTCAATATATTATCGATTATTGATTATAATTAATAAAAAAATAGTGCAAAAGAATACTCTTGCACCACTTTTTTTATTAATTTTATTCAATTCATCTACTGCTCTGTATTATCTGCATATAAAGTCTGATTAAAATTCTCAAAACTCTCACTAATATGTAACCGCAGTTCTTTCTCTAGTCCCTCTCCATCTCTCTTCTTTAACAAATCAATCAGGTTTTTATGCCTGGTCGCTATAAGCTCCGGATCCAGATTCGTATGTTTCGATGTGGCTCTGGACCAGCTTCCCAGGCGGATTGTTTTACATGCATTAATAAGTATTGTGTTATGAGAGGATTCAATAATCAAGTTATGAAAGATCTGATTAATCTGCGCTCTCCTCTCATAATCTCCTTCTTTTGCTGCTGCAATCATTTCTTTTGACAAATTCTCTAATTCCATTATTTCTTCATCTGTAATTTTTTCAGCTGCGATTCTTCCTGCCAATCCTTCTAATGCTGAACGAACTACAAAATATTCGTGCATTTCTTCCCGTCCAATTTTATTAACCGTTGCACCTTTGTAGGGCTCTACTGAAACAAATCCCAATGCCTCTAAGCTTCTTAAAGCTTCCCTGACTGGTGCCTGGCTGACTCCAAACTCCTTTGCTAATGTGTTTTCAATCAATTTCTGACCCGGCATGATATCGCCATTTAAAATTGATTCCATAAGTTCCTCTTTTATTTGTTCACTTAGAACTTTCTTTTTAATTGTGTTATTGTGCTTTTGCATTTGACCGCTTACCTTTCGCCCGAATTTTGAACATTAAAATCATTTCATATAAAAAAGATTATTGATTATTTTACTATATTTTAGAAAATAAAACAATAATATCCCACTAATTAAAAAGACAAGCCGTCAATTTCACTTCAAACGACTTGTCTTTTCTTCTTTAGCTGATTATTTCCTTTAAATTGAATTCTTTATCCCGATAGATAATCGTTGGTATTTCTTTCAAATTTTCACTGACTTTTGGCTGAAATTCCATTTTGTCAATGATGTCTCGCTGCAAATCAATTCCTCTTGCCACTTCGATGATTTCAGGACCGTCTTCATTTATTTTAAATACACAGCGTTCTGTCACATAGTAGACATTCTGACCTCTTTGATTCGCCAGTTTACCATTAAAGGATACTTGTAAAACATCTTTTACTACTTTGCATATTTGACCTTCTCGAACGATTTTCACACCTGCTTCTTCGTCAAATCTGACTTTTAATCCTTTCCCCATAAAAGTAGAACAGAAAATAACGTTTTTTGCCGCACTTGTAATATCTACAAATCCGCCCGATCCAGGGGCAATTTTACCCATCTTAGTTGCATTTACGTTACCATGAGCATCTAATTCACCACATCCCATAAATGTAAAGTCTACTCCCGCACCCTGATAGTAATCAAACTGATCATTAACAGCTATTAAGGCAACCGCATTTTGTGAAATTCCAAAATCCATGCCTCCGGCAGGTACTCCGCCATAGATACCTGATTCAACAGTTACCATGATGTCATTCATCATATCTTCTTCTGCAAGAATCGATCCCACTGTATCATTTGGAATACCGGTACCTACATTGATTACAGAATCCGGTTTCAGCTGCATCATTGCTCTTCTGCCGATTACCTTTCTTTCATTTAATGGAATAATCTCCAGCTCTGCTGCCGGTGCCTTTATCTGTCCGGAATAGGTATCATCCTGATACCATCCGGAAGTCTGCCTGTGATTTTCAAATGGTTGTTCACAGACAACAACATAATCTACAAACACCCCCGGTATCGTGACTTCTTTAGGTAAAATGGAACCCTTACTGACTTTTTGCCTTACTTGTACAATAACTTTGGCTCCAAACTTCTTAGCAGCCATAACTGCCGGCAGTAATTCCTGCACGCATGCTTCATCAATTGTAGAAATATTCCCCAACTCATCTGCATAGGTGCCTCTGATAATCAAATGCTCAAATTTTGTATATTTATATTTTAAATATTCCTTTCCGTCTATTTTCATTAATTCAATTAAATCTTCATTCAGACTCTTTGTTCTCTCATTCATCTTCCCTCCCTCGTAGCGTGGATCAATAAAAGTTCCGAGCCCTGTCGTTGTAATCAATCCTGGTTCTCTTCGAGAAATGCAGCTATGTAAATGTGCTAAAACGCCTAAAGGCATACAAAATGCTTCCACCTTATTATTTGTAATTAACTCCATGAGATCTGGAGATAATCCCCAATGAGAACCAATGATTCTCTTTAGCATACCTTCATGTCCAAGACGGTTCATCCCACCTACTTTGTCCGAAATTCCAGCTGCATGAATAAATGTCAAATCTCGTGGATGCAATTCTTCTACATATGAGCGCTCCATTTCCTTAAGAATTTCTTCTGGCGAACCACTTAAGGTCATGCCGATAATTCCAAATACATCACCATCTTTTATAGTTTTAACAACTTCTTTTGCTGTAACAAACTTAGGTTTTTTCATAATGATCCTCCCTAAACACATGCTTTGTTTTATACTTATATATAATCGATAATATACTAAATCTACTTTTTTGTCAATGAATTATAATCGATTATATAAAATTTGGATATTCTCATAAATTTTTCATGCATTTTTCATGTAAATCGCTATCTTGATTATCCGCACATTATGCTATATGATTTTATTAGGAATTTACTTTATAAAAAATGAAGGAGAGATCATATGAAAGAAGTGGTTATTGTAAGCGGAGCCAGAACTCCCATCGGCTCTTTTGGTGGAAGTCTAAAAAATATCACAGCTATTACCATGGGTGCTTTGGCTGTTAAAGAAGCGGTAAAGCGCAGCGGAATTCCCCCTGAAACTGTGGACGAGGTAATCGTAGGACAAGTAGGACAAATTGCGGAAAACGGTTTTGCAGCAAGAGCAATTAGTCTGGAAGCAGGATTACCAGAATCTACTACTGCTTATTCTGTAAATCGACAGTGTGGTTCCGGACTTCAGGCAATTGCTGATGCTGTTATGGAAATACAAACCGGCTTTGCTGATATTGTCGTT
>Ga0153983_1000239_pt1 | contig 14366 bp, 15 predicted proteins | sample TSGA067MetaG_FD_104693 | JGI IMG/M metagenome (GOLD analysis project Ga0153983, IMG submission 104693) | Attine ant fungus gardens microbial communities from Georgia, USA - TSGA067 MetaG | ecosystem: Host-associated > Fungi > Mycelium > Unclassified | place: USA: Georgia, Alexander Wildlife... | reverse complement strand
TTTTTATACATGTGTCAATGATAAGAAGTTTCACTTGTGACGAAAGAAAACGGCTGTTTCCTCGAACACGAACGCGCAGCATCCTGTAACCACTGTGTACGCATGTCTTGTATGATGTCGTCAAGACTAATGAGCTAGTATCAGGTTTCTCAGAGACAGACTATCAATGTTGATACTCTAGAACTCAGAGGTTAGAGGATATCTCTGGAATGCAATATAATTTCAATCTAGAGCAGACTTGGACCAATATGATACTAAGATGACAGATCAAAAGTCTATCAATGGCTAATGATTCCATCACTACTGGACTCAGTCAAGAAGCAGATGTGCTGTAGAGCAACAGGAATATTGATTACCTTTGTATGCACTTGCACATATTTCTAGATCATATTCAGAGTAGAAGGAAGCCAGTTCAGAGGTTAGGAGATGTCGGGTAAGAGTGAAGTATAGAGGTAGAGTAGGAGCACATGGCCATGGCCGGTAGGCATGGAGGATAGAGAGGTGACATCTGTCATGTCCACACAGCAATGTCATGGAGGAGAGAAGTGAGAGAGGCTGGAAGAAGAAGAAGTTTCCTTTTTTATTTATTTTTAATTGAGTCTCATCAGCTTGTACTTTTAATGTAACACTCAGAGAGCCTGAGAGAAAGGCAATGGAATCTTGACACCTGCCACCATCTCAAGGGCTCAAGAGTTGTCTTATGGCACTTTTCTGAGTTCTAAGTGAAGTGGTTGGGTTGTTGAGGAGACTGGAACTCTATACCCTACTTGGTCAAGAGACAAGACGCAGCGGTCACTTGGACAACCTTTTATAGAGTAGCAGGCTTGAAAAGCCTAGCTAATCATCAACTCAGATTATATTACACCCATAAGGTTTGGTGTGGGAATGCAGATGAGGGCTTGATTGAGTGTGGTAAGGCCCAGGAGTGGTTTACTAACTACTTTGATAATGAGCTTGTTACAGTGTGTAAAGGTAGACACCTTAGGGACACTATGCGAGGAGGATCTAGATTGAGCTTATTATCCTTTTGAATAACTTTATCTTAATTATTATGCTAAGTTTCTATATTCTCTTTTTAATACCTTCATTCTTGATTCATCTCCACAAACTCTTTAGCATGCGATTGGGACCTGGTACCACATCATTAGCTTGTGCTAGGCTAATAGTCCCTTTTGCCCCCTTCACTGTTATGATGCTTTCTGGTAATCTATGTAATTTCCAGATGTTGTCCCGGAATAATCTTGCCACTCCTTCCACCGAAGTTTTTTCTGTAGTCAGCACAAAGTGCGCCATTTTTGTCATCCTATCACATACTACCAAAATGCTGCCATATCCCTGTGCTAATGGTAGTTTCGTAATGAAATCTACTGATATGTGTGTCCAGGGTTTTTCTGGTACCGTGTTTGGCATGAGTTTTCCTGTGGGTGCCTCTGTGCAGTTTTTGTTTCTTTGGCACACATTGCATCCTTCTACATCCTTCTTAACTTCTTGAATGACCCTGGGCCACCAGAAATTCCTTGTTACCAACTCTGTCATTTTTCAATGTCTTCCATGCCCCCCTACCAGCATATCATGATGTAGCTGGATAACTTCCACTCTCAATTTCTTGTCTTTAGGAATGTATACTTTTCCATCCCTTAGCATAAGTCTATTTTCCTCTCTCCACTCTTCATCTCTTAACATCTTTACTCCTGCCTGTTTCATCTCTTCTACTGCTTTGACGACTTCATCATCTTTTGCCTCAGATCCTCTTATCTTTTCTAATATATCCACTCTGTCTATTATTACTTCTGCTACTTGCATTGCTCTAACCTCTAGCCATTCTTTTTTCAACATTGTCCTATCCTCATTATCTCTTTCTACCCCCTTTTGCCAGTCTGGCCACCTACTTAAACTGTCCACTTTCCCTATACTAGATCCTGGCACATGTTTGAGCATAAAATCAAATCTGGACAGGTATAGGGCCCATCATGCTTGTCTATGATTTAACTTCTAGCTACTCATAAAATATTCTAAATTTTTGTGATTGCTCCAGATCTCAAATTTGTTTCGTGCTCCTTCCAGTAGGTGTCTCCACTCATCTAAGCATCTGATTATCACCAACATCTCTCTATCGTGAATTTCATAATTCCTTTCTGCCTCATTTAATGATTTCAAGATAAAGGCTACTGGCCTCCACTTCTCATCTTCACACTTCATCGACAAAACTCCTCCCGTTGCATATTCCGACGCATCTGCCTCTACTCTCATTTCTTTATCCAAGTCTGGTGCTACTAACACTAGTCGTGTCGTGAGCACCTGTTTTAACTGCTTGAATGCCTTTTCCTGCTCATCTCCCCAACTCCATTTTTTGTTCTTTCTGACCAGTTTATGCATTGGTTTAGCTATTTTAGTGAAATCCTTGACAAATTGTCTGTAATAGTTTGCTAGTCCTAAAAACTTCTGTACCTCTTTGACTGTTTTTGGCTTTGGCTATTCCAGGACTCCCACCACCTTTTCTTCCTGCATTTTGATCTCCCCTGACCCCATTACTAGCCCCAGGAAGTCAATTTCTCTTACTTTTCATACACACTTTTCCGGCTTTATGTAGAGGTCATTCTCTTTCATCTTTCTCAACACTTCCTCAACTATTTCATTGTGCTTCTTTTCCTCCTCTGTTCCTATTAAGACATCATCCATAAACGCAGCTACTTCTCCTGTATTTATGAGGTCTCTTAATATGTTATTCATCATTGCCTGAAAAGTTGCTGGCGAATTTGTAAGACCAAAGAACATAACAGTGAGTTCATAAACCCCTAGATGTGTCATGAATGCTGCTTTCCACTCATCTCCCTTCTTTATCTGTATATTGTTGTACCTCCATTGCAGATCCATCTTTGTGAACACCCTTTTTGTTCCCATGGTATCAATCAGGTCCAAAATCAAAGATAGGGGGTAATTGTCCTTGACTGTCCCTTTATTGAGGTACCAATAATCTTGTACCATCCTTTTCTTTCTATCCTTTTTCCCCATGAAGAATACTGGTGAGATCTGCAGTGATTTTAAGGGTCTAATGTACCCTTTTCTCAGCTGTTCTTCCACAAATTCTCACACTTCCTCTTTCTCTTGCCTAGACATTAAATATGTCCTTCCTTTCTTTGGAACAAAATCTTCTTTCAGATTAATTGCATGGTCCCATGGTTTTCTTGTCAGCATCCTTTCTGACTCTACCTTCCCAAATACTTTTAGCCACTTATGAAATTTTTGTGGTACCATCTTCTTCACTTTCTCTCTATCTAGCTCAACCTCCTTATCAAACTTTTCTTCCATCGTCTATTCCCATTCGTCTTTGTCTGCCTTTTCCATATTTTTTATTCTCTTTCCAATTTTCTTTCTCTGTTCTATATCTTCTTTTACTGCCAGGTTCCTTCCATACAGAGGTGGGTATCTTGTCATCTTTACCTCTCCTGTTTCCCAATTTATTTCCAGGTTATGCGCTTGTAGCCAAGGCATCCCTAATATCACCTCCATTTTTCCCAAGTTACATATGTCCATTCTCATCCTTTCCACATGGTTTTTGTAGAAGATGTTGACTTCTACCTGATGTGTGATGTTTCCTCTGCTATTCTCTGTTCCATCTACATTTTTTACCTTTAACGGTCTTTTTAGTTTTGTTATTTTGAAACCATGCTTTCTGGCTATTTCTCTGTTCATGAACATCCCCGTGGCACCACTATCCAAGAGCACCTTTACTGTTACGCCTTCATGCATATCTACTTTCTCTATTCCTATATCTAGCCACACTTCTCTTAAGATTTTGAATGTTCTTCTGATATCCCTTTCTTTCCTTTTCTCCTTTGCTGTACCTTCTGGTTCTCTTGACTGTGCACTGTCTTGCTGCGCCTTTGCCTCTTTGGGCTGTGCTGCTTTCTCCTTCCTCTTCTCTTGGCATCCACACCACCTCTGTCTGTCTTTGACCACCTCCTGTCCTCTGTTTTCTTTCTTATAGTATCTCTTTTTTCTACACTTCCCACATTCCACATATGATGCTATTATCTCCTCTGTGTACCACCCCATTTCAAGTAGACATGCCCTGTCAGGAATGTTCTCTCTGCAGTGTTCCTGCGCCTTCCGTCATAAGACATGTACCAGACTTCTTCTCCATACTTCTTCTCTTCCTTGCTGTGCTTCTCATGGCTTGGGCATGCATGCCACTTCTTCTTTCTCTGTCCTTCTCAGCTTTCTTTCTTCTTCCTGCACCTTTTCTTTTATAGGGCGTGCCAGCTTCTCCTGTTGGTGTGCATTTTGCAGCTTTGCCGCATGCACCACCTTTTCCTTTCTCTCTCATAGTGGACACTCTCTGCATTTGTGTCCTTTTTCTCTGCACTTATGTGGGGGTAGCCTTTGGGCTACCTGCAGAATACTGACACTTCTTCCTCTTTTCATTTCATTTCATTAGTTTGATTATTCCTTTGTTTCTCTTATTTTCTTACTATTTTCGCTCTTTTTCTCATTTAATTATTTAATTATTTAGAGACCACTCTAGATATTACATAAGTTAGAGTAGACAAAAATGTGACACGACACAAAAAAAAATAGATATCTCTTTTACCCTCAACTACTAAACTCTAAGACCACTTTCCCCTCTGAACTCGCTATCCTTCCCACACTTATAGCACTCTATTTTCTACTCCTCTTGCTCTACTTCTTGCTTTCTCAACTCCACTCTACTTGCTAAAACTTCAAATTTATTTTGGGGAGTTAGTTTCTCCTTTTCTTTCTCTTCCTTTCTGCAGTGTTGGGCTCGGTGTCCAAACCCTCTGCACTTCCAGCACTCTCTTTCTCACCTTCCTTCTAACTCTGCCCTTAGTGAAGCAAAGGCATGCTTTTCTTTGAGCAAGTTGCTCATGATATTGTGGTATTGTTGTTGAGACATCATAACAATATCTCAGGGGTATGGATTGAATGTTGAAACTTGCTATTTACTGCTACGTCTGCTGGGGTGCAAGATCTTCACCCAGCTGGATGCCTACTGCCCTAATGATATGGTTACACTATCACCTCAACAGGGAGGATCCCTACTCTAGATGGCCTTCTAAAAGTAACTGTCACTCCTCTGCATGTACTACCCACAATAGAGTGCAGCACAAGGTTTATACTAAGAATGTGTAACTAACAGGTTCAATTGGCAGGTCAGGACTCGACTATACACCTGAACTTGGTGTACAATTTCCTTCCTCAGTCCCTAACTGACTGAGAAGTCCCCTTAAGCCAAGAGCCCAGCTATATATAGAGGTAGCTAACGATCGTGATGATCGTCGGCTGTGGGTTGATAAAGTGATTGAAGTGATTTGCAGGCAAGGTTCGAAGTGAACTAAGCCCTAGGATGTAGTAATCAAGTTCTTCTGTCAGCAACTGACTTAAGATCTTAATCCTGGGTTAGGATCAAGAGAGCTCTTCAGGGTTAGAAGAGAACTCGATAGAGTCTTTGCTTTATTCAGCTACACTACTTATACATTTCTACATTGTTTGTCCTTATCTATTCTACAAGTCCCTATCAGTCCAGGGTTCGATTCCAGTCCATGTTATATTCTTTGGCCATGGTCGAGGTGACTCATGACATTGATAGTCTTAATCACACACCTGTTGTCAGTTATGGATCAGTTTCCTTCTGAGCCAAGCTTCCATCTGGTCTAATCACCCTGGTTACACTCTGAAATGTCCTTCACGTTCCTTCCCTAGGTGCAAATCTAGTTAGCTTAGGTGTCTTACAACGCGAAGGAGCCTCTTACTCTAGCCAAAGTGATCAGGTTATCGTCTCCTTAGGTAGTCAAAAGTTATTCCATGCTGTCCTGAAAAATACTAGTGGTTCCTTATATTTTATCACTTGTGCCAAAGATACCAATTGTGCTGCATTCTCTGTCCATGAAGGGTCTATGAGGCTCTGGCATCGTCAAATAGGACATATTGGTTCTAGAATGATTGACTTGATGGAATGGAAGAGCTTTGTCAATGGACTTGATCTCACAGCACCTAATGTAAAGGGACGCTCTAGGATAGCTTAGGTAACCTGCTATGGGTGAGTATAATCTAGCTTATCCTCAGATCCTCAGAGCCTGCTGTCTACTAGTTCCCTTCTGTTATGACTTGGCAAAATGGCTAAGTCAATATTTATATTTCTTTTCTTTCTCTTTTCTTTTCTTTTAGATTATTACTAAGATGGAGCATGGGAAATATCATGTGACATCGGTCACATATTGGTCACATCACAGTCACAACATGTAATGAAGTAGACACATGATGGGAATAACATGAGGACTATGGGAGGATGTTGCACAGCCACTGTAGTAAAATGTATAAGTAGTATACAAAATCAAATGGGAACTCTATCAAGTTTTCCTTGTCAACTTGGACTGGGAGTGGATTTAAGTCATCTTAGCTAAAGTCTTACACCTTCCCTCTAGTTCTCGTCGCCATAGTGATACTACATAGCCTTATTAGGTATGGTAGTTATTAATGTCCTGATCTATGTCCCCTTAGCGACTGGTGCATGGACCAGGCTATTCTAGTATATATAGCTAGTGGTGTACGGTAGAATACCTTATCCTAACATTGATTGGAACTTCTGGGCTACTCATTCGTTCCATCTCTAAGTGATCTCCTCACTAACAGCAAGGTCGGTACTGGGCTGCTCTAATCCTCTTATACCTAATGATTATGATCATGTTTGTACTGGCTGTGCCCATGGAAAATCTCACCAGAAACCTATGCCTGGTACTAGCAACACAAAATATAGCAAGATGGAATTGGTTGTCATGGATTTAACAGGTCCAATATCAGTACCCACCTGGGATGGCTATGTCTATGCTCTTGTTATTGTTGAAGTCAGTTGCCGATACCCTGTTGGACGTCTTTTGAAGTCAAAGAAGGAAACTGAAGGTGCTGTTATGTAAGGGGACACCTCTATTTCCACCCTTAAACAGCATGACAACACTCTGGAGCTACCTTAGCCTGTTTACTAGTAATACTTAAACACACTAGTTTAGCTCCAATCCTGCCAACCCTGACACTAAGAGATGTATATAATGTAGAGGATCCCTCCAGGAGCCTTATCCTAATCTCTGAGGATTCTCCTGGAGTCTTGTGCCCAGTTGCCCTTACAGCAGATTAGGATCTTAAAGCAGAGCCTTGGACTATCCCAGTGGACAGCCACCCAATAGGTCGCCCTCCCCTGCCATACCCAACCCTCCGAAAATTCCACTCTTCAGATGTCGTTGCCCTCGGACACCCCTCAAGGCATGGCCGACACCTTAGGATACCTGCAACACCATCTGCAGGAGCTCACAGAGAGACAACATGTCTCTGAAAGTAACATTAACTCCACTCTGGCAGCCCTAACTGTGCAGCTACAGCAACTCACACAGTTAGTAGCTAACCCCCCTCTCCCCCTTCCGGCCATACCAAACACACCTCCCCCACCCATACCATCCCCTCCAGAGTCTCTGTCTTCCGCTCCGCCGACGTGACAAACATGCCCCAAGCTCTCCTGCCCTCTGGACTTCAACAGAGAACGTCACAACGGTCGCGCATTCCTGAACTCTTGCTCTCTCTATATATGCCTAGCCCCAGAGCAATTCCATGACGAACAGGAAAGGATTCTCTGGGCCCTCATGTTCTTCAAGGGAGGTCATGCTGCCAAGTGGTCTGAAAACATATTCCATCAGGAAGCGGACACTAGCGTTTTCCCCATCCAAACCTGGGGAGAATTTGAACAACAATTCCGGCTGTACTTCTTCCCTGCAAACGTGGAAGCGGATGTGATCAACGCTTTGGAAGGAACTTCCTACCACCAAGGAAATCGGATGGTGGATGACTATTTGGACAGCTTCCAAGCCCTGGTCTCTGACGCAGGTTATATGAATCCCCGAACACTGGCGGTGAAATTTCGACGAGGTCTCAGATTAGGCATCCAAAACCAGATTGCCACCATGCCTTATGGACGGCCAACTGACACCGACCCCGACGTGTGGTACAAAGCAGCACAGAGGATCGACCAGGCGTGCTTTGCAAATGAAGCCTTTCAGTCCGTGTCGTGCTCCGCCTGACCCCCACCATTGTCCGTAGCAAGGTTACCCCTCGCTCCACCCCCTCCAGTCACTCCAAAACCTCCGCTGACCACTCCGTCTATGGGAGTCCCCATGGATGTGGACGTCACTAGGAAAGCAAGGTCCTTGCCTCTGAGAGGATGCTACCAATGTGGAGATGCGAACCATGTAGTCTGAGATTGTCCCCATCGCCTGGACGTCTGTCAGCTCACCACGGAGCAGTGGGAGGAGTTGATTGAAGATCTGTTGGCATTGAAAAATACAGTTCCGATAGAAGAGTCTTGTCCCCCGGAGGAAGAGGATTTTGTGTAGCGCAGCTGGCGATAAATGCGCCCCAGTCGCCAGTAAATAAGTTCACTGTATTGACTATAGAGGACCCCAATACAATTGACAGTGAACTAGTAGATGCACCGCCCTCTATCCCTCTCATCTTGGCTCTGCTCCGCGAACCCAAGTGGGAGAAGAAACTGCCCAAACTCTTTTCAATCAGTGCTCTAGATGCGCGAGGGACCTCCTTACTCCTGCCAGTGGAAATCGGAACTATGGACACGAGCGAACTCCACTCCGTCGAAGCCCTCCTAGACTGTGGAGTGACCAGAAGCCTCATTAACAGGGATTTTGTTCGTTCGAAAGGGATGAACACCCGGACCCTCTCACATAACATCCCGGTCTTCAATGTCGACGGTTCCCCTAACGAGGCAGGACAAATCTCCGAGGTTATGGACGTAGTTCTCTGCTACAAGACTCACTCCGAGAGGATGCTCCTGGCCGTCTCCAGACTTAGGAAACAGAGTCTGATTCTAGGCTACGACTGGCTCAAGGACCACAACCCCAAGATCGACTGGGAAAAAGGAGAAGTCGAGATGACTTGTTGTCCCCTCCAGTGTGAGGGAGAACATGCCCTACAGAAGGAACAGACTTGCCAGAAGAGGATTGAACTCTGAGCCCTCCGATCTTGTCACAACGGACCCACACCCCTGCTCCAAGAAGAGTCAGAGTCTGAAGAGGAGCCTCTGCAAATGCACCACCTGAGTTGGGAGCTTGGAGACTGATTGTTCCTCACACGTCTCTTCCCAGAGCCCAACAAAGTCGACCTCCAAGCCACGGCCACAACATCTCAGCATCTCGCGGAAGGAGCCAGATGCAGTGCGGAAGCACAGGCCGCTACCACTCTACTGCCCGCCTATGTCGCGGAGTTCCAATCCGTGTTTGCTAAAAAGGACTTTGACATACTACCGGAGCACCACAAATGGGATCACGTGATTGAGCTAATACCCGGAGCGGAGCCTAAGTCGTCAAAGGTGTACCCCCTGTCTCTGTTGGAGCAAGCGGAGTTGGATGCCTTCCTGAAGGAAAACCTCTGTACCGGATGAATTCAACCTTCGAAATCCCCTATGGCAGCCCCTGTGTTCTTCATTAAGAAGAAAAATGGTTCGCTCTGTCTAGTCCAAGACTACTGCACTCTGAATGCCATAACTGTCAAGAATAAATATCCTCTCCTCCTCATCTCCCAACTCGTCTCCCAACTCTGCGGAGCCCGGTACTTCACAAAACTGGATGTCCACTGGGGTTTCAATAATGTATGCATCAAGCCCGGAGATGAGTGGAAAGCGGCCTTTCGCACCAACTGAAGCCTCTTCAAACCCCTCGTAATGTTCTTTGGAATGACCAACAGCCCCGCTACCTTCCAGACTATGATGAACAACGTCTTCAGAACTGTCATAGTGGAAGGGATTGTCGTAGTGTACTTGGACGACATCTTGATCTTTACGAAGATGGAAGAGGAGCATGAACGAGCGGTCCAGAGAGTCTTAGAGATACTAGCAGAACACAAGTTATTCCTCTGTCCAGAGAAGTGTGAGTTCCACTGGAAGCAGATTGAATACCTCAGGTTGGTCATCTCAGAGAACAAGGTTGCAATGGACCCTGTTAAAGTTGCCGGAGTCCGCGAGTGGCCCATCCTGGAGAACCGGACTGACGTGCAGGCCTTCGTAGACTTTGTCAACTTCTACTGTCACTTCATCCAAGACTTCTCGACCATAGCTCAACCCCTTTTCAACCTCACTTAATCCGATCACACCTGGAACTGGAGTACCAAGGAACAGGAAGCTTTCGAATGTCTCAAGATGGCGGTGACCACTGCTCTGATCCTAGCATCACCCCAGGACTTGGAACCCTTCCATATCAAGGCCAATAGTTCAGATTTCACCTCCAGAGCCGTCCTCTCTCAACAGCTACCCAGAGAAGAAAAGTGGCACCCAGTAGCTTTCTACAGCAAATCCCTGTCTCTGGTGGAATGGAACTATGAGATCCATGACAAGGAGATGCTCACTATCATCTGCATGCTGGAAGAGTGGAGGCACTTTCTGGAAGGAGCTCAGCACCTGGTAGAAATCTGGACGGACCACAAGAACCTGGAGTACTTCATAACGGCTAAGAAACTCAATTGTCACCAAGCCTGTTGGTCTCTGTACTTGGCTCTCTTTGACTTCAAGTTGATTCATCGCCCAGGACGCTCCATGGGGAAGCCAGATGCTTTATTGCAGAGACCGGACCATGGCAAAGGAGCCTCTGACAATGAAGACGTAGTCCTTCTGCGACTGGAGCTCATAGCAGTCCAAGCCCTTGAAGGACTTCACCTGGAGGGACCAGAGTGAGACATGCTTAGAGAAATCCACCAAGGGAACCAGAAAGGTGACCAGGAAGAGCCTGTAGCAAAGGCAGCGAGAGAATTCCGATAAACATCGAGTAAGACGGTCCATTCTGCGGAATGGTCAGAAGACGACGGAGTACTCTGGTTCAGAGGCAAGATCTATGTTCCCTAGAATTCGAACTTACGAAGGCAGATAGTCTCACTGTGCCATGATACAAAGGTCGCTGGACATCCCGGACGCTGGAAAACATTGGAGTTAGTATCTAGGAACTACTGGTGGCCTCAAATGTCTAGGTATATCGGGCAATATGTCAGCACCTGTGACCTCTGCCTCAGAATGAAACCGATAAGGCAAGCTCCAGTAGGCGAACTGCATCCTCTCTGGATCCCGGACTTGCGATGGGATACGCTTAGTGTGAATTTTGTTGTGGAACTCCCCCTCTCCTCCGGACACAACGCAGTAATGACAGTGGTAGACTCGGTGTCGAAACGGGTGCACTTCATTCCGATGCACACGACGGTGACAGCGGAAGGAGCAGCCTGGCTTTTCTTACATCAAGTCTGGAAACTCCACGGTCTTCTAAAGTATGTAGTCTTGGACCACAGACCTCAGTTCGTCGCTCATTTCACCAGAGAGCTTTATTGCCTCCTAGAAATAAAGTTGGTGTCTTTTACAGCCTGGCACCCCCAAACCAACGGGCAGACAGAACGCGCCAACCAAGAATTGGACCAGTACCTCCAGCTATTTGTAAACGAGTGGCAGGACAATTGGTACGACCTCTTACCCATGGCGGAGTTCCAGCACAACAACCACGTCCACTCCGCTACCCAGCAGCCTCCGTTCCTACTTGATACCAGACGTATTCCTCGCATGGGCTTTGAAGCCCAACAGAACCACTCTGATTTAGAGACAGTCAACGAGTTTACAGAAAAGATGAGAATGGCAATCAAAGAAGCAAAATCCGCAATCTGCAAGGTACAGGATGACATGAAAAGATGCTACGACCATCGAAGAACTCCAGCTCTGGTGTTCAAACCTGGTGACAAAGTCTTCCTCGACGCATTGGATATCCGCACTATGCACCCCTCGCAGAAACTCTCACACCGATGGCTTGGCCCCTTTGTAGTAGAACGGTGGATCAGACCTATGGCCTATCGCTTAAGACTGCCACATGGGATGAAGCAACTCCATCCAGTGTTCAATGTAGTGAAGCTTACTCCAGCTCCAGACGACCCGATTACAGGATGCACGACGGAGGACCATCCACTGCCCATAGTCATCGACGGAGAAGTAGAGTGGGAAGTAGAGGAAATACTCGACAGTCATTGGCACTGGAGAAGATTCCAGTACCTCATTAAGTGGAAGGGATACGGCCGTGAACACAATTCCTGGGAGTCTGCTTCCAAAGTCTTCGCACCAGAACTCACAGCAGAGTTCCATCGCAAATATCCCGGAGCTCCGAGATACGTCTGACATGTGGAGTTCGACAACATTTTTCATTCCGAGTCCATTGCTCCGAGACATAGCAATCTTGAAGGGGGGGTGAATGTAAGGGGACACCTCCATTTCCATCCCTAAACGGCATGACAACACTCTAGAGCTACCTTAGCCTGTTTACTAGTAATACTTAAACACACTAGTTTAGCTCCGATCCTGCCAACCCTGACACTAAGGGATGTATATAATGTAGAGGATTCCTCCAGGAGCCTCATCCTAATCTCTGAGGATTCTCCTGGAGGTGAGTTGTACCATAACCACAATCTGTAATATTACTGAGGATTCTTCTGGAGTCTTGTGCCCAGTTGCCCTTACATGTTAGGGATGTGATCCCTATGTTGGAACATCAATCTGGACTCAAGTTTAAAAGATTGCAAAGTGACAATGGTCCAGAGTTTATCAACTTGACTATGAACAAATTTTGTCAGCGGAATGGTATCATTCATGAAACGACATTACCTTACCTCCCTCAGCAAAATAGTATTGCTGAAAGAGCTATAGCCATTATCTTCAAGATGGTCAGATGTATGTTGCATTCTGCCAGTTTAAGCCTAAGATATTGGGGGGAAGCATTTCTGTATGCTATCCATATTTGAAGTTTATTACTCACCTCTGGATTGGACTCAATGGTCCCCTATGAGGCCTGGACAGGACAAAAGCCAGATGTATCCCACTTGCGAATTTTTGGATCGATTGGATGGGCCTATGTACTAAAGCCAGTATGTGATGGGAAGTTGCAGTCTCGAGCAGTCAAGGTTTGGATGCTTGGGTAGTAGACAGATAAATTGAAAGGATATTGTCTTGAGGATCTAGAAACACCTGGAAAAATAATCAGTTCTTGTGACATTGATTTCATTGAAGACTCCTCACCAAATGACCTGGCTATCATTGACAATATATCACCCCTTTCAGAAAGCATTGACAAGCTTGTCAACAATGCAATATCAACTGACAGCATTTCTCCATCAATTTTGGCCCCTGATCCAACCAAGGTACACTTACCTGAAAGTCGTTTGTTTACTCCCCCTCTTGAGCCTGTCAAAGAGCCACTATCACCTCTCTCTGCACCAAAGAAGGTCTCCAAGTGGCAAAGTCTGCCTAAGAGAGAGCCTTCGAGTTGAAATTGTCAACTGCCTGCCAAGTTTCATAATGAAGATCAATCTGCTTACCTCAGTAACACTGTATTTGCCTTTGTTACCACAATGTCAGAACCAAGAACATTAAGGGAAGCCCTACTATCACCCCACTCGAAACAGTGGGAGAAAGCTGTTGAGTCTGAGTTCAATCAATTAGTCAAGGCTAAAGTTTTTGACTGGATTGAACACTTACCTAATGACAAGAAAGCTATTGGCAGTCACATTGTGTTCAAAGAGAAGCTAGATGGCTATAGAAAACATGTCAAGTTTAAGGCTCGGATTGTCGCTCAAGGTTTCTTGCAGGTACCAGGTTTAGGTCACCAAGAGAGAGGTGCTGTGGATATTGTTGGATGGACTGACTCAGATTGGGCTGGTGATGTTGACTTGAGACACTCAGTGGGAGGTTTTGTATTTGATGTAGCTGAAGGATGTATCTCATGGTCTTCAAAGAAACATGTATCTGTCGCTACCTCTTCAGTTGAAGCTGAATATGTGGCATCAGCAAACACAACAAAAGAAGCAGTATGGCTTCAAACACTCCTCAAGGAAGTTGGTTATCCTCAATCCCAGGTGACTATTGTGCATGCTGATAATCAGGGTGCAATAGCCCTTGCTCAAAATCCCACATCTCACTCTAGAGCTAAGCACATCGACATTCGCTTCCATTTCATTTGAGAATGTATCAAGAGGAATGAAATAAAACTACAGTACATTTCTACTCATCAAATGGTTGCCGACATTCTCACCAAAGCCCTCCCTCGTGAGGCATTCAAAAGATTTCATGAGGCTTATCACAAATGGCCACTTACTGATTTGTGATTGGTTGATTGAATATTTAAAAAGCTCAAAAAAGCGAAGTTTAGACAAGCAGCAAAGATGTTGTTAAGTCTGAGGTCTAATCCTCAGACTATGAGTCCTTATATACATGAAAGTGATGGTCTGTGCACTAGGACAGAGCATCACATGCTACTACCTATTGTTCTACATATGGTAGT
>Ga0153983_1000238_pt1 | contig 14377 bp, 11 predicted proteins | sample TSGA067MetaG_FD_104693 | JGI IMG/M metagenome (GOLD analysis project Ga0153983, IMG submission 104693) | Attine ant fungus gardens microbial communities from Georgia, USA - TSGA067 MetaG | ecosystem: Host-associated > Fungi > Mycelium > Unclassified | place: USA: Georgia, Alexander Wildlife... | reverse complement strand
CGCAATAGTCGATCAGTTCTTTTACGCTGGTGCCGATTTTTACGATATAATTTCCCGGTTTTTTCATTCTCTCGCCAGTAACAGTCACAACGCGTTCAATTAGCGGCATACCTTTCTGGATTGCATCGGAAATAGCTTTTACGGTGCTTATATTGCTCACGACTACACCGACATCTGCCGGCAAGCCGCCCTGGGGTACCTGCCTTCCCATAATGCGCTTAATCAACATTTTCTCAGCACCCTGCGGGTATTTTGTTTTCACTGCAGCAACTTCTATGTTACCACTATCAGCAACTTTAGACTTCATTAATTCAATCGCATCCGGCTTATTGTCCTCGATTACAATAATGCCTTTCGCAGCGCCTACCGTTTTGAGTATTGCCTTAAGTCCAAAAACCACATCGTCTGCAAATTCCAAAAGCACTCTGTGATCCGCAGTTAAAAGGGGCTCGCATTCGCAGCCATTAAGCAAAATAGTATCGACCGGCTTAGCGGGTTCTAGCTTAACGGCGGTCGGAAAGCCTGCGCCGCCCATACCAACGATGCCCTTTTCGCGGGTAATGTCGATAATTTCCTCCGATGTAAGACTGTCAATACTCTTATTCGGCCGGACAGACTCATGTAGAGTGTTCTTTCCGTCAGACTGAAGGATGACAGATAAGACTTCCCCGCCCTTGGCTGGATGCAGGTGCGGCTCAATCGCCGTTACCGTTCCGCTGACACTGGAATGGATTGTGCCGCTTATAAAGGCTGCCGCTTCACCAATTTTTTGACCAACTTTAACCGTGTCATTTACTTGCACGACAGGCTTTGCCGGAGCACCCGCGTGCTGTGATAGTGGAATAACCACAGTTTGAGGATCCGGCAACCGTTCCAGGGCGAGGTGCTCGCTGAACTCTTTACGTTCCGAGGGATGGATCCCACCATAATAACCCTCAAACCTCTTCTCCCGGATTGAATTTACATAATCATTAACAAACTTGAAGCTGACCTTCGAATAATCCCGCACCTGCATCGGCTGGTCTAAAAACTCTGAAACCCGGCCTTGCTTTTCCAGTTTTTTATGTATCCTTTCCCAGGCACAATCTTTATTGCCGTCCACTTCGCACTTGCCGTTCTTCGCCCCCCCGCATTGACCGTTGACCAGGCTCTTTGAACAGTCAACGATGGGACAGACACCACCGGTAATATTCAAATAACATTGAGCACATGCATCACAGCAGCGGTTTGTTAACGCCATGCCGTGGTGCCCGGTATAATTGAGGGAATTACTGGCCGTGTAAACGGGCAGCTCTGTCAAATCCGCAACCGTTTGTATTCCCAAGCCGCAGGAAATCACAAATACATTCTCTGTTTCTTTCGGAAACATGTTCTGCAATTTCTTGGCAGTCTGCGTTTTGTTGCACAAAAAATCGATTTTCACACTGCCGGTGAGCGTTTTGCCCTGTTCGTCGACGATTTTCTGAAATTCACCGCAATCCGGCTCGTCAACAGTTTGAAATTCCTTGAAACACTTGTTGCAGGCAACGACAAATAAGTGATCCATATCCGTCAGTACAGACACCAGTTCGTTGCTTTCTTTCAGCTTATACTTGGTATAATTTTCCAATGTCCTCTGTCTCCTTATAAAATTTGATTTACTAACAGCTCGGATTTGTAATTAAAATATAATAAAGTATAGCATAAAACAACTAGATTATCTATTAATTTTTACCGAGAGTATTCCGCATGCTTTCAATCAACGAGTTATCGAATTTTTAACGGGGAAAACCCATATTAAGGCGTTTAAAAGGAATTCAATATGTAATTTTCTCTTAAAGATTTATGGTGATAACTTCTAAAGATGAGGGATTTCGTAATAGTAGTGCAATGTATACAATTAAAATGATAATTACTTGTATTATATATACAACATTTATATTTTTGTGTTGACAAATAAGTTTATGTATAGTATTATATTACAATAATAGCAATTCAGTTATAAATAATCAGATTGTGACTATTCAATAGGCAAGACTGGATTATACCTTCAGGGACAGTGAATAAAAGATGTTTAATATCTTTTAGGTGAGGTGTAATGCAGTTTTTTTGTTAATAGATTCGGGCATTTTGGAAAGGATTCTTTCTGTTATGAGGATTTTAAAGGTAATCAATAATAATGTTGTGAGTGCCTACGATGAGAATGAGAAAGAAATTGTAGTTATGGGAAAAGGAATTGGTTTCCAAAAGAAATCCGGGGAGGAAATGAATCAGAAGCTGATGGAAAAGAAATTTTCTCTTCCGGATGAGAACAGGAGCCAATTTGAAGAATTATTAAAGGATATCCCCTATGAACACATTCGCACTGCTTCCAGAATTGTTACGTATATAAGAGCACATTTGTCAAAGCAATTAAATAAGAATATCTATATTACACTAACAGATCATTTAAATTTTGCATTAGAAAGAGCAAGACAGAATATCAGTATGGAAAATGCATTACTGTGGGAGATAAAAAGGTTTTATCCGGAGGAGTTTAAGCTGGGAGTTAAGGCACTGAAAATTATTAAAGAGGAATTAGATGTCTTATTATCTGAAGATGAAGCAGGATTTTTTGCACTGCATATTGTAAATGCCGAAATGCCCGGCGATATTCAACAGACGATACAGACGACGGAAATCATTAAGGATATTATGAATATTATTAGTTATACATTTGGCATTTTTCCTAATGAAACTTCACTCTATTATGAAAGATTTCTAACCCATCTTAAGTTTTTGCTGAAACGTATTATGAAAGAATCAGAGTACAAATATAATGATGCGGATGATCCATTGAATTGTATGATACGGGAAAAATTCGTGGAATCCTATCGATGTGCCAGGAGGATTCAAAATTATATTAAGGCAAGGTTACAGTATAAATTACCGGAAGAAGAGTTGACTTATCTGACGATACATATCAGCCGTATTATTTTAGAAACATGATATTTTGAGACAAAAATCAGAAAATAGAATAGAAAAGGGATTGTTACATCCAGTTGGCAAAACCCAAACGAAGAAAAGCTGATATGACAGAGCGGATTCGTTTGGGTTTTTTAGTCATAAAATAAAAAGAGAGGGTTAAAAAGGAGGGCTCATTATGATGAGTAAGTATGATGGTTTAGCAAAAAGCATTATCCAAAACATCGGAGGCAGAGATAACATTGCCAGTCTCACACATTGCATAACAAGACTACGTTTCAAGTTAAAGGATGAATCGAAAGTAAATGAAGAGATGATAAAGGCAATCGATGGAGTAGTGACTGCCATGAAGTCAGGAGGGCAGTATCAGATTGTAATAGGCAATCATGTTCCGGATGTATTCGCTGTAATTTGTGAAAAAGCACATATTGCTGCTGATACTTTAGTAAATGATGATGTGACAAAAGAAAAAATGGGGTTAGGAGCAACACTCATTGATTGGATCTCCGGTATCTTTCAACCAACACTTGGTGTGTTGTGTGCAGCGGGGATTATCAAAGGGCTGTTGGCTTTATGGCTATTCTTAGATCCGAATGCATCCGGTACGGGAGCTTATCAATTATGGTATTCTCTGGGAGATGGATTCTTTAGCTTTCTTCCGATTATACTGGGGGCTACGGCAGCTAAGAAATTTGGCGGAAATCAATTTACAGGTATGGCCATTGGCTGTTCTCTTACTTATCCTGCGATCACTAACATGGCAGGAACAGAGGCAATTGGGGCAATATTTAGCGGTACCGCTTTTGAAATGTCATATAGCGCAACATTTTTTGGTATTCCAATTATTATGCCATCCGTAGGCGGATATGTATCAACAGTTCTGCCAGTTATTGTAGCCACCTATTTTGCGGTCAAAGTAGAAAAATGGTTAAAAGAAAAGCTTCCGGATGTAATTAAAACATTTATTGCACCAGTGATTATGTTTGCAGTAATGATTCCGTTGACATTCCTAATAATCGGACCAATTACGTCATTTTTATGTAACTTAATTGGTGTAGTGTTCACATCAATATTCAATATACCGGCTATAGGAGGCATACTGGCGGGATGTATGATTGGCGCATTCTGGCAGATACTTGTTATCTTTGGTCTGCATTGGGGACTTATTCCATTGGCAATGATCAATCTGGCTACATTAGGGAATGACTCAATACTGGCGACTGCTTTTACTGCATCCTTTGCACAGTCAGTGACAGTACTCGCAATTTATATAAAGACGAAAGATAAGAAGCTAAAACAAATAGCGCTGCCGGCATTTATTTCCGGTATATTTGGTGTAACGGAACCCTGTATCTATGGTGTTACACTGCCAAAGAAAAAACCATTTGTTATATCATGTGTTGCAGCAGCCGTGGGTGGTGCTATTGTTGGAGCGGCGGGAGGTAAAGCATATCAGATGGGAGGACTTGGTGTTTTTGCATTGCCAAGCTTCATAGACAGTGCGAACCATAGTTTATACAGCTTGATTTGGTGTGTAATAGGTGCGTTAGTGGCAATGATAATTGCATTTGTTGCAACCTATACTACGTATAAAGATGATGAACCGGAGAAATTAGTAACATCCGGCACAACAAAGAAAGGTACGGAAGTAATTGAAGCACCCATGAGAGGTGAAGTAAAATTACTTGATGAAGTCCCGGATGAGGCCTTTTCCTCAGGTGTACTGGGTCAGGGAATCGCAATCATGCCTACAGAAGGAAAGGTTTACGCACCGTGTGATGGGAAAATAGCAACATTTTTTCCAACAGGGCATGCCATAGGCATTTCTGCGGTAAATGGCACAGAAATTTTGATTCATGTAGGAATGGATACGGTTAAGTTAAATGGAGATGGTTTTACACCGAAAAAGAAACAGGATGATAAGATAAAAAAAGGTGATCTATTGTTAGAGTTTGATATGGAAAAAATACAAAAGGCTGGTTATTCTATTCTGTCTCCGGTGATTATTACAAACAGTGAAGATTATGCGGATATAATTCCGACCGATGCACTGTCAGTGGCACCCGGGCAGACAGTAATTACGCTGCTGTCATAATGAATAATAGAAGGGACGTGAATTAAATGGCAACATTTCAGTACACAATTACAGAATAGGAGTTTTAGATGAAAAATTCATTGGGAAAAAGATTTTTAATGGAATTGCAATCGGGAAGATTAAATACTATTCAAAGGTACAAAATCAAGTAGTGCGTAAAAAGATAAAAAATAAAGAAGACGAGATCAAGCGTTATGAGACTGCGAAAAAACAGGCGATCCAGCAGCTGCGTGAAATTTATAAAAAGGCGGTAAAAGAAGTTGGAGAGATTCATGCAGAAATTTTCGAGGTACATATAATGATGCTCGAAGATGATGATTATAATGACTCCATTTGCAATATTATTACTTCACAGGAAGTAAATGCAGAGTATGCGGTTGGGATTACAGGTGATAACTTTGCGGAAATGTTTACAAACATGGAGGATGATTATCTTAAAGCCCGATGTGCAGACGTGAAGGATATTTCAGAAAGAGTTATTTCCATATTAAGTGGGAATAACAGCGATAGCGGGCTTGGAGATGAACCGGTTATTATTGCGGCAGAAGATTTGGCACCAAGTGAGACGGTTCAGATGGACAAAGCAAAACTTCTTGCATTTGTAACGAAAGCAGGTTCATCGAATTCACATACGGCAATTCTTGCGCGGACAATGGGGATTCCGGCTTTGATTGGTATTGATATTGAGACAGAATGGAACGGCAGAATGGGTATTATTGACGGTTATAGTGGTAATCTTATTGTAGATCCTGATGAAGAGACTATGGCAGAGTATCAGCTGAAAAAGGAACAGGATATAAAGCGGAAGGAATTGCTGCAGACATTGATGTCAAAGAAGTAGAAGAAGGCATTATGATTGAAACGCCGGCGGCGGCAGTCATTAGTGACTTGCTTGCAAAGGAAGTTGACTTTTTCAGTATCGGCATAAAGCAGGTATCTGGGCAGGAATCTGCGGAGAGCTTGGTGCAGATACGGAAATGACAGAAACATTTTAAAAATGGGAGTCGATGAACTCTCTGTATCGCCGGGATATATATTGCCTATTCGACAGATTATAAGGAGGATAATATAATGCATAGAATGCAGGAAGGTTTTTTATGGGGCGGGGCAACAGCTGCAAATCAATGTGAAGGTGCTTATCGGGAGGGAGGCCGCGGACTAGCCAATGTAGATGTAGTACCGGCAGGAAAAGACCGCTGGTCGGTTGCTGTCGGAAAGATGAAGATGTTGGAATGCGACGACAAGTATTATTACCCAAGTCATGAAGCGATTGATATGTATCATCATTATAAAGAAGACATTAAATTATTTGCAGATATGGGATTTAAGTGTTACCGTATGTCTATTGCATGGACTCGTATCTTTCCAAATGGAGATGAAAAAGAGCCGAATAAGGAAGGGCTTGCTTTTTATGGAAATCTTTTTGACGAGTGCTTAAAATATGGAATTGAACCGATTGTCACTATATGTCACTTTGATGTACCGATGCATTTGATCAGACAGATCGGAGGATGGAAAAACCGAAAAATGATTGAATATTTTGTACAATATTGTGAGGTAATCCTTACAGAGTATAAAGATAAAGTAAAGTATTGGATAACATTCAATGAGATTAATATGCTTCTTCATGCACCTTTTATGGGTGCCGGTATTATCTTTGAAGATGGAGACAATGAGACGCAGATAAAATATCAGGCAGCCCATCATGAATTAGTGGCAAGTGCATTAGTAACCAAACGTGCACATGAAATCAAACCTGATTTCCAGATAGGATGTATGCTTGCGGGAGGCAATACGTATGCCAATACCTGTGCTCCGGAGGATGTCTGGAAATCAATAGAAAAAGACAGAGAAAATTATTTTTTTATTGATGTGCAGTCTCGTGGTGTCTATCCAAATTATGCTGTAAAAATGTTTGAAAGAGAAGGTATACAGATAAAGACGGAATTTGAGGATGAAAAAATATTAAGAGAAAATACCGTAGATTTTATTTCTTTTTCTTATTATGCATCCAGATTAACAAGTGCAGATGCTACAGTGGATAAAGAAACCCAAGGGAATGTATTTGCAACCTTGAAAAATCCATATCTTGAGGAAAGTGAATGGGGATGGCAGATAGATCCATTAGGACTTCGCATTACGTTAAATTCTCTGTATGACCGCTATCAGAAACCATTATTTATTGTAGAAAATGGTTTGGGTGCTGTTGACATTCCGGATAAAGACGGAAACATACAAGATAATTATCGCATTGACTATCTGCGTGCACATATTGAAGCAATGAAGGATGCTGTTAATGTGGATGGTGTGGAACTTATAGGATATACTTCTTGGGGATGTATCGACCTTGTAAGTGCATCTTCAGGAGAGATGAAAAAGCGTTATGGATTCATATACGTAGATAAAGACAACGAAGGTAATGGTACTTTAAAACGATGTAAAAAAGCATCATTTGACTGGTATAAAAAGGTGATTGCCAGCAATGGAGAAAATCTGGATTAATGTAGCTGTCTGATGTATTCAGGACAATACCTAGGGAAATGACGTAGAACACCGTCTCGTTTGGGAACGGTGTTCTTTCCATATTATAACGTCATTTTCTGATTTCTTTTGAATCCGGGACTTTACTTCATATCTTCCGGAACACCGGAACTTCTGTATTGCTCGTCCAATTCAGTGATTGCTTTCATTTCGATTTCGGTAAGAGTAAAATCAAAAATATCGATATTTTCTTTAATGCGATCCGCATGTACGGATTTAGGAATTATACTGGTTCCCTGCTGAATTGCCCAACGCAATCCCACCTGTGCAGAGTTTTTACCATACTTTTCACCAATCTGAATCAGGACATCCCGATTCAGGTAGGCACCTCTTGCCAGCGGGGCATAAGCCTGAACACAGATTCCGTTATTTTTACAGTAAGAAATTAAATCTTTTTGATAAAATAATGGATGACATTCGATCTGATTGACAGCCGGAACGATATCAGAGACTTCTTTTAAAGCCTCCAGATTCTGAATTGAAAAGTTACTTACACCGACGGATTTTGCAAGGCCTGAAGAATAGAAGTTTTCTAATGCTTTCCAGGTATTTATGTAACATCCGGTAACCGGCCAGTGAATCAGATACAGATCTACATAATCCAGCTGCAGTCTTTCTAAACTTCGGTGAAAAGCACCTTCCACATCACCCATGCGCTGTGCGGTATTCCACACTTTTGTTATGATAAATAGTTCTTCTCTTGGAATAGAGGAAGCTTTGATGCCCCGACCTACTCCGTCTTCATTTTTATATGCTGAAGCTGTATCAATCAAACGATATCCGCAAGCGAAAGCGTGAGAAATAGCGTTCTCCACTTCATTCTCTTTAGTAGCTTTATATACGCCCAATCCTACAATGGGCATTTCTCTGTTGGAATTTAGCGTAATTGTTTCGGAATCTAAGGACATAGGAAACCTCCTTGCTTCTATAATCTTTAGCAAGTATACCATAATAATATGAAATAAATAAGAGGTATTTATTAACTTTTTAATAAATCCATGCTACTATAATAGTATAATTTTGTAATGAAACTATTTGTTAAGGAAAGGTCATAATTTTAATGAAATTATTTCATATTGCAGATCTGCATTTGGGTAAAAAGCTATCAGGAGAAAACCTGATAGAAGACCAGAATCATATTTTAAAAGAAATCCTAAAAAGTATTGAAAAAGAAAAACCACAGGGAATCTTGATCACCGGGGATATTTATGATACGGGCATACCGACCACGGAAGCAGTTACTTTGCTGGATCGTTTTTTAGAGGCATTGGTGAAACTCCAGGTGGAGGTATTTATCATCAGCGGGAATCATGACTCTCCTGAAAGACTGGAATTTGCAAATGGTATCCTGGAAAATAGCCGTATCCATATCACAGGGACTTTTAGAGGGAAGTTGAAAAACTATACTCTAAAAGATGAGTTTGGTTCTGTTTGTTTTTATATGCTGCCGTTTATCAAACCGGCCATGCTTCGTCCGTATTGTGAAAAGGAACCGGAAACCTATGAACATGCGGTAAAGCAGGCGCTGGAGACAGTATCCATAGACAAAAGGATAAGAAATGTTTTGCTTGCTCATCAATATATCACGTATAAAGGGGAGAATCCTGTTACATCGGACTCTGAGCAGAAGTCCTTGGGAGGGATCGATGAAGTGGATGCTTCCTGTTTTGATGATTTTGACTATGTGGCATTGGGGCATATCCACAGACCGCAGAAAATTAAGCGCCTGGAGGTACGGTATGCAGGTTCTCCGTTAAAATATTCATTTTCGGAAATCAACCATAAAAAAGCAATTACAGTGATAGAATTAGCAGAAAAAGCAGCTATAAGCATTCGAAAAATACCGCTCACTCCTTTGCGTGACCTTGCAATTTTAACAGATACCATGAACGAGTTATTGTCAGAAAAATATAAAAAATATGAGGAGGGTTACTATCTTTCCATTGTATTAACAGATGAGGAACCCATCGAAAATCCTTTGGAAAAACTTCGTGCCCGCTTTCCGGGGGTGCTGGAATTTGCAGTGGAGAACAAAAGAACAAGGCAGCATAAATCCGGACAGATAGGTGTGGACGACCTGGCCTTGAAAACTCCCCAGGCTTTATTTGAAGAATTTTATCAAAGGCAAAATAATGTGGAAGTATCGGCAGAGGAAAAAAAGATTCTGGAAAAAATATTTGTGAAATTGGGAGAAGAACCGTTATGAAACCGATGGAATTGGAACTGGAGGCATTTGGTCCTTATGTAAAGCCCGTAAAAATAGACTTTGCCTCATTTTATAAACAAGGTTTATTTTTGATATGCGGAGATACGGGTGCAGGAAAAACAACTATTTTTGATGGTATTACATTTGCTCTGTATGACGAAGCCAGCGGAAATAATCGGAAGATCCAAAATCTTAGAAGTGATTATGCGAAAGAGCATACCGTATCCAGAGTAAAATTGCGGTTCCTGCATAAGGGACAGGAATATCTGGTAGAGAGGTCTTTTACTGCCAATAAACGAAATGAAGCAGTTCTTACATATCCGGAAGGAAACATCATTAGCGGAAAGAAAATTGTAAATAAAGCAATTATAGATCTGATCGGACTGGATTATGATCAATACAAGCAAGTATCTATGATTGCGCAGGGGGAATTTCTGGATCTGCTTTTTGCAAAAAGCGATGTCAGGGGAGAAGTATTCCGCAAGGTGTTTAATACGCAGTACTATAAAAAAATCGCCGATACATTAAAGGAAATGGCACAAAAAGCGAGAGACGAAGAAAAACTGCGGAATGAGCGGAAAAAGCAGGTACTGGATACAATGTCTGAGGACGTACCGGAAGAAGAAGCTGTGGAGTATTTGAAAAGAAATATTGCTGAAGATAAAGAAAAAGACCGAATACTGCAAGGAGAGGAAGAAAAGCTTGATAAAAGAAAAGAGCAGCAGGTAAAGGAATTTGAAAAAATAAAGCAGGATAATCAAGAGATTAGGAAACTTGCGGAATTTCGCAATCAGCTGGATATATTAAAAGAAGAAGCAGGCAATATGCGAAAAAAAGAGCGCAGCTTTAAAGAAAGTCAGACAGCACTTACTTATATTAAGCCACTATTGGATCAGTATTATAATGAAAAAAAGGATCTGGAAGCGTTAGGGTTGCAGATAGAGAAAAGTAAAGAACAGGAAAAATACTTGGCAGCGCAGAAAAAAACTGCAGCGAATACGGTACGGATATGTGAGAAGCAAGAAGAACAGTTACGGCTGATTCGGAAACTGAAGGAAGAATTGAAAATAATAAGCGGACAGGCTGAGGAAGTGAAACAGCTGCTGGTATTGGAGAGACAGGGATCTTTCTTACAAGAGGAATCCCAAGAGAGAATTCAGGAGTTTTCTCAGGCAGCGATCAGATATGAAACATATTACGGAAATTTTCTGCGTAGTCAGGCCGGGATACTAGCAAAAGGTCTGAAAGAGGGGGATCCATGCCCAGTATGTGGATCGGTGCGGCATCCCCAAAAAGCTTCATTACAAAAAGAAATTGTTGATGAAAATACACTCAAAGAGCTAGAGCAGAAAAAAGAAGAATGTCAAAATAAGGCGCAGGAGATGACGCAGGCTTGTCAAGTCAATAAAAAAGAATGGGAAACCAGACTCCGGATACTTCAGAAAGCTCCGGGACTTAAGAAAAAAAGAACGGGTAAAGCGATGGCAGAGTTCCTGCAAAAAGAATCCCGGGAGCTTACATCTGCCATAGAGAAGAAAGAAGGGAAACTAACACAGCAGCTTCCTTCTGTGGAAGCCGCGTTAAAGCAACTGGAATCAATTACGAACCAGTATCATATTTGTGTGGGAAGCCTGAAAGAACAAGAGAGCAAGCTTCCGGACAATAAGGGGAAAACAGCAGCAGCCAAACAGGCTTATATGAATGAGATAAAAAGCCAAAGGTTTAAAAGTGAAAAAGCAGCCAGAGAAGCTCTTTTAGACCAGAAGGATATGCTGCGGATGGAGCAGGAGATACGGCGATACAGGGAAAAATGGCAGGAATTGCAGATCCAAATACGCTCTTTGAGTCAAAAGATGCGCAATAAAACCATAAAAGAAGAGGACTTTTATAAAGGGGCGATTCAAGATACGGATGATTTAAGAAAACGCACAGGAATTGAACGAAAACAATTATTTAACCGGATAAAAACCAACAGCAGTATCGTAAAACAATTACAAAAGCTGGAAGAAGAAAGCTTAAAAAGCCAGGAATTCCGTCTGAGTATACAAATGTTATCAGATACCGCAAACGGAAATCTTTCGGGAAAATCCAAGCTGTCACTGGAGCGCTATGTACAGGCAGTGCATTTTCGTATGATTGTCCGTGAGGCAAATAGTAAACTTGACAAGATGACCAATGGACGGTATGAGCTGCTGGTCCGGGAGGAATATAGCAACAGACAAAGTCAGATCGGATTGGATCTGGATGTCTATGATTATTATACCGGTAAGGTGCGGACCGTCAGAACGCTATCCGGAGGAGAAGCTTTTCAGGCCGCCCTGTCGCTGGCTTTAGGCGTTTCTGCAATTATTCAGAGCTTTGCAGGAGGTATCTGGGTAGATACCATATTTATCGATGAAGGTTTTGGAAGTCTGGACCGGGAAGCGCTGGAACAGGCGATTGCCGCATTAGCGTCATTGACAGACGGCGACCGCTTGGTGGGAATTATTTCTCATGTAGCAGCGTTAAGAGAACGTATTGAGGGTCAGATTCAGGTAAAAAAGGGACGAGAAGGAAGCATGGTCCTAGTTTGTTAATAAAAAGACAAATGAGAGCGTGGAAGTTTAGGATTGCTAATATTTTTGCTAATATGTATATAATTCACAAATTTATAATAGAATATTTGTCAATATTACAGTAAGAACTTCTTGCCTAAAATGATAAAACAAGTTATAATAAAACCAATTGATAAAATATTGTCACAGAGGAAGAAGACATTTACAAACTAAGTTCAAGGAAAGGAATCAATATGCATTTAGTTAAGGATGAATCAGGAAATATGGCAGCTCATCCCCATGGAGATGAACATACCCACAAACATGTTCATGAAGATGGTGCAACTCATACCCATGCTCATAGTCATGAAGCGGGACATGAGCATATCCATACGCATGATTGCGGCTGCAAAAATCATCAAGCTGACGGTCATCAGCATGATTGTGACTGTCAAGGTAATTGCGCAGATGAGACAATCGCTTTGCTGACTTATATGCATCAACATAACGAGCAACATGCACAGGAGCTGGAGCAAATGGCGGTCAATCTCAGGAAAATGGGAATAGAAGATGCGGCCAGGAGCATTGATGAAGGAGTATCTGATTTCCAAAAGGGGAATATGCGGCTTAGCCTTGCATTGACACTGGTTCGCAACAGTATGGATAATAAATAAACGGATAAAGGAGGACTGACCATGTGTTTGGCAACTGTTAAAAAGAGTGATGAGACGGTTCTTTGTAAGAATATCAGCAGGATCGATGTAGATGGAACGAAGGTGATTCTTAAAGATATCATGGGCGAAGAACGAATCATAGAGGGAAAGATACTTATGGTCGATCTGGCCAATAGTATTGTGAAACTGGAATGTCCATAAATTAAGGCGATCTTAGGCATAAGCCATAAAGAGATAAATGAAAAAGAAAGTGGAGGTCGCATGCAATGAGAGTATCGGATATTATGAAAGAAAGAATGAGTTTCTCCTGGGTTTTATGCCAGTACTGAATAAGGATGCAACGATCCGGATGGATTCAAGAAGGCCGGGAAAGAATATACTATGAAGCAAATCTATCAATATATGGATCTGGGTGTAGATGGAATCCATATTTATGCGTTGAATAAATATGATGATGTTGCAGATATACTAAATACGTCCGGTATTCGTACAGATGAATAAACAGTAGGAGGTTTTAAAATGGCACATGTAATTGCTGTGGCCGGAAAAGGCGGTGTAGGAAAAACGACCTTGTGTGGATTAATCATTCAATATCTTGGAGAGCAGGGGAAAGGTCCTATTCTTGCGGTAGATGCAGATGCGAATTCCAATTTGAATGAAGTCCTGGGAGTGGAGCTGGGAGTTACATTGGGTGAAATCCGCGAGGATATTACAAGATCCGCAATGGAAAAAGACAGTCCGGTTCCGACAGGTATGACGAAAGCAGACTATACAGAATTTAAATTCAATTCTGCTTTGGTTGAAGATGATGATTTCGATATGTTAGTTATGGGCCGTACCCAGGGACAAGGGTGTTATTGCTATGTGAATGGTTTGCTGCAGGCACAGCTTGCCAGACTTCAGAAAAATTACCCTTATATTGTGGTCGATAATGAAGCAGGAATGGAACATATCAGCCGCGGTGTACTTCCCAGTATGCAGACTGCAATCTTAGTCAGTGATTGCTCACGCCGGGGAATTCAGGCTGCAGGACGCATAGCAGAACTTATCAAAGAGTGCGGTATGAAGCCGGAAACGCTGGGATTGATTGTGAACCGCGCACCGGACGGTGAATTAAGTGCCGGGGTAAAAGAAGAAATTGACAAGCAGGGACTTACTCTTTTGGGAATAGTTCCGCAGGATGAAACGGTTTATGAATATGACAGTGAAGGAAAACCAACTGTGCAATTACCGGAAGATTCCCCTGTAAAACAGGCAGTTCGTAAAATCGTCAAGCAATTGAATTTGTAAAAGCGCTTACTCCTCTTATTGTGGCAGGAAATTTTTGATTCATAAATAAGGGGATATTATATAAAAAGCGATAACCCATGGGGGCGGATGGGAT
>Ga0153983_1000237_pt1 | contig 14389 bp, 13 predicted proteins | sample TSGA067MetaG_FD_104693 | JGI IMG/M metagenome (GOLD analysis project Ga0153983, IMG submission 104693) | Attine ant fungus gardens microbial communities from Georgia, USA - TSGA067 MetaG | ecosystem: Host-associated > Fungi > Mycelium > Unclassified | place: USA: Georgia, Alexander Wildlife... | reverse complement strand
GTTGGCTTGATAAATGCAGAAGACTTTGGAAAAACTGCGAACGCAAACTTGAAAACACTCTAAATATGGTTAAGTTGGCTTTTGTATCTGTCTTGCTTCGAAGACTTTGAACAGGCTCTAAGATACAGTACCAAATTCATAGACGAAGACATCAAAATCCATACTGCTATCAAAACACATATAATTTGATATAAAAAAATCCCACACAAAAACAGAAAAACAGCTTTAATATAAGGTTTTTTTAACTTTCCTTTAACATATCCTAAATACCCCTCTGGTACTATATCATTCTTTTTTTTACATATATTCATGAGTTCTTTCTTTTGCTTTTTTCTTTGATATTCATGCCATCCAAATATAATAATAAATGGAACCCAGACGACTGCATGCCGAATCCATATGTTTATATCAAAACCGCCAATTCTTTGAGAGATTATTCTTGCAACTAGCGAAGAAAATACCGTTACTCCCATAATAATTCCAATGCTTCCGCCATTCCCTTTCCAAGTTGATTTATAATATAATTTAGAAGGATTTTCGACCTGATAAAACCGGGATGGTATAAAATTAAGAATAAATCCCCAAAAAACACTATACCAATGAGGTAACATGTCTACTACATAAGTACTTTCTTCGTGCTCCATAATTTTATATCGGAACATACGGCTCGGCTTTAGTCCTACTAGGTATCCCATATGCTTCCTGCCTTCGCCCGTGTTCATAACTAATCCCATGTTTTTTCTCCTGACAACAACGCTCTATTCTTCCATTTCAATCGTCACACGTTTATGACTGTGGGAAGTACGGTGAATCATTTTCTTGCCACTTTATGCATAAACTGCATAAAGTCTTCATAACTCCCCTTTATAAATGCATCTTTCTTAACCATAACTCCCGTCGCCTTATTTGCAACCAGTATAATACAATTTTTACTTTTTCGGATTTTTGTAATGTTGGAATAAGGAATCTTCATTCCATTCCCGCTTTCCAACCTATCCTGATAAAATTTAAGATTCCGTTTCCCCATCTCTCCGTTATACATAGTTTTTTCCTGCCTGATGGCAGTTTTCAATACCCGGTATCTTTGGATGGGTATTTCAATGATTAATACCACGGTTAACAAAGAATACAAGATTGCAGAGGCAACCGAACCACCTTTTGTTAAAGCCTCATTTATGCTGCCTATGGCAATCATTCCGATTATAATTGCCATAAACAGGGATATGTATTGAAGCTTTGGAAAAGCCAACGCCCTAACGTATTCTTTATAGAGTTCTACTGATGCCGTGAATTCATTTTCAAACAGAACCTCTTCTTTTTCATTGTTATTTTCCATGTTTTTTTGAATCCTCCCTTATTGTTTCAATCATTTCAAAAAACAGTGGTTTCCATTTTCCATAATCACCCCAAAGGCAATGCCCGCTTACCATTAATTGTGTGTCTTTCACATGACATATCATCATTATATTATATAGCTCATCGGTTACGGTATTGGACTTATATTGAAGGGCTCCCACCTCAATATCATTGATTGTTTTCCTTGCGATTCCAAGTCCTTTGAATCCCGGGGTAATGCGTTTGATTACCGCATATGTCTTCTTTAAATTTTCTGGGAAATTTCTCTTTTTTCTTTCTTTAGCTTCTAATATAATGTACACATTTTCTTTGTTTGTAAATATATATTCCGGCCTCGTAAGGAAATTCTTCTCTTTGAAATCGTCCTCTGTCATTTTTTGAAATCCGTCTAGTAAATCTATGGTTATATTTTCTTTGAAAGTTAAGGCTTTCCCCATGCTAATCCTCCTCTAAATCGTTTTACTATGTCAATTATTCTTCCCAGTCTTCCGGAGAAATTAATAATTCTTCATCTGGGATAGTAACTTCTTTTACCGTCCTATCTGTATCTCTATCAGTAAATTTTATTTTCAAATTCCATTCTTTCGGATCTTCTCCTGAAAACATTTGTAATGCTATAACATCTGCAGTTATTAGAGTAACAACACCCAAAGAATTATATGCCTCTCCTTCTCTTGAAAGCGAAAATGTTATTTCACTATAATTATCATTAACATGTACTATTATTCCATATTCTTCAGCTGTCTCTGTAGTCTCTTCCATATTTGCAATAAATCTTTCTTTACTATTCTTTAACTGTTCTGTGTTCATATCAAAGGTTATAGAACCATCTTCATTTTCATAAACATTATTTGCATATAAATTATCTATATTACTTTTTTTAATCAGTTCCACTTGTTCCTTAGCCGTATATCCTCCAAGATTAATCAAATATGCCGGCCATATGATGGTTGTTGTCTCCGAATTACTATTCCTATTGGCACAACCGTTAACGGCAATCATAACAATTGATAATAACAGACATACCAAATGTTTTCCAAATTTCATACTATTCTCCTTAATATCAATAATCATTTTTAAAGTATTTCTTTTTATCAAAATAATCATCCCTTTTAATAGACTGGCGACATTCCTCCTGACGTAATAAATGAAAAGAGATATATAACTGTGATTACATTCTCTACTGTTTCTTTATTCTCATCCAACCAATCTCCTATGCTTTCTATTCCACTAGAAATGCCTTCTCCTATGCTTTCTATTCCATTAGAGATACCTTCTCCTATGCCACAAATAACATTCCAGCCCTTATCCCATAAATTTTCTTCCTCTATAGGTTCGATAACTGGAACCGGCTCTACAACGGGTACAGGCTCCCAACCAATATTTGTACTTATTGATTTTTTCACACCGACTGTTGATGTAACCGAGGAATTTTCAAGAGATGTACTAACCTCCATTTCTGCTTTAATACTACTATCAAAATAATCGGCATAGACACCTGCACTTACCTCTGTATTTTGATTTATCATTTTACCTATTCTATATCCTATTGAACCATCAAGCCCGAAAACCACTTCCGAATTCTCAACAGAAAATGTGAAAGATTCCAAAATCATTTTTTGATCCTTAATAACCACCTCAACATTCAAAGCACTGTCAGGATTCGTATCAAGTTCTCCACGGATTTGATAATATGCCGTCATATCAGGTCCGATAGCTATCTCCAATTCATCCCCCATGCTAAGATTCGTATTTGGTATTAACTTTACCAGAATCTCAGCAACCTTCTCTAAATATTCCAACTGTTTTATTTCCGATAAATTTGAATACTCTTCATAGGTCAGCGCATCATCTCCCAACTTTTCAAATACTTCCTCTGAGAGTTTATCTACATCGATTCTTTTTTCCCACTTTTCATTTAGCTTTGCAATCCAACTTAAATTGGCAAGCCCCATACTAAATGTCTTGGTTTTGCTGTTAAATCCTATCCCTTCCATACAGGCAATCCCTGTCTGCAACAATCCTTTGTCACTTTCCAGAGTGCTGTAAATTCCTGATGTCGCAGCCTTAAAACAGGCAATCTTATTAATTTTATCCTCTATCCCCCTCTGCATTGCCGCTAACAAGTTGTCATATGTCCTCATATACGCTGTCACTTCAGTCATTGCCGTAACCTGCTCCCTTGCAAGTATAATCATGTCAAGACTGTTTCCCAATCCATCTTCATCGACATAGCTTATGCCGCCCAAATAAGTATCTATCTGTGAGGCATACTTATCATTGGCTGCCTTTAATTCTTCGACATGGCATATGAGTCCCCGGAGGGCTGGTAAATGAGTACTTGAATAATAATTTCTGATACTATCATAAGACTCGCCTTGAAGCTGCTGCGTTGTTTCTGTAAATGCAGAAACGCTTCCCTGAAGCCGCATAGCCTGGTTGATCACCTCAGCCAGATGGATATTCATCTGATTCAACTGTGACTTAACGCTGCCGGTATCCATAAATAATCCCATCTGCCTCAATCCTCCTCCCGCTGCAAACGCATTTGTTGACGCTGATATTCCAACTGGTATTCTTCCTCTTCCGCATATAAGATGCGCCTTCGGCTCTGTAATGCTTCATATAATTCATCTGCTGCTTTTCTATTTCCGGATACCATCTAAACACCTCATTTCAAAAGGCCGTTGGCCAGGTTTTGGTCTAATGCCAAAAAAGCTGATCCTATTGAGCCGATACGCTGGGCATCCCGCTGGGAAATAGCCACATAAGAAGACAGTATTGATTGAACGGCTTCATACGCACTTGCGCACTCATTGTTAACCTCCGCATTTGTACTGCCTAATCCTACAGACGGTAAATCATCTAAACGCTGGGAAGCATCAAGAAGTCGGGATGAGCTTTCACTCGCTAATTGTGGATTGCTTAATAAATTTGATTTTGCCATATGAACCCCTTTCCTTATCGTACCGTTACCTGACGAATAATCAATATTTTCATGAACGCTTTCTTCCTGCCAAAGCTTTATATAGAATTGATATCACCGCAATTGCTATAAATATAATCAGTATAATTAACAGGATGTTATCTTCACTTAAGCCGCCATCCTCTGATGGCGATCCTGAACCGGAAACAACACCGCTTCTATTTGGTGTCATGGTGTATGTGCTTTCCTCCGTAAAGTTTAAAGGATCCACTATAAAGTCATATGCAGCTGCCGAAGGCCCGCTTCCTAATTTTGTATAAGGCAGCTTTTCAATAAAGTCACTTAACATAATTATATTTGTCTCATTCGTTTTTATCCTGGAATCTTTGGCGGTCAACAGACCATCGCTGACCTGCTGATTTGAAGCATCATTGGCTTCATAAATTTTATCGACCAGGGAATTTACGTTTTCATTGGCGGTTTCATTGGATTTCATTGCATATTCAACATATTCGGTGAACTTTCCGTTCAATGAACTTTCAATTTCCTGATTATTGCTTAGAAGGTCACTGTTGATACCTCCCAATTCCGATTGGTTAACATATGCCAACGGATTATGAGTCTGAATACTTTGATGGAACGCAGAAATCTCTTCTGATTTTTCAGTTTGCGCTTCTGCAACCTGCTTCATCTCAACGTTTGATTTTTGTGTCATGACCTCAATAATGTCATTTGCAATTGTATCTCCCAGCGTTGTTGCATCTACGGTCGGCAAATTCTCAATTGCCTCCTCAAAAGCCAGATAACCGACAGAAGCTTCTCGTGTTGTAAAATCTACTAAAATATTATCCAGGTTCTCCACTATCACAGAATCCACAGCAGTATAATATATTGTCAAATCGGTTTCCGCAAAGCAAGCCTTGACATCTGTCACAATAACCTCCTTAATCGTTGTCATAAGGGCATCATCAATTGATCTACTCACTGAGCTGTCGATATCAACTGTAGTGTTTACAGCTATTTTGTATTCAGCTGTTACTGCTTCTATAATAGCCTTACTAGAAGGATTGACGGATGCCAAATTGGTATAATAAGACGTAAAATTAGAATACCCACAACTAATAGCCGCATTTTCGAGTTCTGCCTGTATTACCGGATCCAGTGAACTATAATTTGCCATCAAAAAATTCGTCATATGACTTTCCATTTGTGATTTCTGTTCCACTTGATTACATAACGCTATATTGTCCTGTGAAATTAGATTCGACGCCGCATTATTCAATTGATCAGTTAACGATGTACTGATGCCTCTTTTTATACTATCTGCCGTATTAGTTGTAGAAATTGACCCGTTTGAAAAAAGCGCCTCCAGTCTTGTTAGCTGTTCTGTCTGGATATTATTGGATAGTGTCTCAGCCAGGCTCTTCTTGGATTGCAAAAACGCATCTAACGTTTTATTTTCTTCTATTGTTCCATCTTCTTTATAAGCTTTCAAACCTGTTTTCTCTTTAATCTGTGCATCTGCTTCCTTTTTGTAGTTAACATTTATTGCTGATAAGTATTCCTTTAAACCATCTTTATTATTTTGAAGATTTGTATTATAACCTTCTAATTGACCGGTGACATTCTGCTGTCCTGCTGTATAGACATAGCTCCCATTTTCATCCTTGAACGTTCCTAATGAATTCAACAAGCCGGTCAGCGAAGTGTAATCCAACACCGTGTCTCCTTCTGTCTTAAGCTCTGCCAAATCACCTTCGCCCAATGCCACATACTCATTATATTTGGTCTGAATCAATGCAATCAGCTGTTTGTTCAACTCATAATTATCTGTTAAATTCAAATTTTCAATATCAAATGCATGGGTTTTTAATTCGCCAATATCTACAGAAGACACCAAATCCAACTCACTGATGCTTAAAAGTACTTCCAGATCTTCATTATCATTTTCAATAATCGTCTTGGCATTATCCTGAGCCGTATGGAATTCATTCAGAATTGATGACAAATACATATAACCCAAATCATTGTTCAGCTTTTTCTCAAGACTAAAAATCTTATACATTGTAGATTCTTTCACATCTTGCCTCAGATCCTCATTGATTTCATATTGGATAGTTGCCTTTTGCGGTGTTGAATTTAGACTGATGACCTTCTCTGAAAAAGTAGCAGGCACAACCACATACGCCGCATATTTACCGTTTGTAATACCTGTCCGTGCTTCTTCCAGACTTGCTGTTGTGTAACCTGATTCACTGGTACTAATGAGGATTGAAGCATAATTGATCAGCTCGTCATTTTCTTCTATGCCCTCATCCAGATTCACAATAGCAATCGTTTCCGTCACTTCCTCGGCATCAGCTGCTACGGCTACGTCCTGCCTATTGGCATGATAACCCACAATCCCGCCAATACTTATGAGCATAACAGCTCCTATTGCGTACAAAAAATATTTGGATGCTCTTTTCATAAAATCCCCCACCTTTTCTCTTCATTTAATTAATGCTTCTCGGCATTTTGATTTTTATATTTTTGCCTTTCTTATGTAAATAACCTATATCCACAAAACTATTCGTTTCTCTGATTCCGCTGAAAGAAAAAACTGCCTGCCCCTTAATATCTCCCAAAATGATACCGCATTTTGTCCCTTTGACCATCGTTCCAAAGTTTCCTTGTGGCTTAAGTTTCGTTTCCGCAGTTACAACCATATGTATGCCTACACCCAAGGCTTCCATTAAAATATCATCTAAGGAATTATCCCCGATTTCCTCCAGTCGTCCCAAGAAGTCCTGTACAACATCAATTATTACATATACCGGCGGCAGGTTTTGATAATAGATTTTCGGAAGGAGCAGCGAATCTTTTTCCTTCGCCAGCTTATATGAACGCTCACGTTCTCTGGTTAGAGCCGCCAATTCATGGATGCTGGCTTCAATCGTTTCTTTATCAGCCGAATATACTATATTTTCTTCTATCGCATATGGGGACAATTCAAGTGTTTTGGAATCCATCAGATATATCTGCCTGCCTTTGACATGATGCAAGACGTTTCTCAACAGATTTGTTTTTCCGGTCTGACTGCTGCCAATAATTAACTGTAAGGGTTCGTTTAAATCAATATATTGCACTTCAAGGCTGACGACATTAATACCAATTGGCGCCATCCTTGGTTCTTTGATATACCCCGGATAATCAAGAAGCGCTTCATATCTTAATATATCCGGTAATACAGGAATGCCCATCGCTTTTTCTTCTGTCGATTTGGCGGCAATTTCAGAAACTAGCGTTCGAATATGAGCACTGTATTCTATATCATTCTTAAATTCCACCGGTGTATATATCTGCATCATATTAACATTTTCAAGTTTAATCATGGCTCTGCCTTTAATTTCCGGCAATTCATATTCACTTCTTCCGACAATCGTCCTGATTTCAGATTCTTCAAAATTATATCCCGCTATTTTCACTTTAAAATTATTCATTGTTGCATACTTCACGGCGTTAGATCTTGTGGCCGTTATTACAAGAAAAACACCTAAACTGCTTCCATCTCTCGAAATTTTCTGAAAGAAGCCTTCCATATCATATCCTATTTCCTTAACAACATCAAAGTTATCTACAACAATAACAATAGCCTTTAATTTTTCCCGGCTGGCTTGATTATAAACCTCAAAGTTTTGTGCCATATGGAGGGCAAATTTTTGTTTACGTTCTTTAATTTCCTGATAAATAAACGAAGTAAACTTGCCTAGCTTATCAGTATCATCAATGGTCATATAATCTGCCGTCTGAGGCAGTGACCGGTAGGGAATTAATGCGCTATTTCCCAAATCAACGATATACATATTTAGATTGCTTACACAATTCTTAACCGCCAGTCCTAAAATAATATTTCCTAAAAATACCGACTTCCCATAACCACTTGATGCTATATAAATAAGATTTCCCTGCTTTATAAAATCATATAAATAATCCATCTGGCTTTGCTCTTCCGGAATATCCACCAAGCCAATAGCCACAGATAAATCCTGCTCTGCAAATATTGAAGAATCCTGTATCTCTCCAATATACGGAGATTTAATCTTCCTGTGAAGAGATGGCAGCCATGGCCGCTTAATCATTTTAAAACCCTCTTCCTGGAAAATATCATGGATATATTCAACAACAACATCTAATTGTGTGGCTCGGATTTGATTACCACGTTCCCCACCGCTTAAATCCTGATTAATGACTTCTCCCTGTCCAAGATCGTTGATTAGGTATACTCTGTCATCAACCTCCTCCTGTTTCTCCTCATCAACATAAATCGCACCACTCCAGGCAGACTGAAACAATTCATAAATCTCATTGTTTCCTACTTGCAAGTAGGCCCGTCCTGTCTGAGTAATATTAGCGGCGTCAGGCGTTTTTAACATTTCCTTACTATCTGCTTCATTTTGTACTTTCAAGCATAGTTTAAACTTAGAGTTTGTCCAAATCTGGTCATCAACGACGCCACTTGGTTTTTGCGTCGCCAATATCAAATGAATTCCGAGACTTCGCCCGATTCTTGCCGCGGATACCAGTTCCGTCATAAACTCCGGCTGCTCTTTTTTAAGTTCGGCAAACTCATCACTGATTAAAAACAGATGTGGCAAAGGTTCAGTGACTTTTCCCATTTTAAACAGTCTGTTGTAGCCGTTAATATGATTTACATTATTCTCACCAAAAATTCTTTGCCGCCTTGCCAGTTCACTTTTGATAGAGGCCATAGCTCTTGTGCTTTCAGCACCGTCCAGATTGGTAATTGTTCCCAGGAGATGTGGCAGCTTATTAAATAAGCCGGCCATACCTCCGCCTTTATAGTCAATTAACAAAAATCCAACTTCATAGGGGTGAAAATTAACCGCAAGAGATAAAATATAAGATTGAATAGTTTCTGATTTACCTGAACCCGTCGTGCCGGCAACAAGTCCATGGGGACCGTGAGCTTTTTCATGAAGATTTAATTCCAAATAATCCTCTTTAGCGCGCACGCCTAAAGGCACTGCTAATGATTTGTGAGATTCATTCCTTGCCCATCGCTGCTTAATCATCAATTCCTCTGGTTTGCTTACCTGATACATTTCAAAGAAGTCGATACTTTCAGGAATTTGGGAGATCATACCTTTCTCATGAATGAGCACTGATAAATTTCTGGCCATCCACTCAAGATTGACTTGATTAATATGTTCTAAATCATAGTTAATATCAACCATTTCTCTTTCATTAAGCAATAAATTCCCGGAAGAAGAATTCTCAATAATATTAACAGTATGCATATTTTCAGGCAGATTTCCTTTTAAATTTGTCGTATAAATAACACTGAAACCAAGCTCTTGTCCATCGCCCTGAAGATATTCCATAATCGTATGGTTAGTGATAAGCTTTGGTTCGTCAATGATAAACAAATAATGAGGGAGGAATTTGGTTTCCTTTTTATTTTCTTCTAGTTTGTTTTTACGTTCTTTAAGAATCTGATGTAGACTTCCCAATATCTGGTCACGTATTCTCTCATTATATATTTGCCCCCTCACATTAATCGCCTTGATTTTAAAATGAGGATACCATTTGATATAATCAAAAACGCCTTGATAGCTTTCATTGTATATAAAGATAATTTCCAAATCATGATAGCTTTGCATAAAGGTTAACTGAGCAAGTATGATTTTTAACTGTTCATGAATATAGCTTTTCTCACCGACAATCCCTAAGTGAGCCTTCATTAAATCAATTGTTACCGGCTTGCCGCTAATATAAGTAAAATCTTCTTTAACAGCTCTGGCACCATCTAATAAATCATCTTTTTCAACCTCCAACTCAGTATCTTTAAATTCCACTTTAACATTGGAAGTTCCGTTACGATATCCCAGATTGATGCGAAGGAAATCATCATCAAGACCGCTGCGCTCATAAATACGGGTACTGTAATTAGAAACCATTTCCTCCAGTTTTTTCAGGCTTGGATTTTGATAGATGAGCACTTCTTTTTCTTCTGCTCTTAATCTTCGTATTTTTTTTCGTATGTTTAAAAGATATTTATCATAAACCTTTATCCGATTTTCATTTTTCCTCTTGTTTTCTTTTCGCTCAGAAAAAAATCTTTGAATAGATGTAATCACTGTGACTATAGTCATAGCCACACTCATCATCATGTAAATCCCCCTACCTATAAGTAACCCAACACCAACTGTTACTGCACTCATAACCAATGGCGGGATAATAATCTGAATCAGACTCCCTTTAGAAATGGTAGTTTTGCTCGGTGGATTCGCTATCTCGACCTTTTCTTCCATCACACGTTTAATGACTCTTGGTGAACGTTTGTAATGAGGAAAATCTTCAAAATAATCATCGACGCTCTTTTCTTCATCTAAATGTGCCGTATAGTTTGATTCATCACCATCTATTTCGATAACATCTTTAAAAAAAGTTATCTGGCAGCCACATAGAAACAGGACATCCCCTTCACTGATTTCAAAAGAGATATCTAAAATCAATTGTGCATTTTTATAGAGCTTAAATTGTTTATCTTTGTTTTTTATATAAGCGTTACCATCTTCTATACAAATTTCACAGGGTAATGAGTCAATCATAATATCTGCATTCGCATTTCCAATCCATAAAGGATTTTTCCGTTCATAACTCCTGACCTGACTGCCCATACACATATATCTGTTAACATCAGCAGAATGATATTCCTTGTATGAATCTATGGGTTTCTCTATTTCGGCCTCTTTAACAACTATTAAATTATTCTTATGATAAAATTTAGTTCGATTGAGTATCAATCGTTTAATTATCGGATATTCTCTATATCCACTTTCATTAAATACCAGTATTTTAAACATGTCTCCACCCATCTGCTATTCTGTAGATTCAATGATAGTTTCCGGTGTTGTCTCAGGTGTTGTTTCAGACGTTGTCTCGGCAACTGATTCATATTTTTCTCCAAGATTTTCAATTTCGTTTTCCAACGCTGTCAACCGCTCTTTTTTCTCGGCACCTGTTAATGTTGTATCTGACTCAACGATATAGGCTTCTTTCATATAAGCATAAATCAACAGCTTATCATCTGATAAAGAAATTGCGATATCCTGAGCAGCGCTCAAGTCTAAGCGGCCTACATAAATCCAATATTCTAAAAATCGCTCATCTACATCTGATGTCAGCTTTGTTAATATATTCTGTATTTCTTCTTTTTTAAATGTTTCGCTTCGTGAATATGCCACGGCTAAGATATATTTTGTATTGGCATCCATGGAACTAATCTCTATGCTCTTCAAGGAATCTATCGTTCCTACATAATCCTTATTAATATAGGCCTGATTTGCTGAAATGACAGACAACATTTTAGGTTTTGTGAAAAAAGTATAATATCCGGTATAGATCACAGTCCCCAATAGTATGGCGATAACCATAATGCACAAAATATTTTTTCGCACATAGCTGTTCTTATTAACACGTATTTCATTCTGCTTCCGGTATGATTCCAAAAAAAGTCTCTTTTCCCTCAGCTTGTCTACAATTTCATCAGATGTCTTACATTTAGATATCATATCTAAATACTTGTTTTTACCTAAGACTTCAAGGCCACAGTCAATAATGTCATTAATACTATATTTCTCATGTAAAATACCACCTATAAAGCATTTATAATAGAACAAAAAGTCTGCCTCATCAAATTCTTCTCCCTGTGCATAAATATCTCTGAACTTAATGTATGGAAGAAAGTTTTCATCATAGTATACATTTTCCGGTATCATTTCAAACTTAAAGAAGTGCAGCATATCTTTCAATCTTGCTAAATTAATCAAAAATTGATATTGGCTGATATTATCTTCATCTTCTATCAATTGACTTATCTTTAATCCGTTGAAATCATAAATAAATGATATATCTTCTCCCTTTTCTTCTATCCTGCACGGTATAAAATAAGGGCGCTTTACTTCCAACTTTTTATAATCTAATAGTTCCTGAGCCGTCAGTGTTGATTTTTTGACGGTTTCAACTGGTATATTTTCTCTTTCGTCCATTCTGTCTAGTTCTCCTCGTTTTTATATGACCAGATTATCTCCCTCATAAATACCTATCTGTCTATAGGTCAGTTCTGTATTGATTCTTCGCTTCGTCCGCAGCGACCGGACATTTAAAATCGCTCCGGAATCTGCAAGCTCAGGTATAAGATTTTCCTTCAAAATCTCTAATGTATCTTTTATCTTCTGCTCATGATTGACCTGAATATCATAAGAATGATTCGTCTTCAATATTGTAATCGTTAAAGCTATCTTCATCCTCTTTTCTCTCCATATTCACTTTTTTTCGTATATTTATCAACATAAAAAAACAGAAGCACACCATAACTATACTCATTAGAATAGCACTTGTCATGGTCAGCCCCTTAGATTTCTCCTGTTGCTTAATTTCATTTTTCACAATATGACTGTCTTCTGCCGCCATTACTTTAATAAAAATATCATCAAATTCATTACCTGAATTTTCACTTATCATAATATTTAAAAATAAACTGTCTCGATTATTTTGCATCTGCTTCTTGTATATTGTTTCCTTTTTTTCAAAATCCTCGGTAAATACAGACCAGCCATAAATGTCTGACAGAGCCGAATATTCACCGGTACGATTCGTTACATCTTCAGGATCAAAAAACAATTGGCTGTTACTGCTTTCCTCCTTAGATTCACCATCACTATATCCCATGTACACTGATTCACACCTCTTGTATATGGCTAGGGTGTCACACTAGGGCTACAAAAAGCAACATGGCTTAACTCTTTGCAGCCTTTCTTGTGACTGTTGTGATTATTTTACGCCTACCTGACTAGCCATACCACTATCAGTATCTTGAACAGTAGCAACAATGCTGTCCATCTGAGCGGCAATCTCTTCAATTAAGTCTCTGGTCGCCTCAAATCCCGGTGTCAAGTCAGCGAACTGATCAATATATTTCATACTTGTTTCGCCCTCCCAAACCTCAGGTAATGCATTGACAATCTCAGCCATACTCTTAATTGCAGCATCAAAATTTTCCTTTTCTGTTCTCAACTTCTGTGATGCGGTTGCTAACCCATCATAGTCAAGATAAATACCCTTATTAGCCATAACTTTCCTCCTTTTTTTGGAATTTTTTCTATTATATTGTAACATACTCATTTGCTTTTAACAATACTTTTGTGGAATAATTTGTATTTTTATGGATATTTATGGATACTTGAATAAGATTGTATTGTTATGGGGAAGGGATAAGAATCCTGAATTTTTATGATGTAACAAACTATAAGCCCAAACGGCCTGCTTTTTATTTACCTTCTCTGCCAGCTTTTTATATTCACTGGGCTTGTTCTCAGTATTAAGAGGGATAACTTTTGATAAATGGACTGCATCGTACACCCTGTTTTTCTTTGTGTATGACGAAGGGACGCCTTCTTTTCTGCAGGCAGGATGCAATGGGTGGAATTGCAGGACTGGCATTTTAACCGAAGGATATCAAGTGGTTCAAATAGGATCTCTCCTTGCACAGATAAGTAAGCAGCCCATCGTAAATAGATTCCATGGCGATGGAACCTTGCCCTGGCACCACATTTGGGGCAGATATAATCAAACGTATTATAATTATCTAAAATTTTCTCTATTATAGTCATTGCTAAAAACCTGAAATTGAAGTATCATAAGTATGTGTTTAGATGTTTTATACATCTGTTTTTGGAGAATGGAAGGAGCTTTTGGAGGGTCCCTTCCATTTTTTTGAGTTACTATCAAACAATAGCAAAGGCTATGGTAATTTGCAACTATTTTTGCATCTTGCCATAGCCTTATTTTTTGATGTGAGAAAAATAATTCGCAAAAAAGTTTGATGTATTGAAAAAAACTTTTCGCAAATCTACAGAAATGCGGAGTAAGATATTTTCTGGCGTGCTGAAGAAAAGGCCTGCTTGGATATTCTCCGGATGTGTTGTTCTTCAAGTTAATTGATGTTCATTTCTTCAAATTAATTGATGGCAGTTTTTCATCTATTCTTCAAACGAGTCAGTGCAATTGATGGGACATATCCACAATAAATAATGTCAGCTT